>Ga0209521_10002029_pt1 | contig 16536 bp, 12 predicted proteins | sample Rifsed19ft4_FD_184016 | JGI IMG/M metagenome (GOLD analysis project Ga0209521, IMG submission 184016) | Soil microbial communities from Rifle, Colorado, USA - sediment 19ft 4 (version 2) | ecosystem: Environmental > Terrestrial > Deep subsurface > Rock core/Sediment | place: Rifle, Colorado...
GAGCCGTTGTCGACGCCGGCGGGTATACGCACCTCCAGGCGGCGCTGGTCGCCGTGGTCGCCGTCGACGAGGAGGATGCGCGTCGCGCCGCTGAACGCCTCGTCGAGGCTGACGTCGACAGGCTGCTCGACGCTGACGGGGCGCTGACGGGCGCGGCCGCCGAAGACGTTGCCGAGGTTGCCGAAGCCGCCGAGGACGTCGCCCAGGTCGATGTCCTCGCCGAACTGAATCGAGGGCCCGCGGGCGGTGTAGTAGCGGACGCGGCCGCGACCGGCGCGCTCGAACTCTTCGGCGTGCTCCCAGTTCTCGCCGTAGCGGTCGTATTTCTTGCGCTTCTCCGCGTCGGAGAGGACGTCGTAGGCGGCGTTTATCTCCTTGAAGAGCGCCTCGGACGCCTTGTCGCCGGGGTTGACGTCCGGGTGGTGCTTGCGGGCGAGGCGGCGGTAGGCGGAGCGAATCTCCTTGTCCGTGGCGCCGCGGCTGACGCCGAGGGTCGCGTAGAAGTCTTTGGCCATCGCCTGCAGTGTAGCGCGGGCGCGGCGAATATGTCAATCGAGGCATGAGCAAACTTGATAAAGAGCCTATCAGCCCTGCGGGTGAGTTCTGAAGCAAGAAGAGGGACGACCGCGCAGGTCGTCCCTCAGATGGATGGAGACGGGGCCTGGGTGTCTACAAACGGAGCTTTCCGTGCGAGGGCTGGCGCCGGCGCTGGCGGCTGTGGCCCTCCTCGTCCTCCAGCATGAGGTCGATGGCCGGGGACGAGACGGCTTCTCTCACGTAGCCGCAGCAGATGCAGGTGCTGTAGGAGCCGTACCAGTCTCGCTCGATGATCATGGAGCCGTTGCAGCGCGGGCATATTCGCGGCAGCGTTGCTTGCATTACTTGTCCTCTTCAGTCAGGCCGCATCCGGGCAGCGTTTGTGAAAGCAGTAACAGGTTACCGGCGCGTTAAACGCCTGTCAACCTTTGTGAATGGTCAAAATAGCTAATAGTTAGCACTAACTAGATAGATGAGGCCTATCGCTGGCCGCGCGGGCGAGCCAGACCATCTCCGTGCTCTCGTCCGTGAAGGGGCGCCGGTCGAACCAGCCGTAAAGCGACTCCACCTCGAAACCGCTCAGCGCCAGCAGGTGCTCCATCTCGTAGCGGAATACGTAGCGCAGGCGCAGGTTGCGCTGCACGCGCGAGATGATGGCTGCGTCGTCCGAGAGAGCCACGTCTTGCCTAACCTCGTCGAGCTGCTGCACGGCCGAGCTGTACTGGCGGGTGAACCAGTGCTCGCGCTTGTGGTCGCTTGCCGGCCGACGCTCCCAGAGGTCCCGCTTCGCGGTCTGCCAGCCGGAGATGACCGCCAGATCCGGGTTGAAGACGTTGAGCGCCAGCCGGCCGCCTTCCGCCAGGTGCTCGCGGATGTGCGCAAGGCAGGCTTTCTGGTCCGCGACCGTCAGGAGATGGAGGAAGGAACGGAAGGGGATGATCACCAGGCCGAAGCGCTCGTCGAGGCGGAAGTCGCGCATGTCGCCATCAACCCAGCGCGGGTTGTCCCTGCCCTCCGTCTTGTGCCGGGCGCGGCCGAGCATCGCCGGCGAGGCGTCGAGGCCGACGATGGGCAAGCCCGCTTCGGCGATGGCGATGGTGACGCGACCGGTGCCGCAGGCGAGCTCGAGGACGGCGTGGCCGGCGGCGGCCGCCTCCTTGGCGAGACCGACGTAGAAAGGGATGTCGTCGCGCCTGATCGGGTCGTCGCCGCGCTCGCTGTCGTAGGCTTCCGGGTCGCTGTAGTAGTCGTCAGGCATGGTCAGGCCTCAGCGACGCCGTGCAGGGCCCTGAACTCGTCGGCGAGGACGCCCATGACCAGCGTGTCGATGTAGACGCCGTGGCGATAGCGGTCTTGGCGCAGGCGCCCCTCCTCGACGAAGCCGCATTTGCGGTAGCAGGCGATGGCGCGGTCGTTGTCCTCGTGCACGTGCAGGACGACGCGCCGCAGGTTCACCTCGTCGAAGGCGAAGCGTAGGAGCGTCAGGGTGGCGTCCGTGCCGTAGCCGCGGCTCCAGAACTCCTTCTCGCCGATGAGGATGCCGAACGTCGCTTTGCGGTCCTCGCCGTGGACGCTGCCCAGGCTGAGGGTGCCGATGTGCCGGCCCTCGGCCAGCGTCTCGATCGCGAGGACGATGTCCGGCGGGCGCGTGCGCTTGACGGCGCCGGCGAGCCATTCCTCCTCGGCGGCGCGGGAGAAGGGGTAGCGCGCCTCGAGGAAGTGCGTGACCTCCGCGTCGTTGATCCAGGCCAGGCAGCGGTCGAGGTCGCTCATCTCCAGCGGCCGCAGCCGGACGAGCGTGCCGGTGAGCATCGTTCGCCTCCTTCCTCGGGCGACGATAAGGATCGCCCCGGCGTCCGCCGCTGCGACGCAGAAAAAGGGAGCAGGCCCTTCGTCTCCGGAGGGCCTGCTCTTCGTTCCTTCTGCCAGCGATGCGCTAGCGGTGGCTGAATGCAGGCCCGGCGTCCGCGGCGAGCATGGGGCGGCAAGACTCGGTGAATCCGGCCCCGGTGCGCGTCGCTACGTGTCGGCGGTTCATGGCCTGCTAATGGGCGGACGTTACAGGACGGGCGGGAGGGTGTCAAGCGCGCGCCGGGCCACGTCGCGGCTCCGACTACGTCGGAGCGCTCGCGGCCCTCGTCTGGACCACTGGGGGACACCCCCAGACCCCCGTCAGGGGGCTCTGCCCCCTGTACCCCCGTCCGCGTTCTCCTCAGGCGTGTCGTCTTCTCGGCGGCAGCCAAGTGCTCCCACGCCAGTGGGCGGCAGCCAAATGCCTCCACGCCAGTGGGTGCCTTGACAGGCGCCGGTTTCGCGCCGATAAGATCAGTTGGGAACGCCACCCCTTTTGGCGCCGGAAAGGAAACGAGAACAGGAGCAGGACGGCGGCTCGCCACAGGCGAGCCCCCTCACGGACGTTCGAGCCAGCCAGGCCGTTCTGCCCACCGCATGTCTGAGGACGAACCTCCCGATAGCAGCCTGGGCGACCATAGACGGTGGCTGGGAGCCAGATGACCCAGCCCATCGTGCTCGTGCTGGCCGGCGGCGCCTCGACGCGCTTTTGGCCCCTGCGCGACAAGCTGTTCATCGAGCTGGGCGGGCAGAGCCTCCTCGGGCGTCACCTGCGCGCCCTGCGCGAGCTGGGCTGCGAGCGCTTCGTCGTCGTGACGCGGCCGGACACGGCCGCGAGCGTCGAGGCGCTGGGCGGCGCCCTCGGCCTCGACCCTTCGGCACGCTCAGGGCGGAGTCTGGCGGTTGCTGTGCAGGCGGAGGCGCGCGGCATGGCGGACGCCGTCCTCGCCGCGCGACCGGCGCTCGAGAAGCTGGGCGAGGGGCCGGTCTACGTGACGCAGGCGCACGACGTCGTCGAAAGCCGCCTGCACGCCGAGATGCTGGAGGCCTGGTCGAGCCGGCCGGCCGGCCTTTCGGGCCTCGTCGCCACGGCGCGCGTGGCAAGCTACTTCCCGGGCGGCTACCTGACGCTCAGCGGGGAGCGAGTCACCTCCGTTGTCGAGAAGCCGGGCGCCGGCAAGGAGCCGAGCGACCTCGTCAACCTCGTCGACCACGTCTTCGCGTCCTGGCAGGAGCTTTGCGAAGCGCTGGCGGGCGAGCTGAAGATGGGCGACCCAGACGACGTTTACGAGCGGGCCCTCAGCCGCCTGATGGCGGCGGGCGAGTTCCGCGCCCACGTCTACGAGGGGCCGTGGCAGGCGCTCAAGTATCCCTGGCACCTGCTGGACGTGATGGAGCTGCTGCTCGACCTCTGGCGGCGCGGCGTCGAGTCGCCGGGCCCGGAGTACGAGCAGCGGGAGGGCGGCGTCTTCATCGGCCGGGACGTGCGCGTCTATCCCGGCGCGCACGTGGTGGCGCCGGCGCTCATCGGTCACGGCAGCATCGTCTGGCAGAACGCGCTCGTGCGCGGTTCCATCCTCGGGCCGCGCTGCGTCGTCGGCTTCGGCAGCGAGGTGGCGCGCAGCTTCCTGGTCGAAGGCGTGGAGCTGCACCACAACTACGTCGGCGACAGCGTCCTCGACCGCGGCGCGTCGCTCGGCTTCGGCGCCGTAACGGCGAACTACCGCATCGACGGCCGCAGCGTGCCGTCGGCCATCGGCGGCGTGCGCGTCGACTCGGGGCGGATGAAGCTGGGGCTGATGCTGGGCGCCGGCGCCCGGATCGGCGTGAACACGAGCACGATGCCGGGCGTGAAGATCGGCGCCGGCGCGCTCATCGGGCCGGGGATCAGGATCACGCGGGACGTGCCGGGCGGCGCGCGCGTCCTGGACGAAGAGACCCTTCGACAGGCTCAGGGCAGGCAGTATGGGCGCTTTTAGCTGGGCAGCGGTCCTGCTGCTGGTTCTCAGCCTGGTGCTGGTCGCCTTCGTCGCGGCGGCGGAGGCCGGCCTCATCTCGATAAGCCGGGCGCGCGTGCGCCTGATGGCGGGCCAGGGCGTGCCGCGGGCGGAGCTGCTCCACAGCTATGTGCAGGAGCGTGAAGGGCTGCTGAGAGCGCTGGCGCTGGCGCGCAACCTGGCGCTCGTCGCCTCCGTAGCCCTGGCGGTGAGCGTCCTCACGCGCGAAGAGGGGCACAGCTGGGAGCTCATCGTCGGCGTCGTCGTCGGCGCCATCGCCCTCGTGTGGCTGCTGGAGGCGGTGCTGCGCACGCTGGTGGCGCGCAACCCGGAGCGCTGGAGCCTGCGCCTCTCGCCCTTCATGGGCGCCTTCAAGCTGCTCTTCGGCGGCGTCGCCCGCATCCTCGACCTGCCGGCGCGCGCCGTCGCCCGCCGGGCGCCGGAGGAGGAAGAGGAGCTGCTGCGCCTCATGGAGCTGGAGGAGGACGAGGGCGCCATCGAGGAGGACGAACGCAAGATGATTCGCGGCGTCTTCGGCCTCGAGGAGACGGCGGTGCGGGAGATCATGACGCCGCGCACCGACATCGTCGCCGTCGACACGGAGGCGACGGTGGACGAGATCGTGAAGCTGATCATCGAGCGCGGCTTCAGCCGCATCCCGCTCTACGAGAAGAACGCCGACACCATCGTCGGCATCATCTATGCGAAAGACCTCTTCCTCTACCTGGCCGAAGGCAAGACGCCGGCGCAGCCGCGCGACATCGCCCGCCCGGCCTTCTTCGTGCCGGAGTCGAAGCGGGTGGACGACCTGCTGACGGAGATGCGCAAGCAGCGCGTGCACATGGCCATCGTCGTCGACGAGTACGGCGGCACGGCCGGCCTGGTGACCATCGAGGACCTGCTGGAGGAGATCGTCGGCGAGATCGAGGACGAGTACGACCGCATCGAGGAGCCGGTGGTGCGCGTCTCGGACACGGAGGCGCTGGTGGACGGCCGCGTCAGCATCGACGATATCAACGAGCTGTTCCATACGTCCGTCAGCGCCGAGGACTTCGACACGGCGGGCGGCTGCGTCGTCCACCTGCTGGGCCGCATGCCGGCCGTCGGTGACGAGGCGGAGACGGACGGCCTGAAGCTGACAGTGCTGGCGGTGGACGGCCACCGCGTCAAGCGCATCCGCGTCTCGCTGCAGGAGCGGCCGGCGCCCGCGGCCGAGGACGGCGGCAACGGCAACGGCAAACGCACCACCAAGGGCGAGAACGGGGCGTAGGGTCCGGAACACCGCGGGTTGAAACCCGCGGCATGAGCCGGACGGGACTACTTGTAACGAACCACCGGTTGCCAGCACGCCACTTCCTGCGTAACATGCCTGCTCGATGACAGGCATCTCTGAGGACGAGCTGAAGTACTGGGTGGCGTTCTCGCGCATACCGCGCATCGGCGCCGTGCGCGCCGGCCGGCTGGAGAGCCACTTCGGCAGCATGGCGGCCGCCTGGCGGGCGGGCGCGTCCGAGCTGCGCGCCGCCGGCCTCGACCAGGGGACGGTGACCAGCGTTGTCAGCGGCCGGCCCGCCATCGACCCGGACGCGGAGATGGAGCGCCTGCGCCGCGCCGGCGTGAAGGTCTACTGCTGGAATGACGATGCCTACCCGCGGCGCCTGAAAGAGATCGACGACCGGCCGCCGGTGCTCTACGTGCGCGGCACGCTGCTGCCCGGGGACGAGTGGTCGGTGGCCGTCGTGGGCACGCGGCGGGCGACGCCGTACGGCCGCCAGGCGGCGGAGCACTTCGCCGGCGACCTGGCGCGCCAGGGCATCACCGTCGTCAGCGGCCTCGCCCGCGGCATCGACGCCGTCGCCCATCGCGCCGCCCTGAGCGCCGGCGGCCGCACCGTCGCCGTCATGGCCTGCGGGCTGGACCTCGTCTACCCGCCGGAGCACGCGAAGCTGGCGCAGGAGATCATGGCGCGCGGCGCCCTGGTCGGCGACTACGCGCTGGGCACGCAGCCGCGCAGCGAGCACTTCCCGCGGCGCAACCGCATACTTAGCGGTGTGAGCCTGGGTGTGCTAGTAGTAGAAGGCGACGAAAACAGCGGCGCCCTCATCACGGCGCGCCAGGCCCTCGACCAGAACCGGGAGGTGTTCGCCGTGCCGGGGCCGATCTACGCTCCCGGCCACCGCGGCGCCAACAAGCTGATCCGCGAGGGCGAGGCGAAGCTGGTAACCAAGACCGAGGATATACTGGAGGAGTTGAACCTGACGATGGCGACCCAGCAGCTGGAGCTGCGCGAGGTGGCGCCCGCCGACGAGACGGAGGCGGCCCTCCTCAAGGTCCTGTCCAGCCAGCCGATCCATATCGACGAGGTGCAGCGCGCGAGCGGCCTCTCCATCGCGGCGGTGTCCGGCGCCCTGGCGCTGCTGGAGCTGAAGGGCATGGTCAGACAGGTGGGGCCGATGAGCTACGTGCGCGCACGCGACGTCGTCGTCAGCTATAACACGAGCTAAAGGAACGACAACCCCGCAGATGCCAACCAGAAAGACCAAGAAGACCCCGTCCACGCAGGTCCGCGCCCGCGAGAGCCCCCGACGTGTCGGGGCGGCCAATAGCCCCGAGACGCCGGCGCGCGGCAACGGCGCGGCGGCCAGGAGCCGCCGAGAGAGGGCAGGGCGCAGCCTCGTCATCGTCGAGTCGCCGGCCAAGGCGCGGACGCTGGCCGGCATCCTCGGCCCCGAGTACCAGATAACGGCCTCCGTCGGCCACGTGCGCGACCTGCCGCGCTCCAAGCTGGGCGTCGACATCGACAAAGAGTTCGAGCCGCACTACGTCGTGCCGCGGGAGAAGGCGGAGGTCGTGCGCCGCATCCGGGAGGCGGCGGGCAAGGCGAGCGTCGTCTACCTGGCGACCGACCCCGACCGCGAGGGGGAAGCGATCTCCTGGCACCTGGTCGCGGCGGCCGACCTGGAGGCGGACCACCGCGAGATCCGCCGCGTCGTCTTCCACGAGCTGACGCCCGGCGCCGTCCGCGAGGCCTTCCAGCACCCGCGCGGCATCGACCTCGCCCTCGTCGACGCGCAGCAGGCGCGGCGCGTCCTGGACCGGCTCGTCGGCTACAAGATCAGCCCCCTGCTCTGGCGCAAGGTGAGGAAGGGGCTCTCCGCCGGGCGCGTGCAGTCTGCCGCGCTGCGCATGGTCGCCGATCGCGAGCGCGAGATACAGCGGTTCGAGGCGAAGGAGTACTGGACCCTGGACGCGCTGCTGGCGAAGCCTGCCCTGAGCTCTGTCGAAGGGGCGGATGCTCCGGATGCGACGTTCAGCGCCCGCCTGCGGGGCCAGGCCGGCAAGCGCCACTTCGAGGTCGGCAGCGCAGCGGAGGCGGAGCGCGTCGGTGGCCTGCTGCGCCGGGCGGCCTTCGGCGTCAAGGCCGTGAAACGTCGCGACCAGCACCGTCGGCCGGCGCCGCCCTTCACGACGAGCACGCTGCAGCAGGAGGCCTCGCGGCGCTTCGGCTTCACGGCGCGCCGGACGATGGCGCTGGCCCAGCAGCTGTACGAGGGCAGCGAGCTGCGAGGCCCTTCGACCCTTCGGCCTGGCTCAGGGCAGGCAGGCTCAGGGCGGAGCGTCGGGCGCGTCGGCCTCATCACCTACATGCGCACCGACTCTACGAACCTGGCGGCGGAGGCCGTGCGCGAGATCCGCGCCTACGTGGCGCGGCGCTTCGGCGGCGACTTCTTGCCCGCGGCGCCGCGCGCCTACAAGTCGCGCAAGGGCGCCCAGGAGGCGCACGAGGCCATCCGGCCGACCTCCGTGATACGGGAGCCGAGCGCCGTCGAGCTGCGCGGCCTGACGGCCGACCAGCGGCGCCTCTACACGCTCGTCTGGCAGCGCGCCGTCGCCTGCCAGATGGCGGACGCCGTGCTCGACAGCGTCTCTGTCGACGTCGACGCCGCGGCGCCGAGCGGCGAGCTCTTCGAGCTGCGGGCCACGGCCAGCGCGCTGCGCTTCCCGGGCTACCGCCAGCTCTACGAGGAGGCGCGCGACCAGGCGAGCGACGAGGAGCAGCAGCTGGCGGCGCCTTTGCCGGAGATGAGCGCAGGCGACCGCCTGACGCTGCGTGACCTGGCCAGCGAGCAGCACTTCACGGAGCCGCCTCCGCGCTACACGGAGGCAACACTGGTCAAGGCGCTGGAGGAGAACGGCATCGGCCGGCCAAGCACCTACGCGCCCATCCTCTCGACGATCCAGGACCGCGGCTACGTCGAACGCGAGAACCGCCAGCTGCGGCCGACGGAGCTGGGCTTCGTGGTCAACGACTTCCTCGCCGAGCAGTTCCCCAACATCGTCGACCTGCGCTTCACGGCCCATCTGGAGGAGGACCTGGACGAGATCGCCTCCGGCGAGCGCCCCTGGCAGCCGACAGTGCGCGAGCTGTACAACCCGCTGAGCGAAGCGTTGCGCTCTGCGGCGGAGGCCCCCGTCGTCGCTCAAGAGACGGGCGAGAGCTGCCCGGAGTGCGGCCGGCCCCTCATCCGCCGCTTTGGCCGCTACGGGCCCTTCTTCGCCTGCACCGGTTTCCCGGAGTGCAGATACACGCGGCCGGACGGCGAGGCGACGGCCGAAACCACGGACGAGACGTGCGACGTCTGCGGCGCGGCGATGGTCGTCAAGCGCGGCCGCTTCGGCGCTTTCCTTGCTTGCAGCCGCTACCCGGAGTGCAAGGGCTCGAAGCCGCTGCTGCAGAAGACCGGCATCCCGTGCCCCCAGGACGGCGGCGAGCTGGTGGAGCGGCGGACGAAGAGGGGCCGGCGCTTCTACGGCTGCTCCAACTACCCGCGCTGCCAGTTCACTAGCTGGCAGCGGCCGCTTTCGCAGGCTTGCCCTCAGTGCGGCGGCCTCCTCGTCGGGGAGCGCGGACGGCGCGCCCGCTGCGCGGCCTGCGGCTGGAAGGGGCCGGCCTCATCGGGCCGGACGCCCGAGGGCGCCCCTGCCGAGGCGGTCGTCACGGGCTAAGGAGCGAGCGGTGGCAACACGGGCGCCCGCCTCACGCGCCGTTCGTCCCGCAGGACGGATGGGACGGACGAAAGCCCGCGGGATGGATCCCGCGGCTTCGAACAGAGGCCGGTCGTCATCGGTAGCTGCGAGTTTCAACCCGCAGGCTGCCAGCCCAGAATCGGAAGCGCTGCTCGACCGCTACCTGACGGAGCGAGGCGGCGCCCGTGGCCTCTCCCCCTACACGCTGCGCAACTATCGCTCAGACCTGGAGCACTTCCTTGCGGCGCTCGCCGGCTGGGAAGTCGAGCCGCTGGCGGCGCAGCGGGGCGACCTGCGCCGCTACCTGGCGGTCCTCCTGGGCGAGGGCGTGGCGGCGGCGAGCGTGCGCCGCAAGGTGAGCACCATCCTCACCTTTTACCGCTGGCTGCGCGGCGAAGGCCTGCTAGGAAACGACCCCTTCTACGGCGTGAAGGGCCCAAAGGGGGGACGGCGCCTGCCGGAGGTGCTCTCCGAGACTGACATCGACCGCCTCATCGCCGCCGCGGACGGCGATGAGGCGGCGTCTCTGCGCGATCGGGCCCTGCTGGAGCTGCTCTACGCCGCCGGCCTGCGCGTCAGCGAGGTCGCGGCGCTGGACGTGAGCCAGGTCGACGTGCGCGACGGGACGGTGCGGGTGCGGGGCAAGGGGAGCAAGGAGCGCGTCGGCGTCTTCGGCGCGCCGGCGCAGGCGGCGCTGGAGCGATACCTGCAGGATGGCCGACCTCAGCTGGTGTCGAGGCAGGAGAGCGCTCTCTTTCTCAACCGCTTCGGCGGCCGGCTGACGGCGCGCTCCGTCCAGGCCATGGTCCGCAAGCGGGCGACTAAGGCGGGCCTGCCGCGCGCCGTGCACCCCCACCTGCTGCGCCACAGCTTCGCCACGCACCTGCTGGACGGCGGCGCCGACCTGCGCGTCGTGCAGGAGCTGCTGGGCCACGAGAGCCCGAACACGACCCAGATCTACACGCACGTGACCGAGGCGCGGAAGCGGAGCGTGATGGAGGGAGCGTTCGAGGAGCTGGGGCGCATCGAGGCGGAGCGATCGAAGCGCCGGCGGAGATAGGCTGTCCGGCCCTGCGCTGCGACCGGCTGATTCTCAGCCTCGAGGAGCCTGAGCCGTTCGTCGCGGCGACGCGGGAGGCGCTGGTATAGTTGAGGGTGGCCCCTTAGTAGCGAGGAGTCCCCCCTTGGCCAAAGTCCCCCTCTCCGAGCTGCGGCCGCCCTGCGACGCGGACAGTTTTGACTTCGTGACGACGGCCGAGGTCGAGCCGCACGTAGGGCTCATCGGCCAGGACCGGGCGGTAGACGCCATCAAGTTCGGCCTGTCCATCGATAGCAGCGGCTTCAACATCTGCGTCTCCGGCGAGCCGGGCACCGGCCGCACGACGGCGATCCGCGAGTACCTGGAGCATTTCGCCCGCACGAAGCCGCCCTCGGACGAGTGGTGCTACGTCAACAACTTCGCCGACCCGCACCGGCCGCGGGCCATCCGCCTGCCTCCCGGCAAAGGACGCGCCTTCCAGGACGCGATGCGCACCCTCGTCGCCGAGGCGCGCGAGCGCATCCCGCGCACCTTCGAGTCGGACGACTACGTCAACCGCCGGGACGAGATCGTCTCCTCCGTGCAGCGCCACCACGAGGTCATGTTCTCCCAGCTGGCGACGGAGGCGCGGAGCAGCGGCTTCCTTCTGCAGGGCAACCCCGCCGGCTTCTTCCTCGTGCCGCTGGTGGGCGATCAGCCGATGGACGACCAGGCGGTGGCGGCGCTCAGCCCGGCGGCGCGCGACGAGATCCTCGCCCGGCGCGACGAGCTGATGGAGCGGCTGCGCGAGGCGATGAAGGCGGAGCAGGGCTTCGAGGCGGCGGCCAACGAGCGCCTCAAAGAGCTGCAGCGCACCATCGCGACGACGGCCGTCAGCGCCCTGACCGACCGCCTCTTCGAGGCGCACCGCGAGTTCCCGGCCGTCATCCAGTACCTCGTCGAGGTCAGGCGCGACATGATCGACCACGTCGAGGACTTCATGCGCCGGCCGGAGGCGGCCGCCATCCCCTTCCTGGCGACGACGCGCGAGGTCATCTCGCCCTTCCGCAAGTACGAGGTCAACCTGCTCGTCGACTGCTCGGAGGAGCAGTGCGCCGCCGTTGTCTTCGAGCCGAACCCGACGCCGCAGCGTCTCTTCGGCCGCATCGAGAAGGAGGCGCTGTTCGGCGCCGTGACAACGGACTTCACGATGGTCCGCCCCGGCTCCGTGCACCGCGCCAACGGCGGCTACCTGGTCGTCGACTTCGACGACGTGCTGCAGTACCCGCTCTCCTGGAACGAGCTGAAGCGCACGATCCGCACCGGCCAGCTGACCATCGAGGAGATGGGCGAGCGCCTGGGCTTCATCGAGACGAAGACGGTGCGCCCGGAGCCCATCCCCTGGACGGGCAAGGTCGTGGCGATCAGCCGCGAGCTGATCTATCGCCTCCTCTACGGCCTTGACCCCGACTTCCGCGAGCTGTTCAAGGTGAAAGCTGACTTCGACAACCACATCGACCGCACGCCGGAGAACGAGCGCGCCTACGCCGGGCTCATCGCCAGCGTGACGAAGGGGGAGAACCTGCTGCCGTTGGACCGGGGCGCCGTCGCCCGCGTCGTCGAGGAGGGGATGCGCTTGGCGGAGGACCACAGCAAGCTCTCCATCCGCTTCGGCGACATCACGGATATCGTGCGCGAGGCCGCCTACTGGGCGCGCCAGGAGCGCGCGGCCATCGTCACGGCCACGCACGTCAGCCGCGCCATCCGCGAGCGCATCCACCGCGTCAACCTCATCGAGGAGCACGTGCGCGAGCAGATCGAGAAGGGCGTCCTCCTCGTCGACACGAAAGGGAACGCCGTCGGCCAGGTGAACGGCCTCTCGATCGTCGACCTGGGCGACACGGCCTTCGGCCAGCCATCGCGCATAACGGCGACCATCGGCGTCGGCCGCGAGGGCGTGGTCGACCTGCAGCGCGAGGCGCGGCTCAGCGGCCCCATCCACTCGAAGGCGGTGCTGACGCTCCAGGGCTTCCTCGTCGACCGCTACGCCGGCGAGGCGCCGCTGACGCTGACGGCGCGCCTCTCCTTCGAGCAGAGCTACGGGATGATCGAGGGCGACAGCGCCACCTGCGCCGAGACCTGCGCCCTCCTCTCCCGCCTGGCGGATGTGCCGATCAAGCAGTCGCTGGCCATAACAGGCTCCATGGACCAGCGCGGCGAGGTGCAGGCCGTCGGCGGCGCCAACCAGAAGATCGAGGGCTTCTTCGACGTCTGCCGTCTGCGAGGCCTGACGGGCGAGCAGGGCGTCATCATCCCGGCGAGCAACGTCCAGCACCTCATGCTGCGCGAGGACGTGGTGCAAGCGGTGCAGGCGGGCAGCTTCGGCGTCTACTCAGTCTCCAGCCTCGACGAGGCTCTGGAGCTGCTCACCGGCGTCGAGGCCGGCGCGAAGCGCGAGGACGGCACCTACCCGCCGGAGTCGATCAACGGGCGCGTGCTGGCGCGGCTGCGCCAGTTCGGCGAGAGGCTGCGCGAGTCGGGCGAGGCGCGGGAGCGCTCCGACGAGGCCAAGCGTCGAGGCGACGCTGCCGAGGAGGAGAGGGCGTGATCGTCGGCACGGTGCGGGAGCTGAAGAGCGGCGAGTTCCGCGTCGGCCTGACGCCGGACGGCGTGCGCGACCTGACGCGCCTCGGCCATCGCCTGCTGGTTGAGGCGGGCGCCGGCGAAGGCAGCGGCCTGGCCGACGCCGCCTACGCCCAGGCGGGCGCGACGGTCGCGCGAACCGCCGGCGAGGTCTGGTCCGGCGCCGACCTCGTGGTCAAGGTGAAGGAGCCGCAGCCGGAGGAGTTCGCCAGCCTGCGCCGCGGCCTGACGCTGTTCACGTACCTGCACCTGGCAGCCTCGCGCGAGGTGACGGAGGCGCTCGTCCGCTCCGGCACCACCGCAATCGCCTACGAGACGGTGGAGCTGGCGGACGGCTCGCTGCCGCTGCTCGTGCCGATGAGCCAGATCGCCGGCCGCATGGCGCCGATCGTCGGGGCGCGTTGGCTGCAGCACCCGGGCCCGGGGCGCGGCAAGCTGCTCTCCGGCCTGCCGGGCGCGCCACCGGCGCAGGTCGTCATCTTCGGCGCCGGCACGGTGGCGACGGCGGCCTGCGACGTCGCCGTGGCCCTGGGCGGGCGCGTCACCGCGCTATCGCCGCGACTGGAGCAGCTGCGCCTGCTGGAGGACCGCTGGCCGAACCGCCTGGTGACGCTGCCCTCGACGCTGGCCAACGTCGAAAAGGCGATCGAGGGCGCCGACCTGCTGATCAGCGGCGTGCTGGTGCGCGGCGGCGCCGAGGCGCCGAAGCTCGTATCGCGGGAAGACCTGAAGCGCATCGGGCCCGGCGCCGTCATCGTCGACGTCGCTATCGACCAGGGCGGCGTCTTCGAGAGCTCGCGGCCGACGACGCACGCCGACCCTGTCTTCGTCGAGGAGGGTGTGATCCACTACTGCGTGCCGAACATGCCCGGCGCAGTGCCGCACACCGCCACCTGGGCGCTGACGGCGGCGACGCTTGCCTATGTGCTGAAGCTAGCGGCGATGGGCCCGGCGAAGGCGATCTCCGCCGACCCGGCGCTGGCCAGGGGCGTCATGACGCGCGAAGGCCAGCTCGTGAACGCCAGCGTCGCCCGGGCGCTGGGCCTCTGAGGCGCCTACCTATTCGGCGTCGCTTGGGCAGTTAGCGTTCGTGGTGAGCCTGTCGAACCACGCTTACTGGTCGAGCAGATCGTCCTTCGACAAGCTCAGGACGAACGGCCCAAGCTGATGCTCAGGCGCCGGCTAGCTACCGAAGCCACTCCTCGCTGCCGACAATATCTTCGATGAGCCCCGCGGGGGAGCAAAAGACATGTCGCTGAGCGCTCGCTGGTGGGCGACATGGGTCGCCCTTCTTGGCCTGCCGTTGGCCCTCTTCGCAGCCGTGATGAGCGTGCCGCAGTGGGACAAGAGCTTCGGCAGCATGGGCTTCCACTTCTACGTCGTGTCCGGTACGGCGCTGGCTGCGCTGCTGGCCTGCGTCGTCGTCATCGGCCTGACGGAGTCGCTGCGAGAGACGCGCCTCCTCTTCCTCGGCCTCGCTTTCCTGAGCATCGCCGGCATCTTCGCGGTGCACGGCCTCGGCACGCCCGGCCACATCTTCGCGCATGCCTACGCCACCGTGCCCGTGAGCAGCTGGCTGAGCGTGGTCGCCGGCGGCTTCTTCATCGCCCTCAGCGTCGTCGACCTGCCGGAGAAGGCGGAGGAGTGGCTGAAGCGTAACGGCGGCATCGTCTTCGGCGGCGTGACGCTGGCCATCGGCGCTTACATCGGCATGTCGCTCCTGCGGGACGAGTGGCTGGAGTGGGTGCCCTTCGATGACCGCGCGGTGCAGCTCGGCGCGACGGCGCTGACCCTGGGCCTCCTCGGCTTCGGCGTCTGGCGCTACTTCCAGGCGTTCCTCTTCGCGCGGCTGCCGTCGCAGTGGGCGATGGTCTGCGTCCTCGTCCTCCTCATGGAGGTGCAGGTCTCGCTGACCTGGGGGCGCTACTGGCAGATCAGCTGGTGGCTCTACCACGGCCTCTACGGCGTCTCATTCGTCGTCCTCTTCGCCGGCTGGCTCGTCGAGGCGAGGCGGGCGGGCAGCGTCCGCGTCCTCGCCGAGGCGCTCTCCATGCGCGACGCCATCGCCCAGCTGAACCACGGCTATACGCAGCCTATCGCCGACCTGGTGGACGCCATCGAGTGGAAGGACCTGTACACGCTGGGCCACGTCCGGCGCGTCGCCAGCTACGCCGTGATGATCGGCAAGGAGCTGGCCCTTTCGACGCTGGAGCTGCGGGCGCTGGCGCTGGGGGCGCAGATGCACGACGTGGGCAAGATCGGCGTGCCGGACCGCATCCTGACGAAGCCGGGCCCGCTGACGCCGGCGGAGTTTGAGATCATCAAGGAGCACGTCGGCCGCGGCTACGAGATCGCCTCGAAGGTGAAGCCGCTGGCGCCGGCGCTGGACGGCATCCGCTACCATCACGAGCGCTTCGACGGCACGGGCTACCCGCACGGCCTGCGCGAAGAAGATATCCCGTTGCAGGCGCGTATCGTCGCCGTGGCGGACGCCTTCGACGCGATGACCTCCGGCCGCGTCTACCAGGCGCCGGTCAGCCGCGAGGCTGCCTTCGCCGAGCTGCGGCGCTGCGCCGGCAGCCACTTCGACCCGAGCTGCGTGGACGCCTTCGCGAAGGCGGTGGCGAAGGTGCGCGATCCGGCCGAGACACCGGCCCAGGCAGCGCGTCAACCAACGCGGACGCCGGGCTTCGCCGCCTAGGCCCCGATCTCAGACTGCTTCTAGCTGGACCTCGCTCACCACGCCAGCGTGGATCTCGAAGGCGCGCACGACGGGCGCGTCGCGGTCCTTGAGCGAGACGAGGGCGTAGTAGGCGCCGGGGTAGAGGTCGACGGGCGGGTTGGAGCCCGGCCACTGGGCGAGGCGGATGTCGGTGGCCGAGGGGTAGGCCTCGCTGGCGACGTGGGAGTGGTAGATCACGAGGACCTGCCAGCCCTCAGCGTCGAGCTCGCGCTCGATGCGCAGCAGGTCGAGGGGATGGATGTTGTAGCGGAAGGGGCTGGCCTCGGCGTTGCGCGTCCGGTAGAGTTTCGTCGCCTGACCGTCCCGGCCGGCGATGATGCCGCAGCACTCGTTGGGCAGCTCCTCGAGGGCCTGGGCGATCATCTCGTCGAGCATCGCCTTTGAGAGGCGGAGGGCTGTCATTCTGAGTCCTTCGGCTTCGCTCAGGACAGGCTCCTCGAGGAATCTCCCTCGGCCTCTGTCGCCTGCGGGCGAGATTCTTCGTCCTTCTGCGAAGGACTCAGAATGACAGCGGTTGTTACTCCCACGGCCGCACCTCGCCGTCGTCGAAGCAGGAGCCGGGGGCGAGGCGCATCTGGAGGAACATCTTGCTCGCCGGCAAGGCGGTGGCGTGGAACGCCCAGTGCTCGCGCTCCGCTTCCGGCAGGCGCAGCAAGTCGCCGACGGCAGCGTGGATCAGCTCCTCGCCCGGCGCGATGCCGAAGTCGATCGACCAGCCG
>Ga0209521_10002032_pt1 | contig 16518 bp, 15 predicted proteins | sample Rifsed19ft4_FD_184016 | JGI IMG/M metagenome (GOLD analysis project Ga0209521, IMG submission 184016) | Soil microbial communities from Rifle, Colorado, USA - sediment 19ft 4 (version 2) | ecosystem: Environmental > Terrestrial > Deep subsurface > Rock core/Sediment | place: Rifle, Colorado...
CTCGCTCCCCGGTCCCCTTCAGGATTATTACCGGAAAGCCAGCCCGTTTAGATCTCGCCCCCAGGTCCTTCGGACCGAGCCCCAGGGGCCATCCTGCTGATTGTCGTCCCTAAAGCCCCGCAGGAGAAAGCAGAAGGAACGCTGGCCGGGATTTAAGCGGCCAGTGCGTAATCGTAGTCGTTGCCGACTATGTTTGCCTACCCTTTTTTACGAGAGGATAGAAGCTCGGCATGCTTCTCCCGGCTCAAAACCGTCCCGTCGAAGCCAGTCGCCCCCATTGTCAAAGAACAATTGTCTTACAATACTATTCTAACACGCAAGGCCGGTTTGTAAAAGGAATTATGCTTTTTGCCGCCTGCTCATCGCCTTGTCCATCTCCCTCTTGACGTCGCGCTTCTTTATGTCCTCGCGCTTGTCGTAGAAGGTCTTGCCCTTTGCCAGCCCCAACTCCACCTTGGCCTTGCCGTCCTTGAAATAGAGCTTTGTCGGGATGAGCGTATAGCCCTTCTCCCTGGTCTTTCCGAGAAGGCGCGTTATCTCCCTCTTGTGCAGCAGGAGCTTCCTCGTCCTCTCAGGGTCCGGGTGGGTGAAGCCGTCGGCCTTGGTGTACGGGCTTATGTGCGTGTTTACGAGGAAGATCTCAGAGTCCTTTATGCGCGCGTAGCTGTCCTTCAGGTTGGCTTTGCCGGCACGCAGCGACTTCACCTCCGCGCCGGTGAGCATTATCCCCGCCTCGATCGTCTCCTCTATGAAGTAATCGTGATAGGCCTTCCTGTTCTGGGAGACTAACTCTATTGCCACCGCTCGACCCTCAGTACCTGGGGCCTCATGGACCTGCCCCGCTCGTAAAGCACGCTTATGACCTTGAGCCCGATGAAGGCCGCCGCCAGAAAGACCACCCCGGAGACCCCCGCCACAAGGTCAGGGTTGTACCCCGGCAGCATGCCTGAGAATATTGCCTGCCCGAGAACGACCCCGGCTATGAAGCTCAGTATCGGGAATAGATAAAGGAGCATCCCGGCCTTCAATACCGAGCCCGCGCTCACGGCAAATACGACCTTGTCGCCCTCCTTTACGCCCACCGGGTCGTCGGCCTCGATGAGCATCTCATTCTCAGAGCCTGCCTGGGCGCAGGACTTCTTCGACGAGCAGCTCTCGCACGCGCCGGTCCTCTCGGCCCTGATAATGGCCCTTTGCCCCTCTTTCCTTATTACTATGCCATGCTCTTCCATACTTTTTATCGTAACAAATAAGGGGCCGGTTGGCAAGGAGGCACCGGAAAAGAAAAGGCCCTGTCCCCGAAGGGACAGGGCCTTTCCGGCCTGATTCAGTTCATGCGGCTGTCCTGGAAGCCCCCCTGGCGGGTATCTCGCCCTTCGCCTCCGACCGTGCCTCGATCCTGAAGGATTCCACGGTGCACTTCAGGTTGGCGGCGAGTTCCGCTATCTCCTCGCTGGCCCGGGCTATCTGCTGCGCGCTGGTCGAGGTGTCGGTTATGACCTCCGCTATCGAGGCTACGTCCCCGCTTATCTGGTCGGTTGCGGCTGACTGCTGCTGGGCGGCGGCGGTGACCTGGTACATCATGGAAGTCACGGCGTCGACCTTCTTCACTATCTCCTGGAGCGACTCTCCGGCCTGCCTGGCGAGGCTGACCCCCTGCTCGACTGCCCTGACCTCGTGCTCCATGGAAGAGATGGCCTTGCCGGTCTCGTCCTGCATGGCGGTTATCATGCCGCCTATTTCCTTTGTCGCGTTCATGGTCTTCTCGGCGAGCTTTCTTACCTCGTCGGCGACGACGGCGAAGCCGCGCCCCTGCTCGCCGGCCCTCGCGGCCTCTATGGCCGCGTTCAGGGCAAGGAGGTTGGTCTGGTCGGCGATGTCGTTGATGACGTTCACTATGTTGCCTATCTCCTCGGAGCGGGTGCCGAGCTTGGAGATTATCTGGCTCGATTCCCTCGCGGTCCTGGCTATGCCGTTCATGGAGACGATCGTCTCGGTGACTATCCTGCCGCCCTTTACGGCGACCGTGTTGGCGTCCTTGGCGGCATCTGCCGCGCCGGAGACGTTCTTGACCACCTCTACTATCGTCGCGCTCATCTCCTGCGCCGCGGTCGACACCTGGTCTGCCCTGGAGCTCTGCGATCTCGACCCTCCCGCTATCTCTACGGCGGTGGCCGAGAGCTCCTCAGAGGAAGAGGCGAGCTGCTCGGTAGAGGCGTACACCTCGGATATTATCGCGTGGAACTTCGCTATCATGCCGTTGAAGGAAGCGGCCATCCTGCCGCTTTCGTCCTCTGAGCCGACCTCCACCTTGAGCGTCAGGTCGTTCGTCTTCTCGACCTTCGTCATCGTGTCGCTCATGTAGAGCATGGGCATGACGACCTTGTTCTTTATGACCCACATCGAGGCCATTCCGAAGAGTATTATGCAGGCCAGGCCCGCCATGGAGAGGAACATGGTCCTCTTCGAGCCCTTGATGTCGGCGGCCACGCGGCCCGCGACCATCTCTCCAACCGCCGCCGACACGGCCAGTATCGAATCTATGCCCTCGCTGCTGGCGTCTATCCACTCCTTGCCGGATAACTCGTAATCCCCGTTGGAGCCCGCCTCCATGACGGAGCGGCGCACGCCCTCGAACTTGCCGAGGAAGATGGATTCCATGTTGGAGACCGCCTCGAGCACGGGCTTGTCGATACCGTCCAGCTCCTTTACACGGAGGACCGGCTTCAGGTTTATCTCGACTATGGCCCTGAAGGTGTTGAGCTTCTCCCTGGTTGCCTCGTCAACGGGCTTTTTCGCGGATATTGCCCTGGCGAGAGTGGCGCGCTCCCTGCCGGCGTATTCGCCCATGAGCCATACCGCCTGCTTGAGCTCGATGTTCATCCTGAGCGCGTTCTGGTTAGCGTCCTTCGCCGCGTTCGACGCAAACGCCGCAAGCCTGGCCTCTCCCGCGGTCTCTATGAGGGAGGTGACGTATTTGAACCATTCCTCGGCGGAGTAGTCCTTCTCCGCCTTCCGGAGCTCGGAATCGACCTTGCTCCGGGCCTCTTTGAGGCCGGCGAACTTGCCTTCGAGCTCTTTTATGCCGCCGCGTAAAAGCGCGTTTTGCGGGTCAGCCTCCATGAGCTCCCCTGAGAGCGTGAACGCCAACTCTTCCGCGGAGTCCAGCTGTTCCCTTATCTCGCTTATCTTCCGGACTATCGAGCTTTCAGCCGGAGAGCCTGAGGAGAGGGCCATGGATGTGACGCCCCTCTCCTTTGCCGCGAACCCGGCTGCCTTCAATAGCGCGTCCGAGAGCTCGTTGGCCCGGCCCTCCCTGCTCGCGTCCTTGTATTGGCCGTAGCTCTTGAGCGTGTTGCCCACCGAAAAGGCGGTGAGCGCGAGCACAAGGAGCCCCAGGACCGCGAGCATGAAATTCCTGATGCTGATACGGTTTAAGAATCGCATTGAATAATCCTCCTAAAGAACAGTGATAGTAGTTCTAAATATGGCGTGAATATCTTTAAAGATTGTGGGAATAAGTTGTGTTCGGCTTTAACTCTGCGTTGCTTGAGGTTTTTTTCGTCCTGAAGACGTATTCGCATGATAAACTCGTTGAAACAAACGCGGGGATGGGATTTGGAGAAGAAAGGCGCAAGGGCAGCTGCTTTCAGGGTCCTCAACAGGGTAGAGGCTACGGACGCTTACGCCGATATCGCTCTCGAAGCGGAGTTGCGGGGCATGGGAGCGCAAGAGGCTGGGCTCTCCACCGAGCTCGTCTACGGCGTCCTCAGATGGAGGATGAGGCTCGATTTCACGATAGGCCTCTTCTCGTCCATCAGGACGGAAAAGCTCGAGCACAGGGTCCTGAACGCGCTCCGGCTCGGCGCCTACCAGCTCCTCTTCCTCTCGAAGATACCGGCTTCTGCGGCCATAAACGAATCTGTCGAGCTCGTGAAGCCTGATAAGAGGCGGGCCGGGTTCGTCAACGCGGTCCTGAGGAAGATAGATTCCGAGAGGGAGCGGATAAGCATACCCGGCGAGGACCCGGTAAGGCATATCGCGATTGCATGGTCGCACCCCGAGTGGATGGTAAAGAGGTGGGCACAGAGGTACGGCATCGAGGAGACGATAGATCTCTGCAAGGCAGACCAGGAGGTCCCGCCCAAGACGATAAGGACGAACACGCTCGCCATATCGAGGGAGAGGCTCATCGAAGGGCTTACGTCAGAGGGCTTCGAGTCTCAGCCGACGCGTTATTCCCCTTACGGGATAGAGGTGAGGGCAGGCGGGCCGCTCAACGCGAAGGACAAGAGGTACTATATACAGGACGAGGCGTCGCAGCTCATTCCCCTTCTGCTATCGCCGTCTCCTGGAGAGAGCGTGATGGACGCCTGCAGCGCGCCCGGAGGCAAGGCCACGCACATGGCCCAGATAATGGGGAATAAGGGTGTTATATACGCCATCGACAAGCATGAGGCGAGGCTCAGGCCCGTAAAAGAGAGCGCCTCGAGGCTGGGCGTCAATATAGTAAAGACATTCACGTCTGACGCGGCAGAGCCTTTTGATATTGTGGAGAAGGGCTCGCTCGACGCCATCCTCTGCGACGCGCCCTGCTCAGGGCTCGGCGTGCTCCGAAGGGCGCCTGACTCGAAGTACAGGCGTAAGGCCGGGGATATCCTGAGCCTCGCACTTGTCCAGGCCGCGCTCCTCGATAACCTCTCCGGATATCTCAAGAAGGGCGGGAGGCTCGTCTATTCGACCTGCACCTTCGAGCCAGAGGAGACGGACGATATCGTCTCCGCCTTTCTTGAAAGGCACGCGGACTTCAGGCTCGAGGACGCATCGGACGTTCTGCCTGAAGGTTGCAGGGAACTGGTGGATGAGAAAGGGATCCTCCGCACCTTCCCGCACAGGCACGGGATGGACGGATTTTTCGGGGCGCGCCTGAGAAAGTCTTAGTAGATTGCTGGAAAAACTCCTATCTTGTTCAGGCTGCTCAAAAAGTCCCATATGCGAGGACCTAAGTTAAATCGGGGAGTGAGGAATGAGGCGTACTTTTTCCGTACGTCGCTTCTGCCGCGACTCGACAAGCAGATGGGACTTTTTCAGCGGCCTGCTAGGCAAATGTGTCGAGCAGGGATTCTGTCATCTCGTCGGCTGTCCGGAAGGCGGCGATATTGACCGAGAGCATGTGCCTCGCGGTCATGAGGGATACTGCCTCTGTGGCGATATCGACGTTCGAGGCCTCGTATATGACGCCGTTTACCTGGTATGCCGGGCCGGGCTTCCGGTCTATTGACGTTGAGGCGTAGACGCCGCCGTTGGCAGCCTCTTTGAAGGCAACAGAGGTGCGTTTGAAGCCGTCCGTGTTCGAGTTGGCTACGTTGTGGGCAGTTGCGTCGAGGAGCCTGAAAGAAGAGAAGATGCCTGATGATGAGATGCCAATCGCCGGGAGCATGGAATCCTCCTTCTTCACTTATCGGCAGATGATGTTTAAGACTTTAGGGGTTTTTGATGATTTTTTAATAAGTAAATCCAGATACTTAGACCAGAAATATCTCTGAAGCGGCTATCTCTCCCTCCCTCAGTATGGTAATTCTTTCCCCTGTCGCGTCAACTATTGTAGAACCCCTCTTTCCCCTGAGCCCGCCGCCGTCTATGAGGATGTCAATCGAGCCGTCGAAGTAATTCAAGACCTCGTCCGCCTTTGTAGCTGGCGGCCTGTCCGAGGGATTGGCGCTGGTGGATGTTATCGGCGATGAGAGCGTGCTGGAGAGCCTTCTCGCGTGCGGGCTGCCTGAGAGCCTCACGGCTATCGTGCCTGTGCCAGCGGTCAGAATCGATGGCAGCTCGGGGCGGGCCCTGAATACTATTGTCAACGGGCCGGGCCAGAACCTGTCCATTAACTTTTGGGCCTGGGGGGATATTTCAGATACAACCGATGAAAGCATGGACGCCTCTCCTATTATGAGAGGCATGGGCGACGCTGGCGGCCTGCCTTTGATCTCGTAGAGGGCCTTTATCGCAAGTTCATTGAAGGGGTCAACGCACAGGCCATAGAACGTCTCCGTGGGATAGGCGATGATGCCCCCTGCCCTGAATGGCTTCAGGGCAGGCAAATAGTCATCTTCTGCGGAAAGTATGCGGGGCCTCTCTTCCAATGGTCATGCCTTGAGCTTTTTGGCCTTCTCTTCGACCTGACGGGCCATCTCCTTCCTCTGCCTATTGAGAGCGTCCCTCAATGAGGCGTCAGAGGTGGAGAGTATCTCTACCGCGAATATCCCGGCGTTCATCGCCCCGGCCTTGCCTATGGCCATCGAGGCAACGGGCACCCCGGCCGGCATCTGCACGGTGGAAAGGAGCGAGTCGAGGCCCTTCAACGGGCTTGAATCTATGGGCACGCCTATTACAGGAAGGGTCGTCTCAGCGGCTATGAAGCCCGCGAGATGGGCGGCGCTACCGGCGCCGGCTATTATCACCTTTATGCCGCGCTGGGCCGCGCTCCTTGCGTACTCGGAGGTCCTCTGCGGCGTCCTGTGCGCTGAGGATACGGTCATCTCAAAAGGGACCTTGAAGTCCCTCAATACCTTTGCCGCCTCTTCCATGACACTCAGGTCAGAATCGCTTCCCATCAGTATGCCGACAAGGGGCTTCTTTGCCATTTGCATCTCCTCCGGAATCTTTATAGGGCCTTTTTGCCTATGTCCCGCCTGTACTGCGCGCCTTCCCAGCTTATCCTTTCAACTGCGGCGTACGCGTTCTCTATAGCTTCCTTTATCGTCGGGCCCAGCGCCGTGACGCCCAGGACCCTTCCGCCTGACGTGACAACCTTGTTGTCCTTCAAAGCGGTGCCGGCGTGGAAGACCATCGTATCCCTGAGCCTTGAGGCCTCTTCAAGCCCCTTTATCTCGCTGCCCTTGAGGTAATCGCCGGGGTAGCCCTTTGCGGCCATCACCACGCAGACAGCCGCCTCCTGCCGCCATTTTATCTTCTTCTCGTGGAGGGTGCCATCGGATGCCGCTATGAGTATCGGGACTATGTCGCTCTCCATCCTCATGAGTATGGGCTGCGTCTCAGGGTCGCCGAAGCGGCAGTTGAACTCCAATACCCTCGGGCCGTTCTTCGTCATCATAAGCCCGGCGTAGAGCACGCCCTTGTAGAGCCTGCCCTCCGCCTTCATGGCGTTCACCACCGGGAGCATGACCGTCGCCATTATCTCTTTCTGAAGGGCGGGCGTCACAACCGGGGCAGGGGAGTAAGCGCCCATGCCGCCTGTGTTCGGCCCCTTGTCATCGTCGAATATGGCCTTGTGGTCCTGCGCTGGCGCGAGCGGCTCTACTGTCTCGCCGTCGGTTATCGCGAGGAAGGAGGCCTCCTCGCCTGTGAGGAACTCCTCTATTATTATCCTCTTGCCGGCAGAGCCAAAGGCCTTCTCCGTCATTATGAGGTCTACCGCCTCCATTGCTTCTTGAGCCGTCTGGCAGATGATGACGCCCTTGCCAGCCGCCAGGCCGTCAGCCTTGACCACGAAGGGGGGCTTGTGCGTCTCTATGTACGACCTTGCGGCTCCGGGCTCGTCAAAGCGTTTGTAGAAGGCCGTAGGCACCTTGTAGCGGAGCATCAGCTCCTTTGAGAATGCCTTGCTGCCCTCGAGCTCCGCTGCCGCCCTTGTGGGGCCGAAGACCCTCAAGCCCGCGGCGTTGAAGGCGTCCGTTATGCCGAGGGTGAGCGGAAGCTCCGGGCCTATGACCGCAAGGTCTATCTTCTCCCTCAGCGCGAATTCCTTGAGCCCCTCGATGTCCTCGGCCGGTATCGCCACGTTCTCGCCGTGCATGGCTGTGCCCGGGTTGCCGGGCGCTATGAAGAGCTTATCTACGAGAGGGCTCTGAGATAGCTTCCACGCGAGGGCGTGCTCCCTGCCGCCGCTGCCGACTAAAAGTACCTTCATCTTATGAAAAGACTCCCGTGAATTATCAATGCCTGAAGTGCCTTACGCCCGTGAAGACCATCGCAATGCCGTGCTCGTTGGCCGCCCTTATCACCTCTTCGTCCCTTATCGACCCGCCGGGCTGGATGATGGCGGTGACGCCGTGCTGCGCGGCCATGTCGACGTTGTCCCTGAACGGGAAGAAGGCGTCCGAGGCCATTACAGAGCCCTTGACCTCGAGGCCAGCGTCAGCGGCCTTCTGAGAGGCTATCCTCGTCGAATCTATGCGGGACATCTGTCCGGCGCCTATGCCGACCGTCCTGCCGTCTCTGGCGAAGACGATTGCGTTGCTCTTCACGTGCTTGCAGACGTTCCACGCGAAGAGGAGGTCTTCGAGCTCCTTTTCGTCCGGCCCGCGCTCTGTGGCTGTCTTGAGATCAGCCGCGCTCTCGATATCGAGGCCCTGCAGGAGTATTCCGCCTGAGACCCTCTTTATGTCCATGTCAGAGGGCCCGAAGCTCAATGCCGCGGGCTTTATCTCGCCTATCTCCAAAAGACGGAGGTTCTTCTTGGATGCGAGCGCCTGGCGGGCCTCGGGCGCGAACTCGGGGGCTATGACAGCCTCTAAAAATATCTTGCCGAGCTCCTCTGCCATCTCCTTTGTTACTCGCCTGTTGAGGCCCACTATGCCGCCGAATGCGGAGGTCTTGTCGCACTCATAGGCAAGGCCGTAGGCCTTCAATATCCCGGCCTTTGACACTGCCGTTCCGCAGGGGTTGTTGTGCTTTACTATTACGGCAGCGGGCTCGTGGAACTCCGCCACGAGGTTCAACGCGGCGTTGAGGTCGAGGATGTTGTTGTACGAGAGCTCCTTGCCCTGGAGCTGTTTCGCGTCGGCGAGGCCTGCCTTGCCCCTGACCCTTCTTCTATAGAAGGCGGCCTTCTGGTGGGGGTTCTCGCCGTAACGGAGGTCCTGCACCTTCTCGAACTGGACGGTGTAGGTCTCGGGGAACGTCTTCATGGGCTCTGCCTCGGGGATGTCGGCGACCGCCCCGAGGTAGTTGGATATCGCCGCGTCGTAGCGGGCAGTGAGCTGGAAGACCTTCTTCGCAAGAGAGAACCTCGTCTGCTTCGAGAGGCAGCCCTTCTTGTCCTTCATCTCGGCGGTTATCCTGCCGTAGTCGGCAGGGTCTACCACTACGGCGACGTCGTTGTGGTTCTTGGCTGCCGCCCTTATCATGGTGGGCCCGCCTATGTCTATGTTCTCTATGGCGTCCTCGAGCGTGCAGCCCTTCGCTATGGTCTCCTCGAAGGCGTAGAGGTTGACGACGACCATGTCGATGGGGAGTATCCCGTTCGTCTCCATCTCCCTGGCGTGGGTGGCGTTCTCTCTCATGCCGAGTATGCCGCCGTGTATCTTGGGGTGCAGTGTCTTCAATCTGCCGTCGAGCATCTCCGGGAAGCCCGTATAGGACGATATGGGTATCACGGGCACGCCCGCGCTCTTTATCATCTCGGCAGTGCCGCCGGTCGATATTATCTCGACCCCGGCCGCCGAAAGCTCCTTGGCGAACTCGACGACGCCGGTCTTGTCCGTGACGCTTATTATCGCTCTCCTAACCTTCTTCATCTAAACCAGCTCCTCCTTGCGAATGATTCTCAAAGCATCAAATGCCGAAGTCCATATTCCTTATGAACTCGCGTTCAAAACGGGCGCTGCCTGAAAGGGGCACGTACCTGGCCTTCTTCGCTATCTCCCCGGCCTCTGTCCTGTGCTCTTCGCTAAGGGCCATCTCGGCGCCCTTCAATGCGGCGTCGCCTACGTACTCGACGTTCTCCCAGAGAGCGTGAAGGAGGCCGATGCCCTTTAGCGAACCCTGGGAGAGCCTGCTGCCGAATGCGCCGGCGACATAGACCTTTTCAACGGCTCCGGGCAGCAAGCCCGCCTTCTCGAGCAGGATGTTCATGCCTGCCCTTGTCGCTGACTTCGCTGTCTGCAGGGCCCGGACGTCCGCCTGAGTGAGGCTTACCTCGCCCTTTGCGCCCCTGTAGAGCACAAACGAGTTGCCGTCATTGCCTGTCTTTATCCTCGAGGCGAGGTTCGTGCCTATCTCGTCAGGGTCGGCTATCCTGCCGGACTTATCTATGACGCCCGCGCCTATGAGCGCGTGGACGGCCTCTATGAGGCCTGACCCGCATATGCCCTTCGGGGCCGCGCTGCCTATGACAGAGAGCCTTACGCTCTCGCCCTCTATGGCAACGCCCTCGATTGCGCCCGTCGCCGCCACCATGCCCTGGGCCACCTCGCCACCCTCAAAGGCAGGGCCCGCGGCGGCGGAGGTCGCGAAGATCTCTCCCCCGTGAGCGAGGATGATCTCGCTGTTGGTGCCTATGTCTATTACGAGCTCCGTGCCTTTGCCCCTGCCGAAGCCGAGAGAGAGGGCTACCGCCACGGCGTCGCCGCCGACAAATCCGCCGATGAGCGGAAAGACATAGAGATTAGCCTCTAAATCTATCCCGGCCTCTCTTGCGGGAAGGGTCCGCGCATCTTTGAATGCAGGCCTGTAAGGGACCCTTGAGAGCGTCTCAGGCGAGATCCCCAGGAATATATGCTCCATAGCCGAATTCCCGGCTACTGTTATCTCCCTTACAAGGCCCTTCCTCTCCCCCGCGAGCCCCTCTATCAGGGCGAGACACGCCTGCCGCGCGGCAAAGGAGAGCTCTTCGAGGGTCGAGGCGTCTTTTATCGCCGCGTCTATCCTCGATACCACGTCGCGGCCCCATCTGTATTGCGGGTTGGGCGCGGCAGAGGAGGCGAGCGCCTCGCCCGTGGCGAGGTCGACGAGGGAGCCTGCCAGGGTAGTCGTGCCGAGGTCGATGGCCGCCCCAAAGCCCCTATTTGAGCCGCTATTTTCCAATATGGTTTATATAAAATGCAAAGGCAGGCCCGGGGGGCCTGCCGTAATCTTTTATCCTTTTTTAAGGGTTAAATCAAGGCTTTCTGAAGGAAGATGCCTCTTATCGACAGCTTGCTAAGAAAGCTCCGATTTGTTTGAGGCTGCTCAAAAAGCTCCATATGCGAGGCGTCGAGGAGCGAGGATGACAACAAAGCAGATGGACTTTTTCAGCAGCCGGTTAGAACGAAACGGGCGGCGCGCTCGTCAGGAGATATTTGAGGTCCTCGTCCATGAACTGCAGTCCGAGGCCGACATAGGCGGACTGGAGCCCGACCCTGCTCATGAAGTCGTCGTATCCGGCAGTGAGGAAGAAGAACTTGTTGAAGTAGACGGTGCCGGCCGCCTTCATGTGCGGGTTGCCCTTCTGGCCGAAGTCAAAGGCCTCGAGCGTGAATTTGAGCCTGTCGCGGTACATGTAGTAGTCTATGCCGGCGCCGCCCGTGGATTCGATGATGCCGCCCCTTACGACCAGGTTGTTGAAGCGCTTGGCTATCTGGGCCGAGAACTTGATCTGCTCGGTGGTCTTTATCTCCTTGGTGGTCGTGGTGGCCCCGCCGGTCGTCACCTCCCTGGTCTCCTCCGTTCTCTTGCCCCTCGGGTCGTCGATTATCTCGAGGAGGTAGTACTTGTCGCTCTTGGGCTGGATCCTGAGCGAAAGGTAGCTCTTCGTGTCCCTCGCGTCAAAGAGGTACTCGCCCCTGTACCCGATAAAGGTGCGGAAGCTCTCGGTCCTCTCTATGTAGCTGTTGATGCCGGTCACGGTCTTGTTTATGTTCTCGTGGAGCGACTTGTCGTTGACGAGCGCGCCGAGCGTGCCCTCGCCCTGGTCTATCTTCTTCGTGATGTTCTTCACAGAGCTCATCGTGGAGCTTATGTCGGGCCCGACGTCGCCGGTGACCTTGTTTATCGTGTCCATGGCCTGCTGGAGGCTCAAGGAGGCGGCCCTCAGGTTCTCTATGCCGTCCTTCAGGTTGCCGCGGTTCTCGGTGATCATGCCGTTCAGGTTCTCCGAGGTCTTCACGAGAGACTCGTTCAGGTTCTTTATCGTCGCGCGCAGCTCGGTGGTTATGCCTGGGCCTTCCTCGCGAAGCAGCGTGGTGAAGGACTCGAGGTTCCTCATGATGCTCTCGAACTGCTCGTCGTTCTTCGCGACTATCCTGTTCAGGCGGAAGGTGAGCTCCTCTATGTTGTGGACTATGTTGCTCACGGTCTGCTCGCCCTCGTCCCCGCCGAGGACGCTGCTGAGCGACTCGGTTATCTCCTTTATGTCGCCCGAGACGTCGGTGAGGATAGTGACGAGCCTGTCCATGTCAGCGTAGGAGCGGGTGCGGGTTATGTACTCGCCCTCCTTGAGGGACGGCACTCCCGGCACCCCGGGAACGAGCTCGAGGTACTTCTCTCCCAAAAGGCCCTTGGTAGTGAGCACGGCGGTGAAGTCCTTGCCTATCTTCACGTCGGGCTGTACCAGGAGCTCGAGATGGGCCTTGTCGTCCTTGAGGGTAATGGTCTTCACCCTGCCGACCTCGACGCCCGCTACCCTCACGGGCGCGTTGGGGTCGAGCCCTGCCGCCGAGTCGAAGTCCACGAAAAGGGTGTAGCCTTCGGCCCTGCCCAGCTGGATGCCGCCCAGGCGCAGAGACATGTACGCCAGGATGATTATGCCGATGAGCACGAAGAGCCCGACCTTTGCTTCAGAACTCAGTTTGGGTATTGCCATGCGACGGTTCGCCCTTTGATTATTTGGCTCAGTAGACCTTTATGGGCCCTTCGGCCCTGCCCTCGAGGAACTGCCTTATTATGGGGTCGGGGTTCCTCTTCATCTCCTCGACCGTGCCCTCCTGGACGATCCTGCCCTCGTGGAGCATGGCGATCTTGTCCGCTATCTTGTAGGTGAAGGGGATGTCGTGGGTGATGAGTATGTAAGTGGTCTTGAGGCTCCTCTGGGTGTCCAGCACAAGGTCCGCTATGGAATCGCTCATTATGGGGTCAAGGCCCGTAGTCGGCTCATCGAAGAGGACTATCTCCGGGTCCATGACTATGGCCCGGGCGAGCCCGACCCTCTTTTTCATGCCGCCCGAGAGCTCCGCGGGCATGAGGTTCTCGACCCCGGTGAGGCCGACCCTCCTGAGCTTCTCGCCAACGACCTTCATTATATCTTCATCGTTCAAGTCAGTGTGTTCCTTTAGCGGAAAACCCACGTTCTGCCCGACTGTCATCGAGTCGAAGAGGGCCGCGCCCTGGAAGAGCATGCCGAAGCGCTTCCTGACCTCGTTGAATTCCTTCTCCCTCATGGCGGTTATCTCCTGGCCCTCGAGGAATATCTGCCCATCGTCGGGACGGAGCAGGCCTATGATGTGCTTTATGAGCACGCTCTTGCCCTCGCCGCTGCGCCCGATGATGACGGTTATCTTGCCCCGCTCTATCTCCAGGTTCACGCCGTCAAGGACCCTCTTGGGGCCGAAGTACTTTTTGAGGCCTGTAATCTTTATCATAACCCGTTGCGGAGTATCAAGGACATCAGACCATGAAAGACGACATGATGTAGTCGGAGACGAGTATGAGGACGCTGCCCGTGACCACGGAGGCCGTAGCGGCCCTGCCGACGCCCTCGGCGCCGCCAGAGGTATAAAAGCCGTTGAAGCAGGCGACCAGCGTGGTGATAAGGCCGAAGACGAGAGACTTGTAGAGGCCCGCGAATATGTCGCTGACCTGCACGAAGTCTATTGTGCGGCCTATGTAGACGCCGGGGTTGATCCCCAGGAGCTGCACGCCCACGACATACCCGCCTATGACGCCGACGAAGTCGGTAATGACCGTAAGGAGCGGGAACATGAGGACTCCGGCGAGTATCCTCGGGACGACCAGGTACTTTACGGGATTAACGGCCATTGTGACGAGGGCGTCTATCTGCTCGGTGACCCTCATGGTGCCGAGCTCCGTGGCCATGGCGCTCCCGGCCCTGCCGGTAACCATGAGGCCCGTGAGCACTGGCCCGAGCTCTCTGGCCATACTGAGGGCCACCGTCGGGCCGACCAGGCTCTCGGCCCCGAACCTCTTCAATGCGTTGAAGCTCTGGAGCGCGAGCACCATGCCGGTGAACGAGCCCGTGAGCACGACGACGAAGAGGCTCTGCACGCCAACGAACTCCATCTGCTTGAAGATGTTCCGGAGCTTCATGGGCGGCGTGAAGACGTTCACGGCCGCCTGCATGAGCATCATGGTCATGAGCCCGGCGGAATCAACGAACCGCTGGGCCGAACGCCCGATGTTCTCAAGGTAAGCCCTTACAAACCCGCTCGGCTCAGACATAGACCCTCGGTACCCTCTGGGATATGCGGCAGAATATCTCGTAGCTTATGGTGCCAGCCCTGGCTGCCACCTCTTCGGCCGTTATGGCCTCGTCGCCCTGCGAGCCTATTATAACGGCTTCGTCGCCTGTTTGCACGCCGGGTATGTCCGTGACGTCCGCCATGACGAGGTCCATGCAGACGGTCCCGGCGATTACAGCCCTCCTGCCGCGGACGAGCACCTCTCCCGCGTTGCCGAGCGAGCGGGGCAGCCCGTCGGCGTATCCAATGGGCAGGGTCGCGATGAGGCTCGGCCTTCCGGCGACGAACCTCCTGCCGTAGCTTACGCTCTCGCCGGCCTGTATGGCCTTCATGTGGAGTATGCGTGTTTTTAGCTGCAGCACAGGCTTCAAGTCTATCTTCCCCCTTAGGCGCTCATCCGGATAGGAGCCGTAGAGCATGAGTCCCGGCCTCACCAGGTTGAAGCGCCCGCCGTCGAGATGCTCTATTATAGCCGCGCTGTTGGAAATTCCCACATATTTCGGGTCAAAGCCCATCTGCCTTACGAGGGCTACAGACGACTCGAAGGCCGCTGTCTGCGCCTCCGAGAACCTCTTGTCCTCGCGCTCTGATTCCGCGAAGTGCGAGTGCAGGCCGCCGAGCTTGAGGTTTGAAAGGCCCTTGAGCCTGGAGAAGAAAGGCCCGGCCTCTTCAGGGCGGAGTCCCAATCTACCCATGCCGGTGTCTATCTTGACATGGACTTCCTGGACGGTGCCGCGCTTGCTTGCGGCTGAATTGAGAAGGCTTGCCGTGGACGCGTCGAATACGACGGGCGTGAGGTCGAGGTCTATTATATCCCCGGCCTGGTTGGGGAAGAGCCCGCCGAGGACGATTATGGGGCTTTTTATGCCTTCCTGCCTGAGCCTCGCGCCTTCCTCCGGTATGGCGACCCCGAGGAGCTCGCAGCCAAGCCCCTCGAGGACACGGGCCACCTCCACGTCGCCGTGGCCGTAGGCGTTGGCCTTGACAACGGCCAGGACCGAGGTACCCACCCGGACCCTCTCCCTCAGCCGGAGGTAATTATCTTTTAGCGCCCCCAGGTCGATAGTCGCGGAGGTCGGCCTTTTTTCCAAACTGCTCTCCCGAAAGAGAAAAATCGAAATTTAACAGGTACTTGATAACATTTTTAGAGCGGGCTTGCAAAGTTTTTTTATCGCGCCCCCTGTCGTTTGACGGACGGAATCGTTTTTTCTTAGCGCGGAAAAAGGTTTTACGAGAGAGAATAATAAAAAAAGCCGGGGGATCTCTCCCCCGGCTTTGCTGATTTTCAGTCCTTTAAGCAGGCTCTGTCAGCATCCCGCCCGTCTTCACCCGCGAAAGCGTCCTCTGGAGCTTCTTCAATGCCTGGCTCTCTATCTGGCGCACGCGCTCCCTTGTGAGGCCGAGCCTGTCGCCAAGCGCCTGCAGGCTCTCGGGCTCATCGGCCATCACCCTGTTCTCGATGACGATGCGCTCCTTCTCGTTCAACAGCGCGAGCGCACCCGAGACCTCTTTTTTTACTATCGCGCTCTCCTGCCTCATCGCGGTTGCCTCCACGGGCCCCGGCCCCTCGTAGTTGAGGAGGTCGAGGTGGGTCGTCGAGTCCTCGCCTACGGCGGCGTTGAGCGAGAGGTCGTTCGTTGCCTGGATGGGGTCTTCGTCAATCGAGACGTTCCCGGTCTCGCCCGAGGGCAGGGCGTTCCTGTAGAAGAGCTGCTTTTTCAGGGCCTTTGTGCCGCGGCGCACAAGGCCCTTTGATTTCAATATGAACTCCTGGATGAATGACCTTATCCACCAGGTCGCGTAGGTGATCAGCCTGAATCCCTTGTAGGGGTTGAACTTCTTTACGGCCGTCATGAGGCCGATGTTGCCTTCCTGTATGAGGTCGGCGAGCCTGCAGCCGTAGCTCCTGAACTCGAGGGCTATCCTTACCACGTATCTCAGGTTGGAGATGACGAGCCTGTGCGCGTCCTCGATGGACCTCGTCCTGTAGTAGCGCTCGGCGATGGTGAACTCGTCCTCTGCCGAGAGGACCGGATGCCGTTTTACCTCGGCCAGGTAGCTCTGGATGGAATCTGATACGACCGGAAGACCCATAGAGTTCTTCACCTCCATTAGCACTCTGATTCTTCGAGTGCTAATATTATAAAGAGATAGTGGATTCCTGTCAAGACTACGCTAAAATACCTTGATTTTTGAGAGTTTTTAGGATAGTTCGAAATGTCCGATTTGTTCAGGCTGCTCAAAAAGCTCCATATGCGAGGCGTCGAGGAGCGAGGAATGAGGCGTACTCTTCATGTACGCTGCAGTGACGAGCGACGATGAC
>Ga0209521_10002036_pt1 | contig 16505 bp, 17 predicted proteins | sample Rifsed19ft4_FD_184016 | JGI IMG/M metagenome (GOLD analysis project Ga0209521, IMG submission 184016) | Soil microbial communities from Rifle, Colorado, USA - sediment 19ft 4 (version 2) | ecosystem: Environmental > Terrestrial > Deep subsurface > Rock core/Sediment | place: Rifle, Colorado...
CGAACCTGCCCGGCTACGAGGAGTTCGTCGAACAGGTCGAGAACGCGACGGGGCTGCGCTACACCCCGGAGCACCTCGCCGCGATCGGCGCGAACATCTGCGGGATCGAACGGATGATCAACTACATGTTCGGCGTGCGACGGACGGACGACACGTGCCCGGACCGGTGGTTCGAGGAGCCCGTAAAGGGCGGGCCATACAAGGGCGAACGGCTCGACCGCCAGGAATTCGACGCCATGCTCGATCGGTTCTATCGCCTCTGCAACCTCAGTCGTGAAGGAATCCCAAACCTTGATTGGCGGGAAGAGCTGAACCGGATCGTGTTCGGGTTCAACGTGACGGTCCGAATTCCGCGAGCGCTCGTCGAGATCGAGGACGGCGCGGTGACGGTCACCGACGAGGTTCGAACGGTCGGGGAGCTCTTGGACCTCCTCTCCGCGCGGTATCCGCAACTGAAGAAGGTCCTTGAGAGCGAGGACTCCCTCGTGAACGTCGCGGTGAACGACGAGATGTTTGTCGAGGGAATCCGGAAGCTCTCGCTGCGAAACGGGGACCGGGTCGAGCTGATTCAGGCGTTCTCCGGCGGGTGAACCACGGAGGACCGCCGGAGGGCAGCGCAAGGCACATAGACGGGGGCGCCCTCCCTGCCGCGGGAGAGGCGATGGCAGAAATCCTGGAAACGCCGCTGGGTCGCGTAAGCGTTGAGCATGCCGAGGGAATCGTGCAGGAAATCCATGTCGGAGTCCGGAGACCGCCCACGGCGCCCCAGAGCCCGATCGCACGGGATCTCGCGCGGTACTTCGCGGGCAAGCCCGTCGACCTAGGCGGCTACCGAGTCGATCTCTCCGGATTCACGGAGTTCGAGAGGATGGTGTACGAGGCGACTCGAGCGATCCCTCTGGGACAGGTTCGGACGTACGGGGAGATTGCAAAGTCGATCGGGAACGCGGGTGCGTCGCGCGCGGTTGGGAACGCCCTCGCGAAGAATCCCGCGTGCATCGTGATTCCCTGCCACCGCGTCGTCGGGACGAACGGCCTTGGCGGGTTCACCGGTGGCCTCGAGTGGAAGCGGAAGCTTCTCCGCCTCGAGGGCTGGCTCGAGTGAGCCGCTCGGGCATCAGTGCGACGCCTTTCGCACGGCCCGGTCGAAGTCCTCGGTCAGGTCGTCGATGTCCTCGAGTCCCACGCTCACGCGGACGAGGCTTTCGTTCACACCCTGCGCTTTCCTCTCCTTCGCGGTAAGTGTCCCGTGGCTCATGCTCGCGGGATGCTGCACGAGCGTCTCCACCCCGCCCAAGCTCACCGCCAACGTTGCGAGTCGCACGGACTCGACGAACCGGAGCCCCGCCTTGTAACCACCCTTCAGCTCGAACGAGAGCATCGCGCCGAAGCCCGCCATCTGGCGACGTGCAAGGCTGTGCTGTTCGAACGACTTCAGTCCTGGATAGTGCACCTTCGAGACCCCGCGGTGGTCCTCGAGCTGCTTCGCAAGCGCCATTCCGTTCTTGTTCTGCTGGTGCATTCGAACGGGTAATGTTTTGATCCCGCGTCGAACGAGGAACGCCTCGAAGGGTCCGAGCGTGGGTCCGAGAAGCTTGTACGTGTACCAGATCCGGTCGAAAAGCGTGCGCGTCCTTGCGACGGCAACGCCCGCCACGACGTCGCTGTGGCCCCCGAGGTACTTCGTCGCGCTATGGAGTACCACGTCAACGCCGAAGTCAATCGGTCTCTGGTTGATCGGGGTCGCGAACGTGTTGTCCGCGAGGATGACGGCGCCGACGGACTTTGCTGCCTTGACGGCCTCCCGGAAGTCCGTGATCATCATCGTCGGATTGGCGGGTGTCTCGACATACACGAGGGACGTCTCGTCCTCAACGGACTCGGCGAACGCGCCGGGGACGCGCTGGTCCACCCACGTCGTGCGGACTCGAAACCTCGGGAGAAGATGCTCGAGGACTTCGACCGTGGCGGTGTATGGGCTCATTCCCGCCACGACGTGCCCGCCAGACTTCACGAACGTGAGGATTGCGGAGGCAATCGCGCCCATTCCCGAGCCCGTCGCGAGAGCTGCGGCACCGTTCTCGAGCTTCGCGACCGTGTCTTCAAGGTCCGCGGTCGTCGGGTTGCCCCAACGGGTGTAGTACTGGCGGGGAGCGATCGTGTGCGCGAACTCCGCGCCTTGCTTCGAGTCCTTCACGCGGAACGTCGACGACGCGAAAATCGGAGTGACCAGCGGGCCGGGGGCGGCCTCGCCGCGCGGATGGATCGCGACCGTGGCAGGGGACCGCTTCCGTGGCATGGACTCGACAACCCTGTGCCGCTGAAATAGATTTCTGAGACCTATTCGTTTTTCGGGTCTCCGGCCCCGGGCGTCGCGGGGGTGGGCCGGAACAGCTGCCGAATACGAGAGGACGCGGCCCGCAGCCACTCTGGCCGCCGGTACACGATCACAATCAGGGGCAACGTGACAGCGAGGTACGCGAGGTGCGCGACGAGCCGGCCCCACTCCGCGCTGACGGTGTAGCCGAACATCACTGCGAAGATCGATCCGATTACGCCCTTGTGGTGGAACAGGCTGTCGCTCGCAATCGGCAGGGTGTACGCGGTGGAGCCGAACCACCCGAGATCGACGTTCCGGAGCTCGGCGTAGTCGATCACCTCGTGGACGCCGTAGCCAAGGAGGCCGCCTGCGAGGAGGATCAGGAGGAGGCTCGTGAAATAGAAGAACTTCCGCAGGTCGAGCTTGAGGCCGACGCGGAAGACCCCGAAAGCAAGCGCGAGGCCCATCGCGAGGCCGAGGGCGGCTCCGATGAGCGTCTCGACGGCGTCCGCGACGAGGAACGGCGTGAGGAACAGGACCGTCTCGAGACCTTCCCGGAAGACGAGGACGAACGTGACGGAGGCGAGCCCGAGGATCGCGCCCTGCGTGACGACCGCCTCGACTCGGTTCTCGACCTCGTGCTTGATCGTGCGACCCTTCACCGCCATCCAGTAGATCATCGAGGTGAGGACGGCGACCGCGATGAGCGCCGCGACGCCTTCGAAGAGGACCTTGTTCTCGTCGGATAGGGTTCCGTACGCGAGCCAGATCCCCGCACCGAGTCCCAGGCTCGCCGCGGTCGCCCCGTACACCCCGAACCACGCATATCGCACGAGGCGATCCCGTCCCGTCTTCACGAGGAAGGCGAGGATGATCGCCGTGAGGAGGGCGGCCTCGAGGACTTCACGGAAGGTGAGCAGGTACTGAGCAACGACCATCGCGTTCCAAGGCTCCGCTTTTCGGGCTGCCTAAATCGGCTACTAGGTAGCTATGAAGCTTCGGTATATATGATTTCGGATTTCTGAAAATTTCCATCCCGAACAGGGACGGGATACGTGCAAAAACTTTATCCCCGCCCGTCGACTGTCAATCGCGTCATGGTCCAACCTGCGACGAGGAACGAGAACGTCGAGATGTACCTGAAGTACATCTACCTCCTGACAAAGGACACCGGCGGGCCCGCACGGACCGGCGGCCTGTCCCATGTCCTCAAGGTTTCTCCGGCGAGCGTCACGGAGATGCTCGACAAGCTCACGCGGAATGGGCTCGCCAAGCACGCAAAGTACAAGGGCACGCGGCTCACGCGGAAGGGGACGCGGATCGCGGTTTCAATCCTCCAGCGGCACTGCGTGATGGAGTGGTTTCTCGCGCAGCGCCTCGGCGTCCCCGAGGGCCGGTTCCACGACGAGGCGTGCAAGATGGAGCACGCCCTGAGCATGGACACCGCGAAGCGGCTCAGAACGCTCACGGACCAGCCCGACACGTGCCCGGAGTGCTACGACCTCTCGAAGCTCCACTGCCGCCATCTCGTCGCGACGCCGCGCAGCCGTCAGGCCCTCGCGCGGTAGCCGGCCGGGTCAATCACCGCTTCTCGGAATCCGAGGGATCGCAGGGCGCCCGCAATCTCCCCATGGATCGCCCGCAACCTCGGGATCTCCTCCGGAAGGACCTCGATTCGCGCGGTCGGGCCGTGATGGCGGACCCGGACCTGACGGAATCCGCGGTCCCGGAGGTAGTCCTCCGCGGCCTCGACGGTCCGGAGGAGCTCGACTGTGATCGGCGTGCCGTGCGGGATCCGCGAGGACAGGCATGCGTTGCTCGGCTTGTCGTAGAACGAGAGGCCAAGGTCCCTCGCGAGCGCGCGGACGTCTGGTTTCGCGAGGCCGAACTCGAGGAGCGGGTGCCAGACGCCTGCCTCGTTCATCGCCTGGATGCCGGGTCGGTAGTCACCGAGGTCGGAGGCGTTGATGCCGTCCGCGATCGCGCTGTAGTTTTCCTGGTCCACGATCTTGAGAAGCGTGTCCGCCAGACCCGCGCGGCAGAAGTAGCAACGGTTCGTCGGATTCTGGCGGTAGTCCTCGGACGCCAGCTCGCTCACAGCCACGATGCGGAACGGGATGCCGATCTCCTCGGCGTTGGCCTTCGCCTCCTGCAACTCCCGCCGCGAGAGGGACTCTGCGTCCCCGATTACGGCGAGCGCGTCTTCGCCGATTGCGTCGTACACGATCCTCGCGACGAGGCCAGAGTCGACGCCGCCGGAATACGCGACGAGCACGCGGCCTCGTTGCCGCGCGGCCTCTTTCATTTTTTCGTACGCGTCCCGCATTCGCGCGTCCATCGTTGCGCACCGGAATGGAGCGCGCGGAAATAAACTCACGGATTTCGCGGCAAACTCCTTAGACGTGGGCCGGTTCCAAGCTCCTGGGATAGAGTGACTTTCCTGCGCTCGTCGGTCGGTAGCGTGAAATCGGGAGCCTTCTGGCGCACTTCCACCGCCATGATGACCTCCGGAGCGCGGGCACAGCAGGATCCAGTCTAATCCTTTCGTGAACGAGAGCGCGCGTACCATGGCTTGGCCGGGACTAGAGGATTCCCCAGACGAAGTAGCCTCGGACTCCGTCCATTGTCGAGACCTCGCGGAAGTCGTGGGACTCCAGCCGGACCTTCAGTTCGCCGGGAGTGAAAAGCTGCGGCTTCGAGCCGTGGAACCACGTTCCCAAAAGGCGAGGGGCGACGCTCGCGTGATGAACCGGGTAGAGCTCGTGAAGCACAATCCTGCCCGATCGTCGGAGAACGCGATGAGCCTCCCTGAGTGCCGCAGCGGGATCGCTCACATGGTGGAACGAGACCACACCGACGACGACATCGAACGATTCCTCGACAAACGGCAACGCCTCTGCTTGTCCCTCGACGAAGTGAAACCCGGGGTGCAACGAGCGACCGAGGCGGATCTTGCGTCGATTCGGCTCAAGCATGACGACCTTGCGGCATCCACTCGCGAACCGCGCGGTCGCGCTCCCGGCGCCACCGCCGAGATCCAGCAACCGGGTGTGCGGGTGCGGGGAAACGAGCTTGCGCAGAGTCGGGAGATCACGCGACCGTTTGCGGACGCTCAGGGTTTCTTGGATCCGAAGCCATGGAGCGAGGTGCATTTTCTCGAGAGACGACTGCGGGAACGGCACGGAGGAGATCGTTACCCGGCGGGGGCTTCCGCCATCATGTAGCCGCCAAACGACATCGCCCATGCGAGAACGGGATACACGATCATCCTCTCCATGCCGCCTTGGTCAAGGCCGAGGTAGACCTTCGCGGCGAAGAGGACGAGAGCGAGGAGCCCGAAGACGCCGAGGACGATCGCGACGTACGACAATGGGGGCTTCACGAAACGGGACGACCAGATCGCACTGAGGCCTGCGAAGACGAACGCAATGAAGGAGACGACCGTGTGGACGCCGCCGAAGGCCTCTGTGAAGACGCCGACGCCGACCGCGCCGATCCCCGTGAGGAACAAGAGAATCAGGAGAACGCGGTCGAACAGGCGACGGCTTACGTAGACGGCTCCGAACGCGAGGAGCCCGAGGAGGATCACGGAGCCGTTGAACACGTTCGCGGCGGGTCCGACGCCGAGGTCACTGATGAAGTTGCCCGACACGCTGTACCCCGGATAGATCGCTTCTGCAATCACAAGGAACACGGAGAACTGCGCGCCCGCCAGGAAAATCAACATGCCCGCCCACTTCCGCTCGTCGAGCATCATGGCGGCCCGCACCTCCCGCCGCGCTCATAATGGTTTCCGGGCACCGTTTACCGCCCCGGTCGCAACGGCCGGTCCGAACGGGTCGTTCGAGACCTCCCAGCCGTCCGCCGGATCTCCCCCACCGTCGCCTCGTGGCGGGCGCACAGACGACCCGACTCGACTTGCGCCGCGATGAGCTCGGACTGCCAGTGCGCGTTGAAGAGCCGACAGGAAGGATCGTCGCAGAACGGCTCGTGCGTGATGTGGTACATCGCGGCCTGAAGGGCATAGCCCTTCGCTACTTCCGTCATGCGCGAATCATCGTAGTCAATGAACTTGCCCGCGAAGGGCTGCTTCGCGGCCTCGAACGGGACCGCGCCGAGGGCGATCGAGAGCTGTGCCTTCACGATGTAGTACTCCTTCGGCTTCGCGGGGCCTTCGACGATCCCACTCGTCGAGACGACGGAAGGGACGCTGCACACCACGGCCCGCGCGTGATACCGCCCGTCCTCGTCAAAGGTCCCGAGGAGGCGGTGCGCGAACACGATGTGGATCAGGCGAAGGTTCCGCTCCATCGGGGGGAGGAGGTCCCGCAGGAAGGTCGCGTAGCGGTACCCATCATACAGGACACCGGGCACGCGCTTCGAAGGCTCCTCGAGGAGCCGACGCTCGAACTGGACCTCACCGTACAGCGATTGCATGACCTCGAACGGTCGCTGGATGTGCCGGACCTTCGTCGCGGCGATCCGTCGGGCGAGATCCTCCCGATTCCTCCCGCCGAACAGGGAGAAGAACTCGTTCCGGACCTCGCAGGGGATGCCGAGGGTGTCGCGGAGGTACGATGCGATCGTTTCCCACTGCAGCGTCGCGGCGCTCGGATCCCGGTAGAGGTACGTCGCGGTCGGGAGGGACCAGTCCTGCAAGGCGGGAGTCTCGTTCCTCCCCTTCGCAGCAGCAGCCTTCTTCTGGACCACGGTCACAGGAAGGCCCGACGAACGATATCTAGCCTCCGAGCGTGCGAAGGTCGCGGGCTGCAAAGGTCTGAAATCCGAAGTTCCGGGTTCGTCGGTCCGAAACATATATCTCGGTCAGCGTCCGTCCGGGGCGGGCACAGGGACATCGGCTCTTGGCCCTCGTGTTGGGGACACGCGCGACAGGTGGTGGACGAATGTCGAGATACGTCCTCGTCACGGATTACACCCTTCTCACGAACTTCCGAGGCGTGCCTCTGGCCACGTTCTTCAGTTGCATGCCCACGGACTACGCGATCTCCCGCCTCGCATTCCGGATTCTCGCGGACCCGGTGGAGCTCGACGCGCGGGGTCAGCCCGTCCGGATCCCGTACGGACTCCGGAAGATCGAGTCTGACCTCGTGAATCGCGTCGGCCGGGACGACGTCGCTATCGCGGACCCGCGGAACGTGCAGCGGTTCATCACGGAGGATACGGAGGTCGTCGGCCTCCACACGATGGATCCCCTCGGCCTCGGGCCCGTGAGCATGTCGTTCACCATGGGCGGGGCCCTCACGCCGTACACGAAGGCGATGTTTCTCGAGATGATAGCGCAAGTGAACCACCGTCCCGGCCGGAAGTACAAGGTCGTCCTCGGCGGGCCCGGGGCTTGGCACTTCGACTACCGCCCGGAGATGCAACAATCCCTCGGGATCGACACGATTGTTCACGGGGAGTGCGACCACCTCGCGACGGACATCTTCGAGCAGGTCGCCCGCGGCGATGCGCCGCCCGTGATGAGGTTCACGAACGCGACCGCTCCGACGCCGGAGCAGGTCCCGAAGATCCTCGGCCCGACGATGAACGCGATGAACGAGGTCATGCGCGGGTGCGGCCGCGGCTGCGGGTTCTGCGAGGTCACCCTCCGGAAATCCCGGTACTTCCCGCTCGACTACATCGGCGACGAGATCGCCTGGAACACGCGGTACGGCTCTGAATCGATCCAGCTACACTCGGATGACATCTTCCTGTACAAGCTCGAGAACTGGCGGACGATGGAGCCGAACGAGGACGCCGTGAAGGAGCTGTTCCAGTACGTGATGGACCGGCCCGGCGTGCGGCACTGCTATCCGACCCACGGGACCGTGAGCGCGGCGGTCTCGAACCCGGGCCTCATCGAGGACATCTCGACGATCGTCCGGGCGGGGCCGGGCAAGTGGGTCGGGATCCAGAGCGGGATCGAGACGGGGAGCCCGAAGCTGTCCCGCGAGGTCCTCCACCGGAAGGCCGCGCCGTTCTCGCCGGAAGAGTGGCCGGACATCGTCGTGCAAGCGACGGAGATCCTGAACCGGAACTACTGGTACCCCGCCTACACGATCATCCTCGGCCTTCCGGGCGAAACCCCGGAGGACGCTTGGATGACGGTCGACCTCATCGACCGGATGGAGCAGATCCCGAACAGCCACTTCGTCACGGCGCCCCTCACCTTCGTCCCGATCGGGATCCTCCGGGGCGAGGAGTTCTACAATCTCGATACGATGATCGACGAGGCCCGGTTCAACGTCACCTACCGCGCATGGCGGCATATCCTCATGGAGATCGATACCAACCTCGCGCAGATGACGAAGCTCCCGCCGCCGGCCCGCGCAGTGATCGTCGCGACGGCCCGTCTCGGGGGCCGGTACATCCTCAGGATCATGCACAAGTACGCCCGTCATCGCGGATTCCGGATCCGTGAGCCGGCGAAGACCCGCCGCCAGGCGGAGGGCCACGTCGTCAGCTTTCCGGCGGCGTGACGACGAAAGGGTTGAGGTCACCCGCTCCGTCGGCGCCACGGAACTCGATCCGGATTCAGACGGTAATAGTCGTAGAGGATGGCGACGACGACCGCTACGAGGAAAAGCAGCCAATCGACGGCGGAGACTCCCGGTAGAAATCCGGGGGCGAGTACGGCCGCGGGAACGAAGAGAATCGCGAGGAACGTCAGCCACACGACGGTTCGGACGCGAGCGCTTCGCGGGTTGTAGCCGAGTCGCTGAGCGACCTCGGGGACGACAACGAAGGGAACCACGACGGCGATGATGACGGCGGCGACGACGAGGGGGTCGACCATCGATGTCCCGCATCGTCGCGGGCCGGATTAAGCCGCTCGGCCGTCTACTTCGACTTCTTCTTCGGCGTCCGGCCGAGCTCCTTCAGCGCGACCTCGGCGGCGCGCTTGCCGCTCAGGAGCATCGCACCGAACGTCGGGCCCATCCGCGGCAGGCCGTACGTCGAACAGACCGCCATTCCCGCGACGATGACGCCAGGATACGCGAGGCCCGTGTGCTCGACGACGGCGTCCTCGGACTTCTCGATCCACATCCCGCCTTCGCCGATCCGCTTCGCGAGTCCCCGCTTCTCGAGGGACTGGATCACGGACGCGTCGTGGCCCGTGGAATCGATCACGAGCTCGCATTCGAGCGCAACGGGGTCTACGCACGTAATCTCGTGCGGGAGCGCCTGGACGGGCGTCCAGTTGATGACAACCCCCGCCACGCGGTTCTTCTCCCGGAGGACGACGTCCTCGAAGCTCGTCATGTTCTGGATCTTCGCCCCCGCGTCCATCGCCGCGGCGATGAGCTTCGAGCACGCGTGCGGGCCCGGCGTCACGTAGAGGTTCTCGGAGTACTTCTTGTACGGGCAGCCGATCTCGTCGAGGTACTTCTGGGAGGGGGACCGGAGCGTGACGGTGTTCATCAGATACCCGCCGATCCAGAACCCGCCGCCGACGTAGTTGTTCCGCTCGATCACAACGGACCGAACACCGTTAAGCGAGAGTTCCCGCGCGGCCGTCAGTCCGCTCGGGCCGCCACCGACGATGATGACCTCCGTGCTTGCGTATTCGTCCAGGTCCTTCGCGAATCCTGCCAGGATGGCGCGTGTGACTTCCGCCTCCGATGCTGCCCCAAAGATCGGCATCTCCGCACTTCCGTATCCATTGAGATTCCGCCGAAGCTACATAAGGGTTAGCTATCGCCACTCTGTAACGTGAGGTGCGTACGGCCCGCGTCGGTGAACGCTTGAGGGGAAGGCGTAGTGGTCTTGGCGATGTGAAAACTTGAAAAAACACACCCCATCCAAACTGGCCTCGCGCAACGAAGCATCAACGGGAACCATACCAGGACCGCCATCGCAGGAGGGACGCGGGCAGGCAGTGGCTCGGAGTTCAGCGGGCTACTTCGACTTCCACGAGAGAGCGCGGGCCGGGATCAGGAAAAACGCGAGCCCGGCGACGGCGGTGATCAAGAGATACGTGAGCGCCGTGCTCTCGTTTCCGAACACCATCGTCGCCCGAAGGCCTTCGTTCACGTACGTGAGGGGGAGCACCCGCGCGACCGATTGGAGGAAGGGCGGCATCGACTCGAGGGGGAAGAACGAGCCCGCGAGGAACATCATGGGAAACCCGATTGCGTTCGCGACGGCCGCGGCGGTCTCGGTGTCCTTGACGTACAGGCCCAAAATCATCCCGAGGGACGTGAACTCGAAGGTGCCTGCGACGATGAACAGGATGGCGGTGGGCGTCAGGACCACGGACGCACCCCACACGACGATTGACACGACGAACATGAGGGCGAGCGAGGCGAGCATGAGGAGCGAGTAGAAGATGATCTTCGAGACGAGCCACTCGCCCTTCGTCAGGGTCGTCGTCGCGAGGAACTTGAAGTACTTCCGGGTTCGGTACTCAGCACACACGCTCGTCATGCCGAAGAGCGGCGTCGTGAGGATTGTAAGGCCGACGACGCCCGGGAGGAAGAAATCGATGTACTTGAGGCTCGAACTCACGATCGTCTCGGGGACCATCCCGACGACGGGTGCTGCCCCAACAATGCCGAAACTGTACCGGGTGGCCGCCCCGCCCACGGCGGCGAGCGCGATTCCGTAGGATGACTGTGTCGGATCCCCGAAGAGCGTCACGTTGACCCTCGCGGACGGATCCCCCAATCGATACCGAGTGATGTTCTCGGAGAAATCGGATGGGATCACGAGCGCGGTGCTAATCGAGTTCGCTCGAATGTATTCCCCGATCACGGAATCCGCCGGTATCGATTCAACGTTGAGGACCGTTGTGTTGCGCAGGACATCGATGAACTGATGACTGATCGCGCTGTCGTCGAGGTCTTGGACGTGAATCGTCACCGTCGTCGACCCGCTCCCGCTGAAAATCGCACCGAACAGGAGGATCAGGATGATTGGGAACACGAGGGCGAAGAACGCGCCAATCCGGGAGCGGAGGTACTGCGCACCAAAGGCGCGCACGTCCGCGAGGACACGCTTCATCCTACGAGCTCCCCCTCGGCCATCCTCGCGCCGACGACCCGGAGAAACACGTCTTCCAAGGTGTCCCGGCGCGTGTAGATCCCCGTCGTGGGGACATCGATCGCGACGACCTTGGCGAGCATCAGGCGCACATCCGAGGCCGTGGCGACGTGCACGAGGACGTTCCCTCCGTCGACCGCCGCCGGGATGCCTCGGGCAATGAGGGCCTCGTGGCCAGAGGCTCCCGCCCCTGCCAGGACGATCGTCGTGCCCCCGCCATGTCGGGAGATCAGATTGTCGGGCGCGCCTCGGACGACGATCTTCCCCTTGTTCATGATCGCGACGTGGTCCGCGAGCTGCTCCGCCTCGTCGAGGTAGTGCGTCGTGAGGACGACGGTCTTCCCCTTCCCCTTGAGTTCGCGGACGAGGCCCCACAGGTCCCGCCGCGCGCTCGGGTCGAGACCTGTCGTGGGCTCGTCGAGGAACACGAGGTCCGGCTCGCCGACGAGGGCCATCGCGATCCCGAGCCGCCGCTTCTCCCCGCCAGAGAGGTTCATCGCATACGTGTCCGCGCGGGACGTGAGGCCGACGGTCTCGAGGATCGAGCCGGCCTCCGCCTTCGACAGGGACCGGTTCATCAGGGTCGCCCAGTACCGAACGGCCTCCCGCGGTCGGAGGCGGTCGAACGGCTGGAAGTCCTGCGGCAGGACGCCGACCCGCTCGCGGATCTTCGCGTACCCATGCGTAACATCCACTCCGAGGACGCGCGCATCGCCCGAGGTCGGGTCCCGCAGCCCCTCAAGAATCTCAACCGTCGTCGTCTTCCCTGCGCCGTTCGGCCCAAGGAGGGAGAAGATCTCGCCGCCCTTGACCTCGAAGTCAATCCCATCGACGGCCTTCACGTCGGGATAATGCTTCGTGAGGCCGCGAACCTCGATGACCGTCTCCGCCAAGCGGCCGCGCGAGTTGGAGCCGCCGATATGAAGTTTCCCGCGAACCCGTGCGGGCCGCCGGGGCCGTGACTCGGTTTCCACGGAGTTCGTCAACATGATGCCCGCCCGCCATGGAGTACACGGGATTGCTATGCTCGTAAGCGAACTTCAGGAGGCCTTCACAAAGGCCGTGGAACGTGCGTGGGAGAGCACGGTGAACGTCGGCGTCGCCGCGATGCCGCCGAGTCCTCGGTACGGCCAGTACTGGCGCCAGGGATTCGGGTCAGGGGTCGTCCTCGACCGCGAGGGCCACGTGATCACGAACCATCACGTTGTCGCGGGTGCGGACAAGATCATCGTCACACTCGCGGACGGCCGCGTGCTGACGGGATCGACCGTGGGGAGCGATGAAGAAACCGATGTCGCCGTCGTGAAGGTCGATGCGAAGGACCTCAAGCCCGCGACGTTCGGGAACTCCGACGCGCTCAAGGTCGGCCAGCCCGTCCTCGCGATTGGCAACCCACTCGGGCTCGCCGGAGGTGCGACGGTCACGTATGGCGTCGTGAGCTCGCTTCGGCGGAGCGTGCAGCTCGGGAATGGCGGGCTCAAGGTGATCCAGACGGACGCGGCGGTGAACCCGGGGAACAGCGGCGGTCCCCTCGTGGACCTCGAGGGTCGCGTCATCGCGATCAACACGGTCACGATCCCGTACGCGGAGGGCATCGGCTTCGCAATCCCGGTCAACATGGTCCTCGCGATCGCGGACCAGATCCTGCGCCATGGCCGTGTCGAACGGTCGTGGCTCGGCGTGTCCGGATACGACGTCTCGCGGCGGATCGCGAACTACTACGGTCTTCCCGTGTCGAAGGGTGTCTTCGTCGCGGAGATCAGCCCGGATAGCCCCGCGGACGGGGCGGGCCTGAGCGTCGGCGACGTGATCCTTTCAATTGCGGGAACGCCTGTAGGCGATGTCGCGGACCTCGTCGAAGCGATTCGGGATCGAAAGATTGGCGAATCCGTGGAGATCGAGATCGTGCGCGCGGGGCGGAGGGCGACCGTGAAGGCCTCGCTTGGCCAGCGGCCGTTCTGACGGGCTCACTTCAGGTCTGATCGCGGGCTACAGCTCCCGCACGGCGGTGACCGTCCGCGCAACGGATTCGAAGCCGAAGCTCTTGTACAGCGCGATCGCGGAGTCGTTTCCGACGGTCACGTAGAGAGCGAGGCGGTCGTGGTTCAAGTCCGCGAGCGAGTTCAGCGAGGACGTGAGGAGCGCGCGACCGAGGCCCCGGCCCCGGAGGTCCTTCCGCACGCCAATCTCCGCGAGGAGCGGCATGCCCATCCAGAGGGTGACGAGGGATATGCCCGTCAAACCCCGCTCGTCTCGCGCCGTCCACGATGCGAGCGGGAGATACGTCCCCGTCTCGCCCTTCCAGATCCCCGTCACGTACTCCCGCCATTCCTGGGGGCCGCCGACGTGCATTCCGAACTGCTGCTCCAAGTGGCCATCGTACACCGCGAGGAGGAGCGCGGTCACGCCGTCGACGTCCATCGCCTCGGGATGGGCCATCGGGATCGCCGGCGGGTCGCGCTTCGCGACGGGCGCCTCCATCCGAAGCCGCGAGAACCGCTCGACGAAGCCGAGCTTCTCGTACCCGGGGGAGTAAGCTTCCTCGAAATTCGCCACGATCTTCTCCGCGCCCGCCGCGATAATCGGCTCGACCGCCAGGAGGATCGCGTCCCGCGCCCACCGTCGCTCGTCCGGGAGGAGGGAGAAGAACGAAATCTCGCTGCCGACGAGGCGGACCGTGCCCACGATTCCGCCGGATTCCTTGAAGGCGAAGTACGTCCGTTGCTCCTCGGGCGGCATCGCGAGATAGCGGTCGAGATGAACGATGGGGTCGGGGTTCGGGAGGTCCGAGCGACCCGCCACGAAGACCTTGAAGTATGCCTCCGCCTCCGATGAATCGAGGGGCACGAGCTCGAGGCCGGGCATCGCCAGCGACAGGTCGCGTGGGGAATTAAAGCTTCGAGGCGCGCGCCTCCCTCTACTGGGCTCCGAAATCCAGGCCATGGCCCAGCTTGAATTCCGCCCTATGCGCAAACGTGCGAACTCGAGGAACGATCTCTGTGGCCGTGGCACGACGCGGGAAAAGGCTATTATGCCACGCCTCATCGGCGCGGGCCACGGGAGGATCAGCCACGCTCGAGAAACGTCTCATTCCCTGGGCCCTGGCCCTCACGATCCTTGTCAACGGGGGATTGAGCGAGAATGCTTCGGCGGCCGTCCAGCGTCCCTCCTATTCGGCCGGCGATCGGTGGGTGTACATCCTCGAGGGCTCCCTCGACGCATTGCCCGGCCTGAGCGACACCGGGATGGGATTCTCTCTCCTCACCCTGGCGGGCCGCGTCGAAGTCGAGGTGCTTGGGACGGCGGAACGGTCCGTCCCGGCGGGCTCCATCCGAGGTTTCGAGGTCGCCACCCGAACGACGGCTTTCCTCAACGGCACGTTCACCGTCCCTGGAGGACCGTCCCCGCTACCGGCCACAGTGAGCGGCACGCTGACCTCGCAGCTCGTCGAGTTTTGGGAGGGTCAGGGAATCTTCGCGGTTGAGTCCCGGGACACGGCCACGTACCAGGTTGACGTCGCGTATATCGTTCCTATTCATGTTGAGGTGCAGATGCGGACGAACGCGACGACGTCCGTCCTTTCGGACCCACTCTTCCCGCTCGACGTCGGGCAGCGCGCGACCGCATCCCAAACGACGGATCTCACCGCAAACGCGACTGTGATCGCCTTCGGCATGGAGAGCACGTCGGAAGCCCGGACTCGGGTAACGACGAACTGGTCACGAGAAGTCCTCTCCCAAGAATCGGTCGCGGTCGAGGCGGGCACCTTTGCAGCGTACCGGATGAACCAAAGCCTCAGCTCCTTCCCCGGCCTTGGGGTTTTCCCAAGCGTTCCCGGCGGAAACGAAGACGCATTCTGGTCGAATGACGTCGGATCCTACGTGAAGCGCGTGGCGTACGCGAACGGCACGTCCGTCGCGGAGCTGCGCCTGCAGTCGTACAGGTACGGATCTCCGGGGAATGCCCTGCTCCTCGTGTCTTTGGGACTCGGCGTCCTTGCGGGAGTCGCAGCGATCGCGGCCATTGTCGTGCGCCGTCGTCGCAGGAAACGAGCAAACCCGATGAGCCCACGGGAGCGGCGGCGAAGCGAAGTTGAAACCGGGGTCGAAACGCGTTCGAGTTCGCAACCCCAGAAGGAGGGGGACCGTGCTCGTTGAGACGCGCGGGCTGACGAAGGTGTTCGGCGAGATCCGTGCGGTCGACGACCTCAGCACCGCGATCCCGGAGGGCGCAATCGGCCTCGTGGGTCCGAACGGGGCGGGGAAGACGACGCTCCTCCGTCTCCTCCTCGGCCTTGTCCAGCCCACGGCGGGCACGGGCTCCGTCCTCGGGCACGACATTGCGGACGGAATCCCCGTTCGGGAGCGGATCGGGTACATGCCGGAGCACGACTGCCTCATCCCCGAGATGACAGGGATTGGCCTCGTGTCCTACATGGCCCGTGTGAGCGGCCTCGACCGCAACACGGCGATGAGCAGGGCCCACGATGTCCTCCAGTTCGTCGGCGTGGAGGAGGAGCGATATCGGAAAATCGCGGAGTACTCGACGGGAATGAAACAGAAGGTGAAGCTCGCCCAGGCGATGGTCCACGATCCCGCCGTGTACATCTTCGATGAGCCCACGACGGGGCTCGACCCGCGCGGACGAACGGAGATGTTGCGACTCCTCACGACGATCGCGAGCACATTGGGTCGGAACATGATCCTCTCGAGCCACCTCCTTCCCGATGTCGAGGCGATTTGCAAGCACGTCGTCATCCTCGACGGCGGACGGCAGATCGCGGCGGGGGACCTGAGCCGGCTCCTGGCGGGGGCCCGGGATCGCCTCCGGGTCGACGTGCGCGGGGACCGCGATCGCGTTGCGCAGGCGTTGCGGGAGGCGAATGTGGAGGCCGACGTCGGGCCCACCGGGCTCCGCATTGCCCGACGAGCGGGCGTGGAGGCGGAGGTGTTCCGCGCCGCGTGGTCGGTGGGGGCGGAAGTCCGCTACATGGGGGTCGAAATCCGGAGCCTCGAGGAACTGTTTCTGGAGACCGTCCGCCAGGGCGAGGCGGGGGGCCGCTGAATGTCGATCTCCCTCCCGAGGTTCACGAGGCGGGAGACACCCCTTCTCGGTCGGTCCCATCGCGTGCGGGCGATCG
>Ga0209521_10002040_pt1 | contig 16492 bp, 11 predicted proteins | sample Rifsed19ft4_FD_184016 | JGI IMG/M metagenome (GOLD analysis project Ga0209521, IMG submission 184016) | Soil microbial communities from Rifle, Colorado, USA - sediment 19ft 4 (version 2) | ecosystem: Environmental > Terrestrial > Deep subsurface > Rock core/Sediment | place: Rifle, Colorado...
TCACCTCCGAGTGGGCGGTCGGCATCTTCCGCCACGCCCAACAAGCTGGGCTGAAGTGCGTTTACATTTCCAACGGCAACGCCACGCCCGAGGTGCTGCAATACCTGCGCCCGTATATAGTTGGCTACAAAGTCGATCTGAAAACCATGCAGGACCGCCATTACCGCCAGCTGGGAGGGGTTTTGGAGCATGTCCTGGATACGATCCGCATGGCGCGTGAGATGGGCTTGTGGGTCGAAGTCGTCACCTTGACCGTGCCGGGTTTCAATGACAGCACCGATGAATTGATGGACGCGGCGCGCTTCATCGCCTCGGTTTCGCACGACATCCCCTGGCATGTGACGGCCTTCCACCCGGATTACAAGATGACCGATCCGCCTCCCACCTCGGTTGCAACCTTATTACGCGCCGCTGAGATCGGGCAGGAAGCCGGGCTAAACTATGTTTACGCGGGAAACCTGCCCGGCCGGACGGGAGAGTATGAACACACCTCCTGTCCCAATTGCCAGACGCTGCTCATCGAACGTTTTGGTTACACTATCCACCATTATCGCCTGACAGCCCAAGGCACCTGTCCGAAGTGCAACACGGCCATCCCCGGCGTCTGGACAGACCAGCCTGAGACTGTCCGCCTGGAGGGGATCGGCATGCCGCGCATCGTTGCCTGGTAACCCGGCTGGTCAGCCAGTCATCGCCTGACTGTCACGTGCATCAACATGGCGGTGCATCTGGCAGTTTGCCAGTATAATGACCACTGCCAATTGACTACTGAACACTAACCACTGATTACTGATCCCTGGCATGTCTTCCCTCGATCTGCTCATCCTCCCCCTCGTCCGCTCCGGTGGGCAAGACCAGCCAAGTGTTCCCGGCCTGTATGTGGCCAGCCGGCCCCGGCGCGTCGCCCGCTTCCGGGAACGCGACGAACTGCTCCTCTACCTCACTCTGCAAGCCAGCGCAACCTTCTCAGCAGACCAGATCAATAACCTCCTGGACAGCCTGGCAAAAACCTACTTCAGCACGTCTGGCTCCGTAACGACTGCCCAGCGGGCGGTCGGCGAAGCGCTTAATCAATCCTTGTTTGACCGCAACCTGCGCAGCGGTCACCAGGCTATCGGCCTGCTCACCCAGGTCGTCCTGCGCGCTGACCGTTTGCACATAGCCCAATCCGGCCCGCTGCATGCGCTGTTCCTCTCCTCGGGCGAGGCGCAAGACTTTCACGACCCCACCCTGGCTGGGGAAGGACTAGGCCTCGGCGGCCCTACTGCTGTTTATTATTCTCAGGTTGAGTTGAACGCCAACGATGCCCTAGTTTTGACGGCGGAACCTCCCTCCGCCTGGACGACGGAGACCCTGCAAAATCCTCAAGGTCAGGGACCAGAAAGTTTACGCCGCCGTTTACTCTCGAAGGCGGGACCAGACTTGCGCGCGGCCTTGCTGCATGCCCAACCGGGCACGGGCCAGCTGCGCCTGCTGAGACCAGTACGCGCCGTGCGACCTGGGCTCTCCCGTCCTGTATTAACAGCACCTCCGCTCCCCCGGCCAGTGCAAACAGGGGTGGAGCCAGCTCCTATTGAACCTCCACCCGAGTCAGTCGCCGTCCCTGCGCAATCGATCCAAACTCCGCCGGCTGAGGGTGCACCCACTTCTGCGAGAATTGCCCCGGCCAGACCCCTGGAGACGTCCGTGTCTCCCAATGAAAGCACACCCCTCCCGTCAGGTCACGCGGTCCTTGCCCCTCCCGTCAAACCACGCGCCTCCCGCCCGGACTCTCCAAACCCCATGTTGATCTGGTTGGGTTCCATCGGGCGCGCCCTGGGAACCGTAACTCGCAAATTCATCCGGAAGACTGGCGCTATTGTCAGACAAATGTTACCAGACGAGGGCATCTTTGCCCTGCCTCCAGCTACCATGGCTTTCACCGCGATTGCTGTGCCGCTGGTCGTAGTGACCATCGCAGCAGTGGTTTACTTCCAGCGCGGGCGCGCCTCCCAGTATGCGGTTTATTTTGACCAGGCAAAAGTGGCTGCCCTGACCGCCCAGTCTAAAACCGATCCGCAGGAACTGCGCCAGGCCTGGCAATCCACAATCCTGCTGCTCGACCAGGCAGAAGCCTACCAGACGACACCTGACTCGCAGAACTTGCGCCAGCAAGCCCAATCCACCCTGGACAGCCTGGACGGGGTCGAACGCCTGGATTTCCAACCTGTCCTGGCTGACGCCTTAGAGCAGACTGCTCAAATTACGCGTATGGTCGCCTCGGTCGACGAACTGTATCTGCTTAACAAGGCGGAAGGCGTGGTACTGCGCACTGTGCGCACCAACCAGGGCTACCAGATCGATCCGACCTTCCAGTGTGGGCCAGGCCCTTACGGAGGTTTCATCGTCGGAGCCATCACCGATATCGCCGCCTTGCCGAAAGGCAACGACTTGAAAGCCACCATCGCAGCCATAGACGCCAATGGGAACCTTCTATATTGCCTCCCAGGTGAAGAGGCTTTGGCGAAACAGATGGAACCACCCGATATCCACTGGGGAACGCCGCAGGGTCTCACTGTAGACACTGGCGACCTGTATATCCTGGATCCCCAAACGAACGCTGTCTGGATTTACCGGGGGATGGAAATTACCAAACCGCCGCGGCTTTTTTTTGGCGAGCAGATCCCCACCATGCACGATGTCATCGACATGGCCGTTAACCTGACCGACCTATATTTATTACATACCGACGGTCACCTGACCACCTGCGACTACAGCGGCCTGGTAGAGTCTCCCACCCGCTGCGAGGATCCGGCGACTTATACCGATTCCCGACCTGGGCGCCAGGATGGGGCTTTGATCCAGGACGCCTCCTTCACCGAGCTCTTGTTCGCTCCGCCCCCCGACCCCTCGATTTACCTGCTCGATCCGGTATCGAAAGCGATCTACCATTTTAGCGTTCGCTTAACTTTACAACGCCAATATCGCTCTCAAGATCCACTCCCAGAAGGCCCGGCCACTGCCATCGCCATCAACAAGAATAACCGCACAGCCTTCATGGCGATCGGGAACCAGGTATATTCCGCCACTTTACCATAACATTTACTGCGTGGCAGTCGGCCAGGGGGTGTAAGTCGGCTGGATGAGCTGGGGGCCGGCGCTGGGCGTTGGGGAGAATGTTGCTTGCTCGTCCTCTCGTTCCTCCTGCATTTCAACTGCAGGAGGAAGTGGGGTCTGGGTGTTCACCGCCGACTCCGTCTGCGTTGCGAGCGGTAACAGAAGTGGCGCATGGGTGGGGATGAGGGTGGGCAGGACTAGTGGAGCGCTGGTCGGGGTGGGGGTCGAGGTGTGTGTGGCGCGACTCGAGAACCAGTAATAAGCGCCGAAAAGCGCTCCTCCCGCAAGAAGCAGGATCGCTAATCCAAACATCACCCAAAACAGGCTGGATCGCCCGCCTCTTCTACGTTTGCCCGGCGCGGCCATCTTCCGCCCCGGCCCCTGAATGCCGATGAGAGTAAGGTTATCATGTCCGCCGCGGGCGTTGGCCAGGTCCACCAGCTCCTGCACTGCTTCCTGGAGACCTCCCTTTGCCAGGGCGTCCTGGATTTCATCATCGGCCACCAGGTCTGTCAGGCCATCACTGCACAAGAGCAGGTTGTCTCCAGGGAGCAAGGGCATCCCCTGGTTCGCCTCCGCCTGGACATCCGTTTCGCTCCGGCTCAGACGCAAACGCAAGTCCGGTACCGCTGGCGCCTGCGACCCCAGATGGCGACGGATGACGTGCGCATTAGGGTGGTCGCGCGCCTGCTCCGGAGTCAACGCGCCGGAATCTAACGCCTCTTGCACCCAGGTATGGTCGGTTGTCAATTGATGGATTTTCGATCCCCGCTCCAGGTAAATGCGCGAATCCCCTACCGAGCTAATAAATAATCGATCGCCGATCACCCAGGCACACACACAGGTGGTGCTCATCCCTTGTTGGTTCGGATCGGACATCGATTGCGCATAAATAGCCTGATTAGCCTGGAGGAATGCTTCCTGCAGCGTGCTGAGTGGATGACCAGCATCCCCGGCTGCCACTACCTGGCTGACTATCTCGACCGCCAATTCTGCCGCCACCTCGCCTGCTCTGTGACCACCAACCCCGTCGGCGATCACTGCCAGGAGCGAGGGGGTGGGATCATCCCGGCTGATCTGGTAAGCAGAAACCGCGTACCGGTCCTCATTCTCTCTTCTCCGCATCCCAGGATGAGTGATGGCCGCAACAGGAAGGTGAGCGCGGTCGACCGTGATCACGGCGTGGGCTCCTTTGGCCTGATCACCGGCCTACGCGTTTGTTCCGGTTCGCGTAAGACAAAACGGAAACCAACTCTACCAATATGGATTAAATCCCCATGTTCCAGGCGCATCCCCTCCTGAGAGACCGGTGTGTAGTTTATCCAGGTGCCAGCTGTAGAGCCTTCGTCGGAGAGTCGAAAGGCGCCATCCTCTCCGCGCCGCAGGCAGGCATGCCTGGAATCCACCGAACCATCTTCCAATACCTGGGTCGCTTGAAGCGGATCACTCCCAAAGGTGATTTCATCGCTGACGATCGGGATCGGGGGGGAGCTATCAGCCTGTTCGGATCCAGAAAGCCGGATTAAATAAGCAAAGGCTTTCGGCACAGTCCGCCGTTGTGGCCAGTGTAACCGGCCAATCCAGCGTGAGCGGCGCTGGGGTGGTGACTCAGTTTTAACCCTCACCGGTTGCGTCACCGGATCAGACCGCCGGCGCCGGCGGCGCACTTCCCTCAAAGAACCTGGGCGTAAGCGCCCCCCCAGGATCAACACTAACACTAACACCGCCCCTGCCAGGGTTGCCGCCAGAACCGCAACCAATGTCCGGTTCTGAGAGATAGTTGTTAAAGGGCTCTCGCTGGGTTGTTCGAGTGAGATTACCACCGGAATCTCAGCGCTTATTCCGCTCAGCCCCAGGCTGTCCTGCGCCTCTGCTTTGAGAAGATGTTGACCTGTGGTTGTGTAATCGCTGAGATCCCAAATAAATTGCTCGAAGGGTGGAGACAGATTGACATCTACAACAGTCCCATCGACAGATAAGGCGCTCCGCGTTATAGGTCTTGGGTGCGCGTCCGGGAATTCGATCAACACTTCCAGGGTTTGCATCTTGGGAATGAGATTTTCTGGATTCGGTTCGGCCTCGGGTGGGGCAGTACGCGTGATCACAACCGGCGGCGAGACGAACGCAACGTTCGGCAAGAGCACTTCCAGGTCAAACTCCTGCACGGGTGTAACTGCTTCAAATCCTTCGCCCAGCACCTGGGCGCTGACTTGATGCGTTCCACTCGTGGTGATGCTCGATTCGTATGCCAGCGAATAAGTGCTCCGCAGTGGTTCCAGGTACTCTTCCAGATCAGGAAATGATTCTACCCCTGAGAAAGCAAAGGATGATCCACCGGTCTGAGCTGCCATTTCCGCCAGTTGGGTGGCTCCCGGCGAACTGAACTGCTCGACTGGCGCCACGAACCAGACAAAGATTCGCACCCCACGCTGGACAGCGCGCGCCGCCAGGCTCTGTAAACCAACAGAGGCGTCTGTCTCGGGAATCGAGGTAAGAAATAACACCGCGCGTCTCATCCCCGGCCGGGGAGTCGGATCAGCGGCGATCTCCAGAGCGCGCGCCAGGACATCAAACCCACTAATGGCCTCCTGGACTGCCAGCTTGTAGGATTTCAACACCGCCACCCACGACTCGATCCCGGCCAGGTGCGTCGATTCAGGCCCACCGCTGGCTAAGAAACTCAAATCATCAATCGGAGAACCTTGGATGGTACCCGACCAGGCCTCTAGCGCCTGAACCAGGTAATCGTAGCGGGTGAGTCCCTGAGCATCGCGGATGGCAAAGGATGGGCCCGGACCGACAGCTAGAACGAACTGCGCCCCTGGCCGCAATTGCTTTAACTCACTGACTGGCAGCTGGCGCCCATCCTCCACAAAAATCACATCCTCGGCTCCCAGGCCATATACAAATTTCCCTTCCGGCGAGCGTACGTCCAGGTAGCTGGTGATGTGCGGGAAGGCACTGCTATCTAGCGACGCCAAACTGGCCTGGTACGCCTCCTGTGCAACAGCAGGCTGGGCAGATACGCCGTGGGATGCCAGGATTAAGCAGAGTAGGGTCAGGATGGCCCTACGCACGGGAAGTGGCATGGATAAATTTTAACATAAGCTCAGGCTTGGGACTCGCTAAGTGGTTCAGGCGCCTCTTCCACGGCCACAGGTTTTCCGGTCAGGCGCAGGTAGGTCAACGTCCAGGCCGATTCAATGTAGGCGCGCAGAACTCCGCTCAACACGATCACCACGGGCAAATAGGCTACAAAACAGATCGCGGCCAACACGAAACCGCTCTGCTGGGCCAAATCCGTACCTGCCATCACACCGATAACTGCTGGTACTACGAACAGGCCGATCGGCAATGCGATCACCAGGCCTCCGATCAGACTGACTCCCAGGTAGAGGATCAGCCCCATAATGATCATTGTTCCCAGATTATTCCGGAACACCTCCCAACCGCGCTGCACTCCAGCCGGGATGCCCAGGTTTTCGATCACCATGGCGAGATTGACCTGTTCCAGATACACGCCCACTAACCAACCCACCGGGATCAGAACACAGAGCAGAGGCAGGCATAATAAACCCACACCCAGTGTGGCCACTGTAAAAATCACATAAGCGATCACCAACAGTAAAATGACCAGGAAGGCGGCCAACCCAAAGAGCAGGTTCAAGCCGAAAACCCGCCAGAAGTATGGCAGACTGCCCTGGAACACCTCCCCAAAACCCAAGCGCTCTACGCCCTGATCCACCTGCCGAGTGCCGTGGATCAATCCGATGCGCCCGACTGTACCCAGGAAAATCACCAGCACTACCAACAGGAAAACCAGGATTACGACCCCAATGACGATCAGGGCGATCAACCAGCCGGGAAATTGTGCAAATTGATCAAAGAACAGCTGGGCCTCGGCCGGCGCCCTCTCCTGATAAGAAACGCTAGAGTTGGCGCTACCCTCGCCCATGCTGCTGCAGCCAGCCAGGATGCCGAAGATCCACAAGACTTTGTGTTTCCAGATGATTTTCCAAGCGCCTGATAAAACTTCTCCGATGTTCATGGTGCATTCTCCTTTTCTGATCACTCCCATTCGATCGTCGCCGGCGGCTTGCTGGTTATATCATACACCACCCGGTTGACTCCCGCCACCTCGTTAACGATCCGATTGGCAATGCGCCCCAGCAGCTCGTGCGGCAAACGCGCCCAATCGGCAGTCATGAAGTCCTGGGTGGTGACGGCGCGCAAAGCGACCACTTCTTGATAAGTGCGTTGGTCGCCCATCACCCCGACAGAGCGCACAGGGAGCAAAACTGCAAAGGCCTGGGCTGTGCCATGCACGACATCCGGGCGCGCCGCCATGCTCAACAGTCCCGCAGCGGCTAACTCCGAGAGCAAGATCTCATCAGCTGCCCGCAGGCAGGCCAGCCGTTCTGGTGTAACCTCACCCAGGCAACGTACGGCTAAACCCGGACCCGGGAAGGGTTGCCGCCACACCAGTTCGTGCGGCAGCCCCAGCGCGTGGCCCACCGCACGCACTTCGTCTTTAAATAAGTAACGCAGAGGCTCAACCAGTTCGAAGCGCATGTCGTCTGGCAGGCCGCCGACATTATGGTGAGTCTTAATGCGCTCCACCTGGGCGCGATCTGGCGCCCGCGACTCGACCACGTCCGGATAGATCGTGCCCTGGACCAGGAAACGCGGCCAGCCCAGTTGCTGTGCCTGGATTTCAAAGACCCGGATAAACGTTTCACCAATGATGCGCCGTTTTTCTTCCGGATCGGTGACGCCGCGCAACGCCACCATAAATCGATCGACGGCGTCCACTGCAATCAGCTCCACCCCAAGCTGGCGTTGGAATGCCTGGATCACCTGCTGACTCTCACCCTGACGGAGCATACCGGTATCCACGAACACCGCCACCAGCTGCTCGCCAATGGCGCGCTGCACCAGTGCAGTCGCCACGCTAGAATCCACCCCTCCGCTCACAGCAGACAGCACTCGCTCACCCCCGACCTGGGCACAGACGCGTTGGACGCTCTGGCTGATGATCGACTCAGGCGTCCAATCTGGCTGAGCGCCACACACATCAACCACGAAGCGGCGCAATATTTCAGCTCCGGCCGGGGTATGGTGCACTTCAGGATGAAATTGCATACCGTAGTAATCGCGCTGCAGATCGCCCATTGCCGCCACAGGGGAATTGTCGCTACGGGCGAGCAGCGTGAAACCATCTGGAGGCACCTCGATCCGATCGCCATGCGACATCCACACAACCTGCTGTCCGGGAGGTATGAGCGGATTAGGGATTAATGTCTCCACCTGGGCTGGGCCATACTCCCTCTCAGTCGAGGCAGCGACAACGCCTCCCAGGGCATGAGTGAGCGCCTGCATCCCGTAACAAATCCCCAGCACAGGCCGGCCGGTCTCAAAAACATAATCTGGGATCTGCGGCGCGCTGGCCGCATACACCGAAGATGGCCCTCCAGAGAGGATAAAACCTTTCGGGTTCAAAGTCAGCGTACGCTCCCGCGGCGTATCCCAGGGGAACAGTTCACAGTAAACGCAGGCTTCTCGCACCCGACGGGTGATCAATTGCGCGTATTGCGATCCAAAATCAAGGATAATGATCGTGTCCATGGATTAACAGTTATCTATTATTGGGGATGAGGGAATAAGGGTTAGGCGTTTGACTGACCCCTATCCCTTACCCCCTAGCCCCTGTTCACCTGCTACCGCATCCCCTTCAAAGAGAATCGTGTCTCCTTCCATTGAAGTAATCACAGCCAGCGATTCGATCGGCACACCCAAGGCTGCCAGCGCAGCGCGTCCGCCCTCAAAATTTTTTTCGATCAGCGCGCCGACACCGACGATGATCGCCCCAGCGGTCTGCGCCAGACGCACCAGGCCAAGGATAGTCGCGCCGGTCGCCAGGAAATCGTCGATCACCAGCACCCGCTCGCCGCCAGCCAGATACTCCGGTGAAACGATCAGTTCGACGGTGCGCCCTTTCGTATGCGAGGGGGTCAACGTCAGGAAGACTTGATCGGGCATTGTGATCGGTTTGCTCTTACGAGCGTAAACGACTGGCAGCCCAAGATGGAAGGCGGTGGTCAAGGCAGGCGCGATGCCGGAGATCTCAGCCGTAAGTACCTTGGTGGCGCCTACCCTGCGAAAACGTCCCGCCAGCTCACGCCCGCAAGCGTCCATCAAGCCTGGGTCAACCTGGTGGTTGACAAAGCCATCTACCTTGAGAATGCCGTTCCCTAGGTTTTTCCCCTCCCGCAAGATCCGTTCTTTGAGCGCCTGCATGATGATCTCCTCAACCTATGATGTACTAACTCGGCAACCGAATAAAAGTAGGCACCAATAGATCAACCACCGTCGAACCGAATACCGGTCATCAGCGAATTCCCTGCCGTTGAATACCCCCTTTCGATTCTACAACGGGTTCGGAGAAAGGGGTAGGGGAATGGAAGGGCAATCGCAGGACTTGTAGACTGACTCGGATGGTGGAAGTATCAGGACTTGGGTTAAAATTGATCCAATGTTAATCTTAGCCTCCAATTCGCCGCGGCGCCAGCAGTTGATCGCCCTGGAAGGGTGGACATATCAAGTCATCCCGGCCGAAGTCGATGAGCGCCTCAAACCCGGTGAAGCCCCAGACGATTATGTCCTGCGCCTGGCTCAGGAGAAAGCACGTTCGGCAGCCCAACGTGCTCCCCAGGGCAGCCTGATCGTCGCTGCCGATACTGCCGTAGTCGACAATGCCCAGATTCTAGGCAAGCCAACCAGTCCCGCCCACGCCGCCGACATGTTACGCGGCCTGCGCGGCCACTTCCACCAGGTTTTCACTGGCCTGGCGGTGATGCACGTGGAAAGCAGTAAGTTGGTCACCGATAAGTGCATCACCGACGTACTGATGCGCGCATACAACGAGGAAGAAATCCAGGCTTACGTCGCCTCTGGCGATCCTCTGGACAAAGCTGGGGCGTATGCCATCCAGCACAGCGGCTTTAGTCCAGTCGAAAGCCTGGAAGGCTGCTATACCAACGTCGTTGGGCTGCCATTATGCCACTTGACGCCGATGCTGAGAGAATTCAACCTCGAGCCGCCTAATGACCTCACTGGACAATGTCGTTCTTCATCAGGCTATCACTGCCAGTTATCTACCCTGATCCTCGGAGGGATGTGAGGAATTTAGAAAAACCGAATGGTCTTCCGATAAGGTAAAATTGCACCATGAAGTCACTCTGTTGGTTATTGCCCGTCATGCTGGCCCTTCTTCTAGTAGGGTGTAGCCAGCCGGGCCCATCCGTCGAAGCCAGCCCACCCCCGCCTCCGACCCCCACCCTACCGCTGCCCGGGGTGAACACGACCCAGGCTCCAGACGTAGAGTCGGCGGCTCGCGCCTATCTCGAAGCCTGGAAAGCGGATGATTATACCAAGATGTATGCCATGCTGACCTCAGTCAGCCAGGATGCCCTGACCGAGGAGGAGTTTACCGAGATTTACAGCCGCGTGGCAACCGAGGCCGCTCTCAGCAGCCTCGACTCACAAATCCTATCCTCGCTCACCCAGACCCGGAGCGCGCAGGTTTCTTACCGGGTGAACCTGCACAGCGCCCTGGTGGGCGACATCGTGCGGGACACGTTAATGAACCTCAGCCTGGAAGACGGCAAATGGCGGGTGCAATGGGATGAGACCTTGATCCTGCCTGAACTCGGCGGCGGAAACACCCTGCGCATGGATCGGCTGATCCCGTCGCGCGCCAATATATACGACCGGGACGGACAAGCCCTGGTCGCCCAGGCCGATGCAACTGCGCTAGGCGTTTTTCCGGACCAGATTGACCCCGACCAGGAGAACACGCTGCTCAGCGAACTCTGGCGCCTGACTGGCCTGTATCCAGACAACATACACGCCCGGTACGAAAACTTCCCACCTGGGGCCGGTTGGTACCTGCCTCTGTTGGCAGTCCCCGCCGACCTCGTCCAACAACGCGAGGGCGTGCTCTCTGGGTTGGCTGGGTTGGTTTTGAGCCCCTTCCGATCTCGCTTTTACTTTGATGGCGGCATCGCCCCTCACGTTATCGGGTACGTCAGCGCCATCCCCGCTGAGGAAGTTGGGGAATACCAGCGCCAGGGCTACCTTCAAGATGAAAGGGTCGGTCAAGCCGGCCTGGAGAAATGGGGTGAGGCGTACTTATCCGGAAAGCGTGGCGGCGCGCTGTATGTGGTAGATCCGAACGGTGCCACTGTCACCAAGCTGGCAGAAAGCCCTGCTGAGCCGGCCCAGGCGATCTTTACCACCCTGGATAAAGAACTGCAGCTCGGCGCCCAGCAGGCCATCGAGGGTTTTAAGGGCGCGGTCGTGATTTTGGAACGCGATACCGGTCGAGTGATCGCCATGGCTTCCTCCCCCGGCTTCGATCCTAACCTGTTTGAACCTGCCAACTTGAACAGTGGATACGAGATCGGTGAGCTGTTTGATCAGAATACGATCCCACTACTCAACCGGGCTACCCAGGGTCAATACCCGCTCGGCTCAGTGTTCAAGATCATCACTATGGCCGCCGCTTTGGAGAGCGGCATCTACACCCCGGAAACTGTTTATGACTGCCAACACACTTTCACCGAGCTGCAAGGTGTGACGCTGTACGACTGGACATTCGAGAAAGAACTGCCTGCCAGTGGCCCGCTCACCCTCCCTGAAGGTTTAATGCGCTCCTGCAACCCGTATTTTTACCATATTGGGAACGACCTCTACAACCAGGGATTGACCAACGCCGTATCTGACATGGCGCGCGGTTTTGGCCTGGGCCAGGCAACCGGTATCGATCAAGTTGCAGAAGTAGAAGGCCAGGTGCCAGATCCAGCCAGTAACCTGGATGCGACTAACCTGTCGACGGGACAGGGAGCATTGCAGGTCACCCCACTGCAGGTGGTGGACTTCATCGCCGCCATCGGCAATGGCGGTATCCTGTACCGGCCTCAGGTTGTCGAGCGCATCGCTCCGCCGGATGGCGATCCTGCAGTGATCTTTAAACCCGAGGTGCGGGGAAAACTTCCGATCAGCGCCCAGACGCTCCATACCATCCAAGAGGCCATGATCAGTGTGATCGAAAACCGGCGTGGCACTGCTCACCGCGTCTTTGCAAACTTCCCGATCGACATCGCCGGGAAAACTGGTACGGCGCAAGATCCCCCCCGTGACCCTCACGCCTGGTTCGCTGGCTACACCTTCGATGAAAGGACAGATAAACCCGATGTGGCCGCAGTTGTTGTCCTGGAGAACGCTGGAGAAGGATCCGAAGTCGCCGCGCCCATCTTCAAAGGTCTGATGCAGCTATATTTCTTCGGCAAGCGCGATTCGTTCCCCTGGGAAACCCTGCCTGGTGTCTGGAAAACTCCCACCCCCGAGGTCACGGAAACCCCACAGCCATGAACTTTGGAGGTTCGCCTGGCTAAGGAGAAGCGACTCTTTCCCGGCCTGATCATCAAATCCCAATCCGGTTTCTTCACGGTGCAGACAGAAGCTGGAAGCCTGGTGTGCCGGTTGAGGGGGCGTCTAAAGCAAGGCGCGCGGAAAGGCGACCTGGCAGCCATCGGCGACCGGGTCAAGGTCGAGCAACTTGACGCCGTGCGGGGTGTAATCGCAGAGATCGAACCTCGCCAGCGGATGCTCTCTCGCCTGGCCCCTACCCCGCGTGGCGAATACCAACAGATCATCATCGCCAACCCAGACCAGGCGGTCTTCGTCTTTGCCTGCGCCAGCCCAGTTCCGCGCCTGCGCATGCTGGACCGTTTCCTGGTTATAGCTGAAAAGGAGGAAATCCCAGCCCTCATCATAGCTAACAAGGTGGATCTGGTGGGCATCGAAAAAGCCCAGGCTTTATTCGGGCATTACATCCCGATCGGGTATCCCGTCATCTTCTCTTCAGCAAAATCGAGGTTGGGCATCGCTGAACTCCACCAATCCCTGACCGGAAAGGTTTCGGTCCTGGCCGGGCCGTCGGGCGTGGGGAAATCCAGCCTGCTCAACGCCATCCAGCCGGGACTCGGCCTGGCGGTGCAGCACATCAGCCAGGCCTCCGGGAAAGGACAACACACGACCGTCCTCTCCGAGCTGTTCCCCCTGAGCGGTGGCGGCTACGTCGCCGACACACCGGGTCTCAGAGCCCTGGCGCTATGGGACACGGCGCCCGAGGAGCTGGATGGCTATTTCCCGGAACTCAGACAGCTAGTCACTCACTGCCAGTTCAACGACTGCACGCATACTCACGAACCCGGCTGTGCCGTGCAGGCGGCCGTCGCCCAGGAGCTTGTCCATCCTGAACGCTATGAGTCGTATTTGCGTTTACGGAGGGGAGAAGAGCTGTAAAGGGTTGACTTCCATGAAATTGCGAATAAAATAAACTGGATGAATTTGAACTTTTCTGGCAAGATAAAAGTAAGTTGATTAACCTATGATCGAAACTGACAGCGACCAAGAGCTTATCCTCCAGATACAACACGGCAGCCTGGATGCATTGGGTGTGATCTACGACCGTCATCGCCGACTGGTCTACCGCACCGCGCTGGCGATCTGCAACGATAATGAATCTGCTGCCGATCTGCTGCAGGACGTTTTCTTGCGCTTGTATCGTTTCGCCAAACGGGTAGACCCTCAACGCCCCCTGGAACCTTGGCTTTATCGGGTCACCACCAACCTGACTTACACCTGGGTCAAGCGCCACCATCGTTGGACGCGACCCCTGGAGGACATCGCCGAGTGGCTGGCCAGCAATAAAAAAGGATCGCCTCAGCAGGTCGCCGAAGTCGACGAGGAGCTGCAGCGCCTGCGGCAAGCCGTCTCGACCCTGCCTCTGCCGCAGAGGATTGTGGTCGTCTTGTACTACGTCAACGACCTTTCCCTGGAGGAGATCGCCGAAATCCTGGACATCCCTGAAGGGACGGTTAAATCTCGCCTGCATTACAGCCGGTTGGCGCTGAAAAAGCAGCTCAGAGTGGACAGTGAAACCCTTCCAGATATGCAATACGAGTTTACCTGATATGGACCGATTCGACTTAGAACTCAGGCAGGCAATGAAAAGTTGGGTAGCCCACCAACCGCTTCCCACCAGCGGCCGAGCTCGCCTGCTAGGCACTGCTGCTTCCCTGAACAACCCAACCGTTAGGAGTTCTCCCTTCCAGTTTGTGGAAATTCCCAACATGCTGCTGACCTGGGCGATGGTGTATTCCATGGAAGGGAGAATTGGCAGCTTGCGCTCGATCAGTTGATCCTATCCTCCAGACAGACTCTTTTTTTTCTCGATCGATCGTAGGGTAATCGTAGGGTTTCCGTAGGGAAAAAGCAGGTTTCTTGACGAATAACCGCTCTTATGCTATATTGAACCCACTATCTTAACCTTGAAACACTGGCTGGATCTACATACTAACTTGTTTACGGTTGCAATTTGTTATCAACCAGTCAATCGAATAAACAAGGCTCAGTCCCCGAAAGGAGGTGAGGCGCGTAATTTGTCGTTCAGCACTGCGGCGCGCATGCGCCTATTTTCTCGTTTAATTCCCCAAACTCCAAAAATTAAATCTCTAGGAGGAGAATATGTTTAGTAGTAAAAAGTTGATCCTTGCACTCGGTGTCCTGGTCATCGCCAGCCTGTTGCTGGCAGCCTGTCAGCCGGCAGGAACGCCAGCGGTCATCGAGAAGACCATCGTCGTCACCCAAATGGTGGAAGGCGAGCCGGTCGAAGTCGTCCAGGTGGTGACCCCCACCCCTGAGCCAACCGGACCGCGCACGCTGGTGATCTGCCTGGGCCAGGAGCCTGACACCTTGTACGTCTATGGCGGCTCTATGTTGGCCGCCAGCCAGGTGCAGAACGCCGTCTACGATGGCCCGTTTGACAATAACTCCTTCGGTTACCAGGCGGTCATCCTTGAGAAACTGCCCAGCATTGCCGATGGCGATGCGGCAGTCAACGCGGTGGACGTTGCAGCAGGAGATACCGTCGTCAACGATGTCGGTGACCCGGTTGCCCTCGCCGCTGGCGAGAAAGTGCGCCCGGCGGGCTGCCGCAGCGCCGACTGCGCTGTCGAGTATGACGGCACCAGCGCGCTGCAGATGGACCAAATGGTGGTGACCTTCAAGATGCTGCCCGGCCTGCTCTGGTCGGATGGCACCCCGATGACCGCCAACGACTCGGTCTATTCCTTCAATCTGCAGATGGATCCCGACACCCCGGCGCCCACCAAGTACACCGGTGAACGCACCGCCACCTACGAAGCGTCGGATGACGTGACCGCAGTCTGGACCAGCCTGCCTGGCTTCCTCGACTCGACGTACTTCATTAACTTCTGGGGGCCCCTGCCCGAGCACGCCTGGGGTCAATTTACCGCCGCTGAGATAGTTGAGGCCCCAGAAGCTCACGATACCCCTCTTGGTTGGGGACCCTACATCATCGACGAGTGGGTCAAAGGCGATAACATCAGCGCCCACAAGAACCCCAACTACTTCCGCGCCAGCGAAGGCCTACCCGTGTTTGACAACCTGGTCTACCGCATCGTTGGCGAGAACTCCAACGCTAACCTGGCCTCCCTGCTGGCTGGCGATTGTGACGTGGTCGACCAGACCTCTCATCTGGACGACCAGAGCGAGCTGCTGCTCGAGCTGCAGAGCGCCGGCGAGGTCAACGCTACCTTCGTCACCGGCACCACCTGGGAGCACGCCGACTTCAACATCCGGCCTGTCGAAGGCTTTAAGAGCGGCGACTTCTTCGCTGCCTGGGATAGCGATGGAGACGGAGTCGGTCCCTTCGGTGATGTCCGCCTGCGCCAGGCTGTCCTGATGTGCATGGACCGCCAGGCAGTCGTTGACACGGTTATGTTCGGCCAATCGGAGGTGCTCCACACCTACCTGCCGCCGCAGCACCCACTGTTCAACGCTAACGCCAAGCAGTGGCCCTTCGACGTGGAAGCCGGCTCAGCATTGCTGGATGAGATCGGCTGGGTAGACGACGACGCCAACGCGGAGACCCCGCGTGTGGCTAAAGGCGTCACCGGCGTCCCCGACGGCACCCTGCTCGAGTTCAGCTACGAGACCACCAGCGCCACCCAGCGCCAGCAGGCCACCCAGGTCCTGGCCCAGAGCATGGCGCAATGCGGCTTCAAGGTCAACCTGAACTACTTCCCGGCCAGCGAGTGGTTCGCCGACCCGCCGGATGGCAAGCTGTTCGGCCGCCGCTTCGATCTCGGCCAGTTCGCCTGGCTGACCGGCGTAGAGCCGCCCTGCGAACTGTACATCGGCTCGGAGATCCCCACCGCCGAAGGTGATTGGGCTGGCCAGAACGAAACCGGCTACAGCAATCCGGAGTACGACGCAGTCTGCAATGCCGCTAAGCAATCCCTGCCCG
>Ga0209521_10002041_pt1 | contig 16487 bp, 16 predicted proteins | sample Rifsed19ft4_FD_184016 | JGI IMG/M metagenome (GOLD analysis project Ga0209521, IMG submission 184016) | Soil microbial communities from Rifle, Colorado, USA - sediment 19ft 4 (version 2) | ecosystem: Environmental > Terrestrial > Deep subsurface > Rock core/Sediment | place: Rifle, Colorado...
GGGTGGGGTACACGTAGGGACCGGCACGTTGATCGGCATGGGGGTGACGGTGAATCTGAACGTGCGCATCGGTGCCCGGGCGCGCATCGGTAATGGGGCCACCGTGAAGGACGACGTGCCCGAGGGCGGCATTGTGCGCGCCGGATCCATTTGGCCCGACTAACCTTTCTTGCCGCCCCGCGCGGTTTAAGTTACAGTGAGGTATGCCCGCCAAGAAAGTCGCGCCCAAGCGGCGAAAAGGCACCCACAGCTCCGCCTTCGGCGCGGCTGGGCGCGTAAACCATGACTCCAGCGCGTTTTATAGCAGCGCACTTTATACCGAGCGAACTGACCGACGCGTGGCTGCCCTGATAGAAAAGCCCTTTCCCAAATCAGCCCGCAACCAAATCTTTACGCACAGTAGTCAAGACATGCACGAATTACCCGAAGGGTGCGTGCACTTGATGGTCACCTCCCCCCCTTATAACGCTGGTAAAGAATACGACCGTGACCTGAACCTGGATGAGTATCTGGCCTTGCTGCGGCAGGTATGGGCGGAATCCTGGCGTGTGCTGGTGCCAGGCGGGCGGGCCTGTATCAACGTGGCCAACCTGGGGCGCAAGCCTTATATTCCTTTGCACGCCTTTGTCATCCGCGACATGCTCTCGCTGGGCTTCCTGATGCGCGGTGAAATTATTTGGGATAAGGCCGCCAGTTCCGCCACCTCCACCGCCTGGGGATCCTGGCGCAGCGCCAGCAATCCTACGCTGCGTGACGTGCATGAATACATCCTAGTGTTTAGCAAGGGCAGCTTTGGCCGCAAGAAACCCAAGGGGCGGCGTTACACCATTGGCAAGGAAGAATTCCTGCAGAATAGTAAGAGCGTATGGACCTTCCCGGCTGTATCTGCTAAAAAAATCGGGCATCCAGCCCCTTTCCCCCTAGAGTTACCCAAGCGGTTGATCGAACTGTACACCTTCACCGGCGAAACAGTGCTCGACCCCTTCATGGGCAGCGGCCAGACCGCGTTAGCGGCATTGGCCATAGGCAGAGTTTACGTTGGGTATGAGACAAACCCGAATTACGTGACATTAGCCGAACGACGCATCCTACAAGCCGGGAATAAATGAACATTACCGTCTTTGGCTCTTCCTCACCCGCGCCCGGCGACGCTGCCTACGAAGAAGCGCACCGTTTGGGCGCGCTGTTGGCCCAAGCCGGCCATTGCGTGCTCACTGGAGGCTATATGGGCACCATGGAGGCGGCCTCGCGCGGGGCGCATGAAGCCGGCGGTCACACCATCGGCGTAACCTGCGAGCAGATCGAAGTCTGGCGTAAAGCCAAAGCAAATGACTGGGTGCGCGAAGAGCGCCGTTTTCCTACGTTGCGTGAACGTTTGTACACTCTCATCGAGAGCTGCGATGCGGCCTTGGCCTTACCCGGCGGCGTAGGCACCCTCACCGAGATCTCCGTAATGTGGAGCCAGATGCAGACGCAATCCATGCCGGCGCGGCCGCTGATCCTCATCGGTCCTGGCTGGCAGAAAGTCTTTGAGACTGTTTTTGCCGAATTAGACAGTCACATCCCCAGCACGCACCGCAGCTTGCTCCATTTTGCGTCTGATGTCGAGGCTGCTGTTGCCACATTGACGAAGCTCGGCTGAAGCGCATGCCAACCATCGAACTGCCACGCATAAAGCAAGAAGCCGCACAACTTGCCGAATATTTTCATGAGCCGGACCTATATCTGCGCGGCTTGGTGCGCCTCCTACAGAATTACGCCATGCCTGCCCATCGCCAGGGACGTATAAGCGGAATGCGCCCAGTCCTGACCAGTTACGAAGTCCCCCCACCCCTGCTTAAGCAATTGCAACTTGAACTGGCTGAACAAGCCAAGCAATCTCCACAGGCGGCTTTAGCTGTGGCGGATGGGTTGTGGGAGCGGCGCACCATGGAGACCCGGCAATTGGCAGCCCGCCTGCTTGGCGCCATTGAGGCTGAACCCAAACAGATCGCAACTCGACTGGAGCTCTGGGCGCAGGAAAACCGCGAACCAACCTTGGCCACAGAACTAGAGCAGCAGGGAACAACTACCCTATGTGCCCGCTCTCCCGAGGAACTGGTCGCCTTTGCGCGACGTCTGCTGGATAGCAAGGAGTTGCGAAAACAACGCCTGGCCCTCGGGGCGCTGCAGACCCTCATGAGCAGCCCAGGTTTCACCAATCTTCCACTCCTTTTTGCCCTGCTCTCTACGCTGTGTAAGGCTCCCGACCGCAAACTGCGTCCTATCCTGGCCGACCTGCTGCTGGGTTTGGCGCAGCGCAGCCCCAAGGAAACCGAATATTTCCTGAAGCAATGCCTGGAATCAGGACCCAACCCAAACTTTGAATGGATCGCCCGCCAGGTGCTGAAGGTGCTGACGGAAGATAGCCAGGCAAGACTGCGGGCTGTGTTGAAAACCTGACCAGGGAATTGGTATTCTTTGGTTTAGTTTTATTCTTAGGGTATAATTTTCGTCCGACTAGACCGGCATCTGGCTAAGGCTGGATGCCAGGAGACCTGCCAAAAGGAGTGCAGACGTCATGCCATTAGCAAAAGAGAAGAAGACACAGGTTATCAGCGAATTTCATAGGGCGGATGGAGACACAGGTTCTCCAGAAGTACAGATCGCCTTGCTGAGCAGCCGCATCGAACAGCTCACCGGTCATTTGCAAACCCATACCAAGGACCATGCCTCGCGGCGCGGTTTACTGCAGATGGTAGGCCAGCGTCGCAGGCTGCTCGAGTACATGCGTAAAACCAACTACGAAGCCTACGTAGCCCTTGCTGACCGCCTTAAGATCCGCCGCAAGAGCTAGACAACCCATGGCCATGTAAAACGGGAAGGAGGGCATAAACCTAAAGTAAAACTCTGATTGTTCAAAACGCCAACCATTCAAAAGCCCGCTAGTCAGGGCATTGGAATTTGCAGACAAAAGGTCGTGTTTGCCGGCAAATTCCAGTTCCTAGGCTGGGGGGCAGCCAGGCTGGGCAATAACAAGCCCAAGCCTAAGGAGAACAAAATGCAACCCGAATCAAAGAAATTTTCCGCCCAGGTGGGCAACCAAGAACTCACCTTTGCCACCGGCAAACTGGCCGGGCAGGCTGGCGGCGCAGTCACCGCCCGGCTGGGCGACACGCTGATCCTGGCCACGGCCACTATGTCGCCGGCGCCGCGCACCGGCATCGACTTTTTCCCGCTTAGCGTGGATTACGAAGAGCGCATGTACGCCGGAGGCAAGATCCCCGGGTCCTTCTTCCGCCGCGAAGGGCGCCCCAGCGAAGGCGCCATCCTCACCGCGCGCCTGACCGACCGGCCGCTGCGCCCGCTCTTCCCCAAGGACCTGCGCAATGAAGTGCAGGTCATCATGTATGCCCTTTCAGCCGATGATGAGAATGTGATCGACGTCATCGCGGTCAATGCCGCCTCGGCAGCCTTGATGATCTCCGACATCCCCTGGAACGGCCCGGTGGGAGCCGTACGCGTGGGGCGCGTCGACGGCAACTTTGTGATCAACCCCACCTACTTACAACTGGAGCAATCCGACCTGGACCTGCGCGTTGCGGGGACCCGCGAAGCCATCCTGATGGTGGAATGCGGAGCCAATGAAGTAGAAGAAAGGGTCATCGTCGCCGCGCTGGAGGAAGCCCACAAGGCCATCCAACCGCTGATCGATATGCAAGAGAAGATGACCAAGGAAGTCGGTAAGCCGAAGCGCGACTATCAGAGCTTCAGCGTAGCTGATGACCTGCAGGAAAAAGTAAAAGCACGTGTTCAAGCTGAACTGGAAGCAATTTTCGACCAAGGCTTGGGCAAAGCCGACCAGTATGCCGCCATTGGCGCCCTGCGCGACATGGTGGTGACCGAACTGGCTCCCGAAGATGTAGAGCTGGCTGCTCACGTGAAGGAAGCCTATAGCTCGGCTGAGAAAGCCGTGGTTCGCCGCCGCATCATTGAAGAAGGCAAACGGCCCGACGGTCGTAAACCCACTGAGATCCGACCGATCTGGTGCGAGGTGGACTACAGCCCACGCGCCCACGGCTCCGGCTTGTTCACCCGCGGCGAAACGCAGGTACTGACCCTGGCCACGCTGGGCACACCCCGCGAGGCGCAGGAGATCGACACACTCTCGCCCATCGAAACCAAACGCTATATGCACCACTACAACTTCCCGCCCTTTTCCACCGGCGAAGTGAAGTTTCTGCGCGGCTCCTCCCGCCGCGAAATTGGACACGGTGCCCTGGCTGAGCGCGCCTTAGTGCCGGTGATCCCGCCAGAAAAGGAATTTCCCTACACGCTGCGCCTGGTATCCGAGTGCCTGTCGTCCAATGGCTCGACTTCCATGGCCTCCGTATGCGGATCCACCCTGGCGCTGATGGACAGCGGGGTGCCGATCAAGGCGCCTGTTTCCGGCATTGCCATGGGCCTGGTGACGGATGGCAGCAACTACAAGATCCTAAGTGACATCCAGGGCCTTGAGGACCACCTGGGCGATATGGATTTCAAAGTAGCCGGCACCGATAAAGGCATCACTGCCCTGCAAATGGACATCAAGATCTCCGGGCTCACCACCCAGATGATGGATGAAGCACTGCAGCAAGCCAAGGCTGGGCGCAAACACATCCTCGACAAAATGCTGGAAGTCATCCCGGCGCCACGGCCGGACCTGAAGCCGCATGCCCCGCGCATTACCATCGTGATGGTGCCTATCGAGAAGATCGGGGCTATCATCGGGCCCGGCGGCAAGACCATCCGCTCCATCCAGGAAGAAAGCGGCGCCAAGATCGATATCTCCGACGACGGCTCCGTGTACATCGCTTCAGATGACGCCGAAGCTGCCCGCATCGCCCGCGAACGGGTCGAAGCGCTGACCGAGACCCCGGAGATCGGCAAGATCTACACCGGCAAAGTGGTGCGTATCACCGATTTCGGCGCTTTTATCGAAATCATGCCCGGCACCGATGGCATGGTGCACATCTCGCAGCTGGACAGCAGCCACGTGGAATCGGTCAGCGATGTGGTGAAGATGGGCGATGAGGTGACCGTGATGATCACCGATATCGACCCCAGCGGAAAGATCCGCCTGAGCCGCCAGGCTGTGCTGGAAGGCTGGACACCTGAGGAAGCTCGCGAAAAGGATCGCGGCGGACGCCCCAGCGGCGGTGGGGGACGTCGGCCCGGGGGCGGTGGACGCAGCGGTGACCGCGGCCGTGGCGGGGACCGAAACCGAGGCGGGCGCGGCGGCTTCCGCGACCGATAGCACGGCTGGCGAAGGTTTAATATCCAAGATTAAAGGACGGGCTTACGCCCGTCCTTTTTATGAGGCCTACAATTAGGTTACGACAACGCAAAATTGCGTAATGCGGGGAAAATGAATAGGGCATATGTCCCTGTCCGGCTTACTGCTTTTTCATATACTTTCAACATCCCTTAAGTAACCGTGCCTGTGGAAACCCAGGTAACGAGGAGGTTGGTATGGTTCTAACGGCAAGAGAAATTTGGACTGCGCTTCACGGTATGGTTTTTGGGGCGGGCTACCTGCTCGCCTTTACCGCCGGCTTGGTAGGCTTATACAGCCTGCGGGAAAGCTGGGTGACGGGCGTAGGCATTATGGAGCGCGTTGTGCGGCTGAAATGGGAGGTGGCGGCTATGGCCGTCCTTTCTTTCCTGACCGTCTTCAGCGGCACTTACATCGTCTACCCGTGGTATCGTGCCGCTCCGCCTGAGGGCGCTGATCTGCTGGAATACCCCCGTTCGTTTCTGCTGGCCAATCCCAACCTGGCAGGCTGGCATACCTTTGGCATGGAATGGAAAGAGCATATCGCCTGGTTCTCCCCTATCCTGACTATCGCAGTGCTCTATTTGATCTTTAAGTACGGGCCGTCGTTGGCGCAGGAAAAAAACAAGAACTTACGCTGGATGATCGTTGTCCTCTTCATCCTTTCCTTTGCGGCGGCGGGGGTGGCTGGATTATTTGGCGCCCTGATCACCAAAGCCGCACCCATTCTGTAAGCGCCTAACGACAAGGAGAAATCATGAGTGCTGCAAAAACAGTAACTAGAACTAAAACCATTCCCAGCGGCCCGGCAGTGGCCGCGATGATATCGGCCGGGCTCGGGTGCTTGGCGATCGGCGTGTTTACAACCGGAGCCGTACTCAGCGAGGAACTGAAGAACGCCTTAAATATCTACAACCCGGCCGGGCCGCTCTCAGGCAAGACGACCTTCGCGGTCGTTATCTGGCTGATCAGCTGGCTTTTGCTGGGTTACCTATGGAAAGATAAGGAGCTCAACCTGCGGCGCAGCTTTATCATCACGATGATCATGGTGGCGGTAGGGCTGCTGCTGACTTTCCCGCCGTTCTTCGAAGCCTTCGAAGCCTAGAGAAGGGTCGCATAATAAAAAAGGGCGGGCATGAGCCCGTCCTTTTTTTGTTTTATACACCGTTGAATAATTGCAAGGCTATTACGCTTGCCCAGGTGGCGGTAGCCAGAAATAAAACCGCAAATTGCCAACGGAAATGCTTGGCAAGCATTATGGAAATAATCCCCCAAACTAAACCGATCAAAACAAAAGCTACGGCAATAAAAGCAAGGTTGCTTAACAACAAACCTAGAAAGAACAATATGGTCAATGCCTGCAAACAAGCCTGGGAGAACTGCTTACTTTTGCGCACCACCCAGAATTGAATTACCTGGAAAAAAGAAAACGCTAATCCGCCCACCAGTAAAAGCACGAGCAGCAGATGCGCCACAGGAAACGCTCCGCGCATAGATGCCAAGAGCAGAAGGGTTGCAAGAGTAACAAACATGGTGTGAAGACGATATGGCGGGTTCAGCAGAAGAACAATAAGGCCGATGGCAATATTTATTACCGCCAAATAGGCGCCGATGGAAAAACCAGCCAAAAAGGAAAAGATGGACAGCCAACCGATCAAAGAAAGGGCAGAAAAGCCAAACTCATCGGTACGAAATCTACGAATGTGGCGCAGGGTCTGAATGACCGTAAGGGCGAGACCACCCCAAAAGATGAAGCCTAGGAGTTGAAGGGGATGCATGTGTGGAACTCCATCAGAAATTCTACCCGGTGGTCGGCAACTTGGGCATCTCGGGGCCCGCCAGGCCGAGCAGTTCTGCCAGAGCGGCGCGCAGCGCCACCCGGTCGTCCCAGGGGTATTCGGTCTCCCCGAAACACATGGATTGTTCGTGGCCTTTGCCCAGCACCAACACCAGGTCGCCGGGCTTGGCCTGCAGTAGGGCGAACGAAATGGCCGCGCCGCGGTCCGGCACGCGCCAGAAAGTCTCGCCTTCTTTGCCGCCTTTACTTTTGGCACCCGCCGCCATCTCTTCTAAGATGGCGTCCAGCGACTCGGTGCGGGGGTCCTCGGCAGTGAGCACGCTGACATCCGCCAGCTGCGCGGCCACTTCGGCCATCATGCGGCGCTTGGCTTTGTCGCGCAGCCCCGCAGAGCCGAACACGGCGATCAGCTTGCCATCGGTGATTTGGCGCCCGGCTTCCAGCGCTACTTTGAGCGCGTTGGGCGTATGGGCAAAATCCACGATGGTGGTGAAATCCTGCCCCAATTCGATGCGTTCCATGCGGCCGGGCACACCCTGCAGGGCGGCGATGCCAGCTTGCGCCGCCTGGGTATCGATGCCCAGGGCCACCACCGTGGCGCCGATGGCAGCCAGCGCGTTGGAGACGTTATAAGCGCCGAACATTTTAGTATGCACTGGGAATTCCAGCCCGTCCGGACCGTGCACTACAAATGACAGGCTCTCGGGATGGTTCTCGATATTAGCGGCACGTAATTGTGCTTCGGGGTGCAAGCCGTAGGGCAGTTGCTTCACTTTGGCGCGTTTGGCTAAGTCCTCATACGACTTATCGTCGCGGTTGAGCACCGCCAGGCGCTCCACCGGCCGCGTCTTTTCGAAAGGTTGGTGCAAGCCTTCAACCAGCATGGACTTGGCGTTGAAGTAGGCCTCGTAGGTGCCATGATCGTTGAGGTGCTCGTGGGTGATGTTGGTGACCACGGCAAGATCGAACTCCAGCGGCCGCGCCCCGCGTCGTTGCGCCAGCCCAATGGAAGTCATCTCCAGCACAGCGTGAGTAAGCCCCGCATCCACCATCTGGCGCAGATAACGCTGGGTGTCGAAGGCCTCGGGAGTGGTCACATGGAATCCGGTATCCAGAACCCGGTCTCCGATTTGGGCATTTACGGTGGAGATCATACCGGCAGGGTGGCCCGCGGCCTGGAGGATCTGATAAATAAAATTAGATGTCGTGGTCTTGCCGTCCGTGCCGGTGACGCCGATCATGGTCAGGTCGCGGGCCGGGCAGCCAAAGAAGGCGGCCGAAGCTTGGGCCAACGCGGCGCGGGTATCGGCCACCTGGATGTGAGGGACATCCAATTGGACGCCGCGACGCTCGCCCACTACGGCAGCGGCGCCGCGTGCGAGGACTTCATCGAGGAACTTATAGCGGTCCACGCCCTGTACCACGGCGAAGAACAGGTCGCCGGGTTGCACCAGGCGCGAATCCACGGCGATGCCAGTGATGGGCACTCTGGGCACCGGTTGGTTGAGGGCCAGGCCAATTAGGAGTTGATCGAGGGTGATCATAGGGATAAGGATTGAATCATTCTATAGCAAAAGGCATACCTTGTCCGAACGGTTTTTACCTAAAACGACAATTGGGGAATTAAAAGACGCCCGAGAAACCGGGCGTCTTTGATAGTCTAAGAAAGACTAGCGCATGCTTTGGCGCAGCGCGCCCAGCTGGCCAGACACCGAACCGTCCAGAAGTTTGTCGCCCACGCGCACCACCAGGCCACCTAGGATGTTGGGGTCCACCTTGAAGGTGACTTGGCCTTTACCGCCCAAAGCCGAGATTACTTGCTTTTCCACGGACTCTTGCTCTTCTTTGCTTAGCGGCAGGGCGCTGGTGACCACGGCCCCGTCACCGGCTAAGTCAGCGCCTTCCAGCACCGTCACTTTGCCGGCCTTTACGCCGGAGAAGAATTCATCGATAAGCGTCTTCTGTTTCTTGGCATCCAAGGCTTCGCCGATCAGTTTCTGCGCGGCGGCCACAGCCAAGGCGGCCACCTGGCCGCGCAGGTCGCTGAGGATGCGGCTTCGTTCCGCTTCCACTTCGGCCACAGCGGCCTCGCGAGCCTTGCCGGCGGTGGCCTCCGCGGCGGCGCGGATCTCTTTGGCTTGCTGCTCGGCGCGCTGGGTCAGCTCGCGGGCTTCCTGCGCGGCCTTAGCACGCGCCTCGCTGAGCAGTTTCTCCGCTTCCTTCTCCGCGTTCTCGCGGGCTTCAGCCGCCACGCGGGCGTCTTCCAGGCCTTTGGCGATCGCCTCACGGCGACGTTCCAATAATCCCAGGATGGGTTTATATACCCAGACCCTCAACACCACAAACAAGATGGCGAAGTTGAAGATCTGGACGAAAACGTAACCGAGATTGAGACCGAGGGCTTCCAAGTCTGGCTCCTTTCAGCCCGCGGCTAAACCGCGAACAGGAGCAACAGCGCAACCACCAAGCAGTAAATCGCGACCGCTTCGGCGAAGGCAATGCCCAAGATCATATTAGTCTGAATGGTGCCGGAAAAATCGGGGTTACGGCCCATGGCCTGCACCGCGCCGCTCACTACAATACCGATGCCGGCGCCGGCGCCGACCGCGCCGATCATGGCCAGACCGGCCCCGATCATTTTTGCTCCCTGTACGAAATCACCTTCCATGACGAATCCTCCGTAGATTGAATTATTGCAAATCAGTTAGTAGGTTTCTTCGTGTGCTTCCTCGTGCCCATGGCCTTGCGTGGCCTGCGCCATAAAAGTCATGGTAAGCAAGCCGAAGACGAGGGCCTGGATAGCGCCGACGAAAAATTCCAACATGAGCACGCCCGACTGGGCGAAAACCGGAACCAGCGTGCCGATCACGAACAGCAGCACCGAGCCGGCAAACACGTTGCCAAAAAGACGGAAAGCGAACGAAAGCACTTTCGAGAACTCTGAAACCAGTTCAAGCAGGCCGACGCCAAAATCGATCACGCCAAAAACCGGCTTGGAGAAAAAGGTCTTGACGTTGAGGAACTTGGAGAAATAGCCAAGCCCCTGGGCGCGTACACCGATCACCTGCACCATTACCACCGCGATCAACGCCAAGGCCAGGGTGAAATTCAGGTCAGTAGCGGTGGCGCGCACGAACGGCACCACGCCCGCGGCGCACTCATTGCTGCTGCCGGTCACGCCCACTGCACCGAGGGGCAGCTCGACGAAGGTGCACTCTTCGGGATGAGCGATGTGATGCTCATTTAAAATGCCAATGCTATCCACGCCGGGGATCAATTCCATCCAGTTCAGCACCAGGACCAGCAAGGTAATGGTGGCGAAGTATGGGAAGATGCGCTTGGCCCATTTACCGGCGGTGGACTCGGTGAGGTTGTAAAGCACCTCGATGAAAGCCTCCACTGCGCCGGAGATGCCGCGCGGCACCATCGCGCCGCTGCTTACCGCGCGCCATACACCGAAACCAATAAGCAGCAAGATCAGGTCGCCGATGAACGTGGCGACCAGGGTGTTGGTGAGGTAAACGGGAGCGTTGAGGAATGGAAAAATAAAGAGCGGAGCTCCACCCAGCTGCTCGGCGGGAAGTTGGATGTGCGGGCGCAGCGGCGGGTAAGCCGATACCGCCCAGATGTTCAGCACGATGAATAGCAGAACTAACCAGCGGTTGACCCCAAAGCGCCACTTAGGCTTGTGTTCCAATGTCGGAATCCTCCTGCGACTGCTGTGTTTCGTTTGACGAAGTGTCAGACTGCCATCGGGAGGTCGCCTGGCGAACCACCCAGAACATCAAAATCAGTGTAACTGGTACGCTGGCCAGCAACAAGCCCACGATAAAAATGGGCCGGGTCCCAAAAAGGCCATCCAACCACAGCCCGGCGACGAGCGCCGCCAGAATGACGAAAACAGTAAGGCAGCCGACCTGCCCAACTACCGCTGCCAGCGTAAGATTCTTGGCGAAGGGCTCGGTCTTCTTGGGTGCCACTTTGCTCTAGTTCGAGAATTATATCACAAGCCCCACAGGGGACAAGTGACGGCTAAAAAAGTCCTGCGGCGCTGGCCGCAGCCCATCCATACCAGGGCGAGAGCAGGATGCCCAAGATCAGTACCAGCAGGATGGAGACCAACAAAGCGGCCGCATGCGGACGGGCCACCGGCACTGGCTGCTCATCTTTGGGTGCAGATAAATACACAACCTTAAGCACGATCAGATAATAGTAAAGACCCACGATGGAGTTGAGCACGCCCAGGAAAGCCAGCCACACCAGGCCTGAGTCCACTGCCGCAGCAAACACCAGGATCTTGGCGATGAACCCGCCCAGCGGGGGCACACCGGCCAGCGAAAGGAAAGAGAGCAGCATGGCCAGAGCCAGCATGGGCGAGCGGCGGCTAAGGCCCGCATAATCTGCGATCTCATCGGAGCCGATCTTGTGCCAGACAATGATGACCACACCGAAGGCAGCCATCTGGGTGACGGTGTAAGCCAGGAAGTAATACACCATGCTGGTCACGCCCAACTCAGAGGCGGCTGCTACACCCAGGAGGGCGTAGCCGGCATGGGCGATGGAGGAATAAGCCAGCAGCCGCTTGATGTTGCGCTGAGTCAGAGCCACCACGTTACCCAGCGTCATGGAGAGCGCGGCGCCGATGGCGATAATGGCTTGCCAATCAGTCAGGATGCTGGGGAAGGCGGCTAGCATCACCCGCGCCAGCACGGCGAACCCGGCCGCTTTGGACGCGGTGGAGAGGAAGGCGGTCACCGGTGTGGGCGCACCCTCGTACACGTCGGGTGCCCAGAAGTGCAACGGCACCAGCGCCACCTTGAAGCCGAAGCCCAGCAGGATAAGCACCACAGTGCCCACCAGCACGGGGCCGGGAATACCCGCAGCAGAAATGCCGGCAGCCATCTCGTACAGGTTCGTGGTGCCGGCAAAGCCGTACAGTAAGCTGAGGCCGTAGAGCATCACGCCAGTGGTTACAGCTCCGAACAGCAGATACTTGAATCCGGCTTCGGTGGACTTGTCGTCCCGCGTCATGAACCCGGCCATCACATACAAGGGGATCGAGGTGGTCTCAATGGAAAGGAAGAGCATGATCAGATCGGCGGAGGCGGCCATCAGGGTCATGCCAATAGTGGAGGTGAGCAGGAGCACATAGAACTCGCCCTTGTGCCAAATTGGTTTCCAGCCGATGGTGAACAGCGTGGTGAGCAGCGCAGCCACCAGGAACAAGAGCTTGAAGACGAACGCCAGCCAGTCGTGGCGCAGCATGCCGCCCCACATCAACTCGCCTTCGGCGCCGGGCACCGCAAAGATGATCGTGAGCGCCAGCGTAACGGCCAGACCGGCGGCAGTGATCCCGGCCAGGGCGCCGCGGCTGCGTTCGGCCAGCAACAGGTCCGTGATGAACACGACAGCCACCACGACCAGCAGGGAGATCTCGGGCAGGATAGCCAGCAGCATTTCAGGAGTAACGGAGCCGAACATCAGGCGCCTCCCAGCAGGGCTAACACCGCGTTGACGCCCGATTGCACCATGGGCAGGATGATATTGGGATACACGCCGATGGCAATCATGATCAAGCACAGCAAGCCGAGCGCCAGTTTCTCGGAAGGCTGGATGTCACGCATGTGGCCTTCGAGTTCAACAGGTAGCTCGCCGAAGAAGACGCGGCTGATGGCGCGCATGACATAAGCCGCAGTCACGGCGATGGAGATGACGGCGATGATGGCGATCAGCGGATAGCCGCCCGCCCACAGACCCATGAAGATGGGGAATTCGGCGATGAAGCCGGAGAAGCCGGGCATACCCATCGATGTCAAGCCGCCAATGATGAAAGCTACGGCAGCAAAGGGCATGAAGCGAACCAACCCACCCAACTTGGGGATCTCGCGGGTGTGCGCCTGGTCGTAAACCATGCCGACCACAGCAAAGAAGAGAGCCGTCATTACCCCGTGTGACACCATTTGCACCGAGGCGCCAAGGTAACCGTTGTAGTTCAGGGTGGCAAAACCCATCGTCACCAGGCCCATGTGGGAGACGGACGAGAAGCCGATCATGTACTTAAAGTCGGTCTGCACCATGGCGATGAAGGCACCATAGACCACATTGACCAGAGTTAAGAGGATGATCCAGGGCAAATGGGTTTGGGCGCCGATGGGCAGCAGCATGATGCCCACGCGCAGAGCAGCAAACGCGCCCAACTTCATCAGCACGCCGGCGTGAAACATAGAGACCGCGGTGGGCGCCGCTACGTGGCCATCCGGGCTCCAGTTGTGGAAGGGGAAAATACCGCCCAACACGGCGAAGCCGAAGAAGACGAAGGGGAACCAGAAATTCTGGAATTCGGCAGAGAAGTTGGCGCCTTCCAGCGCAAGCATATCGAAAGTCTGCAGGCCGGAAGCGAAATACATGGCCAGGGCGCCTACCAGGGCAATTACTGAGCCGATGAATAAATACAAGGTCAGCTTCATCGCCGCGTATTCGCGGGTCTGCTTCCAGCCCCACAATGCGATGAGCAGATACATGGGGAAGACGGCGATCTCGTAGAAGAAGAACAGGGCGAACATGTCCAATGAAACGAATACGCCAAATACGCCGCTGGCCAGGATGAAGAGGAACGCGAAAAATTCGCGCGGCCGCTCATCGATGCGCTGAGAGATAATCACGCCGGTAAAGATGACCACGCCAGTGAGCAGCACCAGCGGAGCGGTGATGCCATCCACGCCCACATGGTAAGAGATACCCAGGGCGGGCAACCAGTCGTATTTCTCCACGAACTGGTAGCGCGGTCCGTCGGCGGCAAAGTTGAAATAAACCGCCAGCGAAAGCAGGAAAGCAATCAGGCCGACCGCCAGGGCAAAGCGATAGATCAGCTGCTGGTTCTTAGGCGGCAGGAAGAGCAGCACGGCGCCGGCCAGGATGGGCAGGAAGACGATGGCGCTGAGAATGTACGGAATCTGCATTAATTCACCTGAAGTAGATCATCCAAACAGGCCAATCATCGCCTGGTTGATCACCGCCAAGAGCCAGGCAGGCCACAGGCCGAGCCACAGCATCAGCACCACTAGCGGCGCTAACACCAGCACCTCGCGGCGGCTGATGTCGGTTAGATGGCCTTGCCACTTCTCATTCAGCGGCCCGTGCAGGGTCTTGGCGATCCCTTTGAGGATATAGGCGCCGGTGAAAAGTAGGCCGATCATGCTCAACGCAGTCAGCAGGGTGAAGATCGGCCAAGCGCCGCGCACAACCAGGAATTCGGAAACGAATCCGTTCAAGCCGGGCAGGCCCAGCGAAGACATAGAGGCAAAGATCAGCAGCCCGCCGAACACCGGCAGCAAGGGGAAGAGCCCGCCCCAGGCCTCCAGGTCACGGGTATGCGTGCGCTCATAGATGACGCCGACCAGAAAGAACATGGCGGCCGCCGAGATGCCGTGATTGAACATTTGCAGCACGGCGCCGTCCAGCGCAATGGTGGCGCTCTCGGTGCCGGCGGCATAAGCCGCCGCGGCGATCCCCAGGACGACGAAGCCCATGTGGTTCACCGAAGAATAAGCCACCAATCGCTTGAAATCTCGCTGGCCAAAAGCGGAAAGCGCGCCGAAGATAATGGCAGCGGTCGCCAAGATGGCCAGGATCGGCGCATATTGCGTCGCCTCAGCCGGATAGAGCGGCAGCACCAGACGCAGGAATCCGTAAGCTCCCAGTTTCAGCAGCACACCGGCCAGGATCATCGAGCCGGCGGTGGGCGCTTCGGTATGGGCGTCGGGTAGCCAGGTATGGAAGGGCCACACGGGCACCTTGATCGCAAAAGCAATGGTGAACGCCCAAAAGGCAATGGCTTTTACGGTTTCGATGGGCAGGCCAAACAGGGACCCGCTGAGGCCCGGCCAGCTTTGGAACAAGGCGAGCATGTCAAAGGTGCCGGAGACCACGCCGAGCATCTGGATGGCGAGTAACAGGCCCAGTGAGCCAGCCATGGTGTAAACCATGAACTTGAAAGAGGCATAGCGGCGAGCGCTGACTTTCATGCCACCCCACAGCTCGCGTTCGCCGGTCTTGCTGCCCCATTGGTCGATGAGGAAATACATCGGTACCAGGCCCAGTTCCCAGAACACAAAGAACAGCAAGAGATCCAAGGAGAGGAACACACCCAACATGCCGGTTTCCAGCGCCAGGAACAAAGCCATGTAAGGCTTGATCTTTTCTTCCACACTAAATGAAGCCAGGATAGCGAGCGGCGCCAGCAAGGTGGTTAGCAGTACCATGCTGAGCGAAAGTCCATCCACGCCCAGATGGAAGCTGGAATTAATGGCGGGGTACCAGGCGACCTCCTGTTGGAAGCGAAAGCCGGCCACTTCGGGCGCGGCGCTGAAACCAAACCAGGCGACCAGGGTGAGGATGAAAGGCACCAGGCTCACAGCCAGCGCGGCGCGGCGCACCAGGTTCTTGTTTTCGCCGGGCAACAAGAGCACGAGCAGCCCACCCACCAGGGGGCTGAACAAGATCAGGGAGAGGAGATTGTCGGTGATGAAGCCCATAGTCGTTTATTGCAGTGCGTTCAGCAAATAATAGAAGAGGCCGCCAAAAGCCAGGAGGGCGACGAAGAGCAGATATTGCTGCACCTGGCCGGTCTGCACTTTGCGCAGCAGGCGTCCAAAGGATTGGGTGACGGACGCGGTGAAGTCGCCGAAGCCGTTCACCACCGGCGCGTCAAAATAATTGCGGAAGATGGATCCCAGCGAGAAGGCTCCGCGCGCCACGCGATGCAGGAAGCCATCGATCACCTGGCGATCAATAAACAAGTAGCTGAAGCCTTCCGCCAGCCAGCGCGCCGGCCGTACGAACAGGAAGTCGTACAGCTCATCGAAGTAGAACTTGTTCTCCAGCAACGTATAGACAAAACCCAGCGGCCTGCGTACGGGGTCGGCTTGGCCGACCTTGCGATAGACCAGCCAGCCAAGGCTCAGGCCGCCTAGCGCCACGACCAGCGAAGTCAGCAGGGGGACGATCTTGAACGCCACCGCTCCCGATTCCTCAGCCAGCGTGCTGCCCACGAAGCTGTGGAACCAGTTGGGCAGCAGCCCGCCCAGCACCGGGAACTCCTCCGGGATGCCGGCCCAGCCTGCGGCGATGGCGAAGACCGCCAGGATCACCAAGGGTAGGGTCATGGTGCGCACGCTCTCGGTAGCATGCTCGGCCGCCTTGGTGCGCGGTTGTCCCAGAAAGGTCAGCGTGATCTGGCGCCCCACATAAAGGCCGGTAAACAGAGCGGCCAGCGCCAGAGTGCCGAAAACGAGGAGATGCCCGTTGCCGAAGGCATCCGCCAGGATCTCGTCCTTGGACCAGAAGCCGGCAGTGATCAGCGGGAAACCGGAAAGGGCCAGGCCGCCGGCCACG
>Ga0209521_10002044_pt1 | contig 16480 bp, 12 predicted proteins | sample Rifsed19ft4_FD_184016 | JGI IMG/M metagenome (GOLD analysis project Ga0209521, IMG submission 184016) | Soil microbial communities from Rifle, Colorado, USA - sediment 19ft 4 (version 2) | ecosystem: Environmental > Terrestrial > Deep subsurface > Rock core/Sediment | place: Rifle, Colorado...
TGTGATCTGCGAATATTGGTGGTTGGTAGGGATAAGGATGTAATCGGTTTGATCTAGTGTTGTAACAAAGCTGTCAAGTTTTTCGGTATTATCATCCCAATAGACTTGCAGGTTCAGTCCACGATAGATGCCGCCGAATGCGTCGTAGCCATCCACGCGGAAGGGAAGGCCGTAGTCGTAGTCCGTTTCGTTGGAGATAGATGCGCCGCTGACGGAAAGCGCGCCTGAGTCGATTTCAAAGCGAAGATAATATTGATTGCCTTTCGTTACCTGAACGGGTTTATCGAAGACGAGCGTGTACGAGTCGTCGCGCGGGTCGTTATTCGATGAGAAGTCCGCCGTCAGGGACGCGGCGGCAAGAGCCTGATCAGGAGTTGGATTCGGCGTGTCGGATAGAATCAGGTTGAGGGTCGAAGGAGAAGCGAATTCGTTTGCCGCGTGTCCCAACGTGACGCTATCCACGATTCCACTGCGTTGCGCGGTGAAGGTTGTGTCGTATGGCTGTCCCGCCTGGATCGATCCGTCTATTTGGAACGGCAGGGGTTGGTTATAGGTTGAGCCGCCTGTTTGTATTTGGACGTTGATGGGACCCGGGACATTCTGGTAAATCCAGCGTGAGGCCGCGATGCGTGGCTCATCACGAGTGTAAATGCTGTGGAAGGCAAATGCCCAGATCGCCGTTAAAGCAACGGCGCTTATTCCAAGAACGCCTGCCAGAATCCTTGAGAGGTTCAAACTTTTGAACGTTTGAACGTTTAAACGTGCCAACTCGAAGACGAACCAGGCCGCCATCATCCCGAGCAATGGATAGACGGGCAGTTGATAACGCATCGTTGGATTGAATTGAAGCGATTGCCATCCAAAATAGAACGCCGTCCATCCCCATAGCAATGCATGACGCCATTCGCCTTTGAGGATGCGCCAGCCCATAAGGAGAAAACCTGCCCACGCGAGAATACCAAGCGGAAGACCCAATCCCCAGAGAGTTAAGTTCGTGAACGAATACAGATGCGTGCGCCGCGCCCATTGTAATTCCCATGGGAGGTCGGCACCGCCAGTTGCCTGAACGCGTTGTTCCTTGATATTCGCAACCCACTGTGGATTGAGTCCGAGCCCATGAAAGGCATAAGGCTGAAAGATGCGGAAGGAGATCAGTGTGGCAAGGCCTCCTGCAATGAGACAGACAATAACCAGCATCCAGTAATCGGTTTGCTGTGAACGCAGAAAACTGCTCGAGCGGTCATCCTCGCCAGCGCTTGCAGGTGCTTCAGAAAGGATCCCGCCTTGAGCTTTTTTAACAATGTAGCGAAGGATGAACGCGCCAGGGAGCAAAATCGCCAGCGGTGCGATGTTAATTTTGGACGCCATCGCCATACCGAATGCAAATCCAAAGCCAATGCTGAGGAGGACGAGGGGGTTGCGGAAGAGTGATAATAGGGAATAGGTAATTGTAGATTGGGGATTCCCGGGTTGCGGCCCAGGAAGGGGAGGTTGCGAATTGTCCGGCGGCGTTGCGAATAATTCCGGATTTTCCATACCTTGCTCAATGATATCCGTTTTACTAATCCCTGATCCTTGCTCTTCATATCCTAGAATCGCGACCGCGAACCAGATCGCCAGAAACGCGAACGCGTTCACAAATAAATCCGTTGTGAAGAAATGCGATTGCTGGATCTGCATCACGGTCAATGCTGAGAAGAGCGAAGCGAGAAGCCCCACGCGGCGTCCATACAGGCGCGAGACAATGAAGTGCAGGAACAGGATCGCGAACAAATCTGCAAGCGCGGAGAACTGGCGGCCCAAAATCTTCGCGTCAGGTTGATTTAATGCCTCCACTGCAACACGCACGAGGGTCATCGGCAGGTTGCCATACACGAAGAACGAGTAACCGCGATTGTATGGGTTGAGCGTGGATGTTGCGCTGTTGAAATAATCCCCAATGCCTATCCATTGTTTCTGTTCCACGGGGCAGGCTTCCACAGGGATGGTTGCATCCGCGCATTTGTGCGCCTGCAAACTTCCAAGCACTCCTGAGAGGAAATTTTCATCGGGATGCTGGTGCTGGCCCTCGCCCCAGTTGACGCCAGTCAAGCGCAAATAGCCTGCCAGTGCAAGCACAAGCAGGAAGAGAACATCATAAAGCCATAAGTGCCGGAAGCGGATGTCAGTTACATTCGGCATACTGAATCACCAATTCACTGTTCATCGTGCCGGGACGAAGAACAGCATGAAATCCTTGTTTTCATATTTCGACTTATATTCCATCAGCCAGCCAGCAGGATACTGGGACTTCAGCGCCTCTGCAGAAGCAAGATCATTTATGTTAACAAGAAACAACTGGGGACGTGGATCGTCAAGAGTATCCTGGAAATTTTGAGGCAATATTGCATTATCCCGCAATGGAAATCCTGCATTGATCATGACGAGACGGCTATCAACCCAATAGGGATAACCAACCAGCCATACCGTATCTGGTCTGCCAGTTAGTTCAGTAAAGCTGTGTACCACCTCCCCCATCTCGGATGTATTCCACGAAGATAAATCGTATAGTTTTTTGTATTGGTTAAAAACCAAATCATAATTCTGCAAAGAAGCCCATGCCAGCAGAAAGATACCTACTGCCCAAGCAAAACGTTTATTCCATATAGAGGCTGAAACAGACTCCAGCGCAGTTAAAAAGCCGCCAAATGCCAAACCGACCACAAGGAAGACTGGAATAATTGCCGCTGCTGAACGGTTCAAAGATGGATTCTCGCCAGGAAAGGTCAGCGACAAGATTGATGGCATCATTAACATTGGAATTGAAATCAGAGTAAAAACATCCATCCAGTGCCGCTGTCGAATATATCGGATAGTCAGCAGCACCACACCCAGATGAAAAAACACAGAGGTAACTACATCTAGCGCCGGACGGTGTGGGATGGAAATGGGCCAGATCTCGCCGTCGTCCCAACCAAACATGGTTAATGAATTCCAGAAGTTTTGCAGGAAGATCTGCCAAGCCGGTCCTGGAAGAGGTCGTTCCAAGTCTCCTATTCGAGTCATAGCTCGGTATAGAACTATATCAGGATTTTCCATCATAAATCTCAAGAGTGGTAAAAAAACGATGAGCGCTATGATGATGATTGTAAACAATCCCCAAATTGTTTGCTGGCGATAGCCTTCTGACTGTTTATGTAACAGATACAGGCCAATCGCCAGCAGAATCACAAACGGGGCTATGCGGAAAGTACTGTAGCCATGCAACCCCAACCCCAGAAATAATCCACTTAGAATGAAACCATTCCGATTGCGCGTTCGCAATCCCCATATCAAGTAGTACAGCGCAGGTGCATAGAATAGAGGATACAGCGGGAACCGCAAACCATAGCGCGAGATCACATTTGGCCAATAGGCAATACCAGCAAAAGTCAGTGCCAATAACCCCACGCGCTTATCACCAATTTCCTTACCGAGCAGGTATACATAAAAAAGAGTAACTAAGCCTGCCAGGACCGTCCCGATCTTCAAGCTCAGAAAAGTCAAGCCCGTTTTAAATAACAGGATAATTGCCGCGGTCAGATAAAACTGGAAGAATTCCCGGCCCGTGTTGCGCAGAAAGAAAATCGATGTCTTCCCATTAAGCACATCACCAACATCCAACAGTTTCTCAGCATGATCACTAACCATTTGTGAAGGGACATCTGACAAACGATAAATGCGAAAAAAGAGAGCCAAACCCAAGACTGCCAAGACCAGAAGCGTCGAGCGGTCTAATGAAATATTCCACCTGGAACGAAACATGAAGTCTTTTACATCACCGACCCAATTCAAATTGTTAGCACCAGGGCGCCAGAAGGCTCGGATCATTGTCAGTATCGCTATGAACCATACCACGAGGTTGAATATCGTAAATCGATTTCCCTCAAAAGATACAAAAGCGATCAAAGAAAAAGCAAGCGAGACAATGAAGGCCATAGATGACTGCAAGAATCTTGTATCCTGTGAGGCCTCATGGGCATCTACATCCCATGCCTGCAATGCCCATTCATGCCGCCAGTTAATCCAGATCAGAACCAGACCGGCCAACAGATAGAGAATGACTCCAACCTGCCAGGTGCGCTCTGACCCTTGATGAGGTTCCAAAGAAAGTTGACCAAATAAGCCCAAACCCAGGGCCAGCAATACGCGCCATGGAAAACGAGGAGGAGTCCCAGTTAAAATCTGATTAGGGCTTGCCTGAACAGGAACGGCATTCTCGGTATCTTCTATCCAAAACTCAGACTCTTCGATTTTTTCCATACCTGAAGAGGGATGAAGTACTTTACGTAGCCAATAACGTATGCGGGACTTAATGAAATCCAAAACGCTGGGATCCTGGTTCATAGACCACCTTTCTTAATTTTTTCGTATCGCGCGCAAATATCCGAGATGAGAATGTACTGGGTTTGGGAACGTTTCGACTTGAAAACCCCGCTCATTTAAGAAACGAGTTAGGTCACGATGGTTATACGGGATTAGATTGTCGTGATACTCCATGACAATGCGCCGAATGTGCTCCAAGACAGCCTGTGGGGTACCAAAGAGAATTGAGTATTCAGCGCCCTCACAATCCAGTTTCAACAAGTCACATGATTCCAGCCCCAATCTTGCCAGGGCATCGGCAAGCGAGAGAGAGCTAACTGACAAACTCTTTTTGACATTTACAGCCTTATTAAGATGGCTCTGAAATTGTAAGGGTTCGCCACCGGTCAGGTCAAGTATAAGTTCACCGGATGCAGCACTAATCGCCTCATCGAAAACCTGAACATTAGTAATCGCATTTAAGCGCAAGTTTTCCTGCATAAGAACAAACGATTCGGGATACGGCTCAAATGAGAAAACCTTGCTGTTCGGTTGCATCATGGCAGCATACAAGGTGTAATCCCCTATCCCGGCACCGATATCAATTATTTTCCAGTTAGGTTGTATTGTAAAACCATATTTTTCGTAAAAACGATCTAGAAACGTTTCTTTAATGCTCCACACGTCCATCGCTCCACGAACCCTAAATTGCAGACCGCGACTGCGAAGGCGGACGGTCTTGATGCCAGGGTAGGTTAGATTCAAATAGATTTTTGCAAGTAGTATTGGATTATCAAAACCAAAGAGCAGCTCAAAAATCGATGATAGATAATATGAGTACTTTCGTAGTGAGCGTAACACAACCACCTTGCTTAACTGGTTCGCCGAGCAATATAGAAGGTGCACACACCATCATCACTGGCGACAGCATTTGCATAGGGCTTCAACAGGTGATAGGTCAGCACCAGATTCCAGTATGCGGGAACAAGAATCCAGCGCCCTATAAGCTTGCGCAGGATAAGCGATGGCAGCCCCAAGTAATGTCCCCATTCGAGTACAGCCAGAGCTTTCGGCGGAAAATAATGCCACCATCTCTCAACCGCAAATCCGGCCAGTTCCAGGCGACTCTTCCAAATTTCAGGACTATCTAGATGACGATGACGGGCAATATAGCTAAAAAAAGCACGGTAAAGTTTTGCCAATGTAGTTAGCCGGAGCTTATCAAGAACGGTGGCTATCGATAGGTATTCATTGAAACGGTGGTTAGGCACGCAGAACACAAACAATGCTCCAGGTTTCAATACGCGAGCTGTTTCACCCAAGACCTGTTCCACATGCGGAATATGCTCGAGCACGGAATTACTGAAAGCACTGGCAAAATATCCGTTCGGATAGGGCATTCTACCCCCATCAGCCTCAGTCAGCACATGATAGGCCTGGCGCGCCCCCGCTTCATGAATGGGCTTATGCGAAGGATCAAGGCCAACATCGATTTTCCGGCTGAAGGCCAGACCAGCAAAGTGTCCTTCCCCGCATCCAATATCTAGTGTAGGAGCCAGTAGATTGATTTCCCTGTAAAACTGTGCCTCTACCGTTCGAAGTAAAGAACGAAAGTATGGCAAATCTCGAATGTTAAGCCATAGAAGATCTTCAGAACGAATACTTTCAATGTTGGCGCGGCGGTTTTGTAATTCGGCGTACAATGATTTCATATATATTTGATTATCTTCTCTCGCATAAGGCTGGTGATTGTTGGGAATAGTAATAATACAGGTAGCATCAATTGTACCATTAGGCTAGTACACACGGACGTCAGTGAGTAAGAGGCCAGGCAGTGAGAACCTTGCCTTGATAAGCCCAAGTGAACGGTTTCGCTATTTATGGCCAGATGTACCAGGTTACGGGCCAATATAGCTTTGCCGCCGCGACTCGAAGGCATCGAAATAATAAATTCCACTGGTGCCGATGTCTATCCCGGAGAGTGCTCCCAGCCGGGCGCGATCAATCCGTCGCGTATCGCTATCGACCTCACCCGGCAATCAGTATTACGATCAGAACTATGCGAATACTGGCGTTTTTTTGATTCTGGAAAACCACAACGATCTCTCCGGGAGGTAGCAATCCTCCCTGAAAACGAAGATGTTTTTCGAGCCCTTATGCAGCCACCAACCCACCCAAGCATATTCATCGTACACATTGTAGTCAGCACAGCCACCGGAAACAGGACGACATTCGTCACTTTTAAGTTGCACCATGACCAGCCGATTAACATCCTACACAACCCTTTATTACAATGAGCCAGGAACTGAATCAAAAGGCCGCCTCTTTCGAGGCGGCCTTGCTTACTACGGCTTCTCTATGCCATATTGGTTCAGAAACTTATTTTTGCGCGTCGGAGTTCGGTCGCCCGATTATTCTTATCCCTTCTTCTTGAACCGCACCAAAATCAAATTCTTCTCGCAATCAGCGGATGTAACCAGAAATACCTTTTCTGAAAGTGGCAGACCTGCCTCGTCAAGTAATTGGACATACATTTCCTTATTTGAGGCCAGAGGGACATTCCCCAATACAAACTCATAGCCAGCTTTGCCGTAATCAGGGCTAACACCGCTCAAGGTGGTCAGTTCGATATGGTTGCCGCTTAAGGTACCAGTCAGCCGAACAACAATGCCGATGATCGGACTATTGTTGACATCATTCACTGTGCCTCCCACCCCAAACCAGCCACATCCCAGATCCTGAAGGTGCGGAATAAATGTGCTCCTCACAGCCGTAACTGAAGACGCCCTAAATGGCACCTCAGGCGCGCTCGCTGGTCCGGGTGTTTTGGTTGGCGTAACTTCAACGATGGGACTGGCTGTCCACGTCGCGGAAGGCTGCAGGGGCGTGGCTGTTACAGTGGAAGTCACAGGCCCGTGCGGGGCCGGAGGAAATAGATTAATCGATGAGTTGGGGTTGACAAAAATCAACAGGAAATACAAGCCGATGCAGGCCGTGATCATAAACACCAGGATCGAGAGCCTGTCCCATATTTCCAATGGTGCTCTCTGCGAAGCCGCTTTCTGTTTTCCGTCGAAATCAAAATTGTCATCCATCCAATTTACTCCATTACAGGATACCCGGCTGAAGAACTCAAGCAGCTTCTGTCATTTACCTCCCTTGCAACTTTTCAAATAACTGCTCATAGCCTGCTGCAATGGAATCAGGATTATAGGATTTCTTGATGGATTCGATGTCCCCGCGGAACTTTTCCGGCTCATTCAGAACCTCGAGAATTGCTTCCGCTAAATCAGCCCGATCGCCAACTCGAGCAACACGCCCCATCCCATGCCTCCTGACAGGCTGCCGCACCCCGGGCAAATCGGACGCAACGCACGGCACGCCATTCATCATCGCTTCAATCTGTACCAGTCCGAATGCTTCGGTGGAGTTAAGAGACGGCACAACCAGCACATCTAGATTTGGATATAGCGCAGAGAGTTGGTCTGAACTGATACTGCCAAGAAATCTCCAGTGACCTGACTCTTCATACTCACGAATATATGGATACAACCGATCAAAGTAAGCCTGCTCGCCCATCACGTTTTGATATTGCCCTGTGAACAGGACCCGCGCTTTTGGGTACTTTTTCAATATCATCGGCAAGGCACCCAACAGAATCTCAACACCCTTCTCGGAGGCAAAGCGTGCAACCATACCAATTACGGGATGTCGTTCTTTGAGGTGATGCTCCTGGGCGAAGGCGAAAGCCTCCTCAGGGGTAGCCTCGGCCAAATCCACCGGAGGTAGGATGGTAGTCAGTTTGGAGGCGTAGCGCGAAAGATAAGGAGAGTTGTCTGCGTAGTCTTGTGTGAGAGTTACGATACGATTCGCTAAAAGACCTGCCAGGTTGTTTTGGAATTTGACAACAAGATTCACAAAACGATTGAACGGGCCAGGAGGTAGAAGGAGCTCGCAGTGATACGTGAGCACAGCCGGCTTGCCGAAGAGACGTCCGCGGAGTGCAACACCGGGAGCATCAAATTGAGGAAGGTGCATGTGGACGACATCATGCTGCATAACAAGCTTTGTGGCAACAAAGCCAAAAGTGGGAGCGATAACACCTTTGCTGATGCGCGCCGCCACCGGCACCCGGATGATTTTCACACGATCCATGATTTCTTCGCGTGGCAGTGATGGATCATATTGCATGGTCATGACCGTGACCTGGTGTCCGCGTTGGGCGAAGGCGCGCGCAAGGCGCTCTGCATAGATGGTGAGACCTGATATATGTGGGCGATAATATGTTAGAACAGTAAGAATTTTCATATGAATGTTTGCACTTGCCCCTTCGGGTCTGGAGCCCTGAAGAGCGTGAGCGAAAAGATTATAACCTAACGGTTTAAGTGAGCATTAAATTGATACAATCATCAAACCGAGACTGTTCATGACAAATAGACAACAACTGATCGATTGGATATTTGCCACCCTGCGCGAATCGGCATGGGCGCCATTAGGCGTACTCATTTTTTATTTGATTGGCCGTCCTCTTCATCTCTATGACCTATTTCCCCCGTTGGATATGCCAAGCCATTTCATCGGTGGAGTTACCATTACATATTTTTACCGGTCCTCGATCAGGAATTCCCAGGGAATAGCTGGAGTTATACCCTCCTCAATTCAAATCCTTCTTGCCTTCACATGCACAGGGACTACGATCATCCTCTGGGAATTCTATGAGAACCTGTTTGACTTTTTCTTCGGCACTCACATGGTGCGCGGCCTTGAAGATACGATCCTGGATATGCTTTGGGGTTTGCTGGGCGCGCTTGTCCTCTCAGCTTTTTATCGGCGTCGATAACTCAATCGTTTACAGATAAGGTTTGTTCACCTCTGCGAGTTTATCCTTCAATTCGTTGAGCAATTCTGACGCGACCCCTTTCTTCGATGGATACAAGTCCATCAGTTCTTCAGGGTCCGACTTGATATCGAAAAGTTTCACCAGTTCGCCTTCGGTTGTTTCAGGATACCCGAAGTAATAATGGAGTTTGTAGTCTTCCTTGACCAGTACAGTCGAGGCCTGTGTAAGGGATGCGTATTGAGCGTTGTCAATCGCCTGTACCACATAGACATTTCGGTTCGGGGTGGTGGCGGCGTATGGCGGTAGAACGACTCCCTCAGTCCAACCGGGAGTCCTCTGCCCTGCGAGGTGTGTGAGGGTCGGCAACACATCAACGGCACTGGTGTATTCGTGGACATCCGCCCTCACCTGCCGACCTGGTTCCAAGATCATCAGGGGGATTCGAACGACAGGTTGATAGAGCACTTTTGAGCCATGGCCGCTGATCCCTCGCTCAAACATCTCGCCGTGATCGGATGTCAGTACCACCCAGGTGTTCTCCAGCAAGCCGGATGATTCCAGGTAATTGTATAACCTGCCAAACTCTCTGTCGCAATAGAGAATGAACTCATCATACTCTGTGCGTCTCCTCGGCTGCTCTTTGCTGATTTTGTCGGCTAAGACATCCACCGGTTTTTCTACGGGTTTGAAGCCATCGCGCTTGAAGACATTAAAGAACTCGCGGGAAGTCCGATAGGGATGGTGCGGGGGCATGAAATGAAAATATCCAGCAAAAGGTTGCGGAATTTCAGAAAGCCTTCCTCCCAGCGCGTCAATAGCGGTTTCCAGCAGGTAGGGGTTAACCAGGCCAGTGGTCGGAAGCCCGCGCGGGAAGAGGGGCTTAAGGCTCTCAATTTTCCTCTCCTGCAGGCTTTCGTAAAGATGTGAAAGGAATAGGGAGTACGCAGATCCCTCCTCGTTGACTTTCATGCTGCGCACCCAGCTCACGGAGGCTATATCATCATCGTTTTTGAATAGCGTTGAAATTAACGAGTCGTATGACTCGAGATAAAGGGATTCTCTGGGGATTAATTCGTCCAGATCATTATGGAATTGTTTAAGAAAAGTATTCGCAAAACCATTATGGCTATAGGCAATTCGATAATAATCCTTGAATGCACTGAACATGCTTTTCGTGACATAGGGATCGGCAATCCTGCCATTGAGATTGAGCGCCCGGTGTGTCCATGGCAGCACTCCTGTTAAAAGAGAGGCAGTTCCGGGAGTTGTGAAATTGCCGGCGGCAAAATGATTGTGATACACAACCGCCTGCTTTGCGAGACGGTCAATATTGGGTGTTGTCTGTCGGGCGTACCCGTACAGGGAAATGTCATAAGCTGAGAATGCGTCAAAGACAAGCACGAGCACGTTCTTTGGTTTTTCCTGAGCCAGGGCAGGCGCATCCAGCATTCGCGACAACCGGGGAGCGAGGAGGCTCGCTGGCAGCAAGCCCGCAAGTTTGAGAAAATCGCGTCGGCTAAATCGATTATTCATGAGTTCATCTTTCAACCAATGTTACGGATAATAACAACGATCAAACCCAGCAGATCGAAGAATAGATAGAACGTGGTGAGCAGGGCGAGTCGCTCCATGAGGTTCTGCATAAACATGACAGCTCTGTTCGATCTTATGAATGCATATACAGGTAGTAGAACTGTCGGCGTGACAACTATCAGGCATACCGTGTATATGATGCGCAAGGGATGGCTGGAACTCCTGAGGAACTGGATCGCCTGCGCGGGGAGGAACACATTCCAGAGAAAAAGCAACTGGCCGATCATTCCCCAACCTGAAGTGATCAGGATTAAAAGGCCCAAAAATGCGATTCGCCGGTTGTACTCCCACTGCTTTGGCGTAAGGAACCCCAGCAGAGCAAGGACAAGAAAAATCACCACGCTTTCTGCAAAGGCGAAGATCATTCCATAGGAGGCTACTCCGATGGCATCCCACGCATTTGTGCGCTCAGTCAACCAGGAAATGTCTCTGAAGACCAGGATAAGTGTCCAGAAATGAACCGGAAAGGCACAAACCAGAAAGAGAGACCATAGTCCTTGCCTGGAGTATCTCCGGGTGATGAAGGTAGCCACGTTATTCGTTTTCACTCAAAAAACGGATTATATCCCCAAACTATTGGAATAAGCTTTTATCCTCCATCACCCAATTAAACAGCAATTCCATTCCCTCCTCAGGATCAATCTTCGACTCCCAATCCAGTTCGCGTTTGGATTTGCCGAAGTCCCCATAAAAGACACGTTGATCGCCAGGTGCAAGTGTCTCTATGCTCACAGTGACAAAACTTTAGTAACTACGATAGGTGGTCCTTGTTCTGAAGAAAAACACCATGATGATGCCGAATATAAAACCGCCAATGTGCGCCCACCATGCGATTCCACTTCCACCGCCTCCCTGGATCGCGAATAACCCAGAATACAACTGCGATACGAACCAGAAGAGCAGAAAGATCACAGCCGGGATCTCGATGATGGTAAAGATGAACAGGATGGGCACGAGGCTGGCAATACGTGAACGGGGAAACAGGATCAGATACGCACCCAGCACGCCCGCGACCGCGCCGCTCGCTCCGATCATGGGCACATCGCTGGATGGCAGAACATAGGTTTGCAGAAGCACAGCTGCCACGCCGCACAGCAAATAAAAAATCAAGTAACGTATGCCACCCATGCGCGCTTCCACGTTGTCACCAAAAACGAAAAGCACCCACATATTATTGATGATGTGGAACCAGCCCCCGTGCAGGAACATGGAAGTAAAGACGGTGCTCCACGCAGTGGATGGGTCACTCAGCAGTCGTGCTGGAATTAATCCCCACTCAAAAATGAACTCTTTGAGCGCCGAAGGATCCATTTGTATTTCATATAAAAAAGCCAGGGCGTTGATAACGATCAATATCAGGTTGATTGCTGGAAATCTGTGGGAACGGACAGTATCGTACAGAGGAAACATAATCTATTCAGTTGAATCCACTTTCTCTTTAGTCCTGAAGTTCATCAACTGCTGATAAACACCGGAAAGGGTCTGTCCCTCCCGTATAAGGCCGATACCTCCGATCACGCTGCTGTTGATATAGTTATACAGGCGGCCTGTCAATGCAACTGCCAAGGCTGTGGATTGGTCACCTGTGAGCAATGTGATGGCTCCGCCGAACGCCCCTTCGAAGGTGCCAACTGCTCCCGGCAAGGAAGGCACCGCGCCGCCAAAAGCTGCCGCGCCCAGCCCGAACATGCCCCACACCACCTGCGCCTGTGGAAAGAAGGCGCGGATGATCAAATAGTACGAGATAATAGCAATCCCCCAGTTGACCGTCATCCAAAAAAGAAAACGTACAAACAGCCAGCCATCTGTCAATACGCTGAGACCTGCGAAGAATGACTCGAGAAAATTTCCACCGAAGCGCTGTAAAGCGGGCCAGCGCGCGCTCAGGGTATGGAAGAGATCCAAAGCCCATTGATTATTGCGCGCCAGGATATACAGAAAAACAAAACCAATTAATACGATGACGCCAACGATAATACCGATCCGTTCTGCGCCTTCGGCTCGGACGACGAAAGGCAGTGCTGCCAGCAGAATAATCGCAGAATACCCCAGATCCATGGCACGCTCGATGACGATGGTCGGCAAAATCTCCATGAATTGCATATCCGATTTGCGGCTGAGCAGAAAAGCGCGCCCAATCTCCCCAAGCCGGAATGGAAGAAAATTGTTCAACAGGTAGCCTTCACCGACCGTCCACAAGACACTGCTGTATGATGCTCGGTCGCGCAGGAGCGTTCGCCAGACGACAGCACGCACTGCCATCCAGATAAAGCCGATCACCAGCGCGATCCCCAAAAGACCGTAATTTGCGTTACGGATGGCATCCAGCATCGCGCCCAAATCAACAAAATATAGAATGGCAATAATCAGCAGGATGCTAATCAGCGCGCCGGGAAGCCAGCGTTTTGCATTTTTCATGAATTCAATCCTTTTTAACCACGAAGAACACGAATATCACCAAGGTGGGAGGCTGAGGATTGTGAAGACTTCTCTTAGATTCTCTTTGTGTACTTTGTGGTGAAGAATCATTCCTCTTCCAATTTTAGGACTGCCATGAAGGCGTCCTGGGGGATTTCCACATTGCCTATCATTTTCAAACGTTTCTTACCCTTCTTTTGTTTCTCGAGCAATTTCTTCTTGCGCGTGATGTCACCACCATAACATTTTGCCAGCACATCCTTGCGTGTGGCTTTGACATTCGCGCGCGAGATCACGCGTCCGCCCGCCGAGGCCTGGATGGCGACATCATACAATTGCCGCGGGATCAACTCCTTGAGCTTGGTAATGAGGCGCTGGCCTTTGTGGTACGCGTCCTTTTCATGGACAATGGCGGCAAGCGCATCCACGGGTTCACCATTGACAAGGACTTCAAGCTTCTGCAATTTATCAGGACGATATTCAAGGAATTGATAATCGAGCGAGGCGTAGCCTTTGGTGCGCGACTTCAAATCGTCAAAGAAATCGACAATGATCTCGGAGAGCGGGATCTCATAATCGAGTTGTACACGATGCGGCGCGGGATACTCCTGCTGCTTGAAGACCCCGCGGCGCTTGGTGACCAAATCCATGATGGGACCATAGTAATCTGTTGGTGTGATGATCTCGATGGTCATCCAGGGTTCGCGGATCTCTGCGATATTGCTTTCATCGGGAAGGTCCGCGGGCGAGTCGACGGGGATCTTCTCACCGTCGTACATCAGCACCTCGTATTCCACTGACGGCGCGGTAAAGAGCACATCCAGATCATATTCACGTTCGATACGCTCCTGGATGATCTCCATATGGAACAGGCCGAGAAAGCCAGCGCGAAAACCAAAACCCAATGCTTGTGATGTTTCTGGTTGAAATGTCAGCGACGCGTCATTGAGTTGTAGTTTGTCTAATCCCTCGCGCAAGTCCGTGTAATCATCCGCCTCAACGGGATAAATCCCGGCGAAGACCATTGGCTTGGGGGTACGGTACCCAGGCAGAGGCTCCGAAGCGGGATGCGCAGCGCGGGTGATCGTATCCCCTACCCGGCACTCGTGTACGGTCTTGAACCCGGTTGCGATATAGCCTACCTCCCCAGACCCCAGCGATTGAACCGGCTTCATCCCCGGCGCGAAGATGCCTATTTCAACGGGCTTCATATCCACTCTGGTTGCGAACATTCGCAAAACATCGTTTGCTTTAAATGAACCCTCCACCACGCGCACGTAGGCAATGACACCCTTATAGGGGTCATAATGCGAATCAAAGATGAGCGCGCGCAAAGGCGCCTCATCCGCATCTTTGGGAGGCGGCACGCGCCTGACAATGGCCTCAAGAATTTGATCCACGTTGATGCCCTCTTTGGCAGAGATCTGGATAACGCCCTCAGGCTCAATGCCTAACAGAGCGCCCACATCTTCCGCCACTTCATCAGGACGCGCGGAGGGCAGGTCAATTTTGTTGATGACCGGGATGATCGTGAGGTCGGCATCGAGCGCCTGATAAAGATTGGCTAGCGTTTGCGCTTCGATGCCCTGGGTGGCATCCACTACGAGCACCGCGCCCTCACACGCCTTGAGGGCGCGGCTGACTTCGTAACCGAAATCAACGTGGCCTGGTGTGTCAATGAGATTGATCTCGTATTTTTGATTATCCTGCGCGGTGTAATACATACGTACCGCGGAGGCCTTGATCGTCACGCCTTTTTCGCGTTCAAGGTCCATCGTGTCGAGCATTTGCTCGGTCATATCACGATCAGAGATTGTGCCCGTGAGTTGGAGCAGGCGGTCAGCGAGTGTTGACTTGCCATGATCTATATGAGCGATAATACAGAAGTTGCGGATGTGGTCTGTCATATGCGGGGGAAAGTATAACCGAAATTAATTCGCTACTAAGAACAGAGAGCACAAAGAAAAAAAAGGGCGCCCATACGAGGCGCGCCATAACAATTTGTCATCCTGAGCCCTTCGACAGGCTCAGGATAAACTCCGCGAAGGATCTCAAGACCTGAAGTAGAGACTCTTCGCTCGCACACCTGCCTGATTTGCTACACTTGCGCATGCGCTTAGCCGCGCAGCGGCAAGTGCAGGTGAGCAAATCACGGTCGGTGCCAGGGACGAACGCTCCCTCAGAGTGACATGGACTACATCTTTGCCAGCAGGTCGGATTTCTTCTCCTGGAATTCTGCTTCAGATAGGATGCCTTTTTTGCGCAATTCGTCCAATTTGGCGATCAGCGCTGGAACATCTTCAGCAGGCCGGGAATGAACTCCCATCTCATCAAAACCCATACCCTCTTTGGCGTTCAGCATTGCGGTTTTGAATTTGATTGGGTTGCCAATATGTTTGAAGTTATTGACTCCCATTTCACTGGCTGTCAGGATCTCGACATCCCCGTAGTCGAACAACCTTCCCAAAAAGGACTGGCTCATCTTGACATCGTTCACTTTTTCCAGCGAGGAGTCCACCACGTCTTTGCTGAGCACGCCAGAGATTTGTACCACCCGCCGGTTCGTAACAATGTACTGGCGGTTATACCAGATCAGAATATCACGAATCATTCCAGCGAGCGGCACCAGCACAAGGATATAACCAAACATCGCTATAGGATAGACCAGTGACAAGGCACTGACCCCTGCCACCAACAGCACGATTAACAAGATTTCCAACAAAATGTTACTGAACAGGACAAACCCGTGCTGGCGCGTCACCAGCAGAATGCGTTCATTTTCGCCCAACAAGTCTTGAATGTAATTATCTGCCATTTTTTTCTCCTTTTCTAACGAGAATGTCATGACATTGTTCATTTTATCACGCCACCTCGTTCTTCATTGCGGAAGCAGTTATCGCGGGATGCCGCCAGCGCGGGCTTGAACTGCCTCACCTGCACCTCGAGCCGGGACGAAGTTTGATCGCACGCGCGGGGGCGTCCTCTATTGCGTCGGCGCGATGAAACGGCGGAAGAACCGGACGTGGCTGTTGGTCGACGGTGGCATGGCGGATAACCCGCGTCATGCACCCTACGGGACGAGATATTCCTGTTTAACGGTAGCAGGCTTCAGCTGGCTGCGAGATGGAAGCGAGAGAGTCCACATCGCGGGGTCATATTGCGAATCTGGCGATGTTGTTATCGAAGATTTGCCCATGCCAAAAGTCGAGGTTGGAGAGTTGCTCGCCATCCCGGTCGCGGGCGCATACCATTCGAGTATGTCGAGCAATTACAACGGCGCGCGGCGGCCTGCAGCGCTATGGCTCC
>Ga0209521_10002046_pt1 | contig 16474 bp, 18 predicted proteins | sample Rifsed19ft4_FD_184016 | JGI IMG/M metagenome (GOLD analysis project Ga0209521, IMG submission 184016) | Soil microbial communities from Rifle, Colorado, USA - sediment 19ft 4 (version 2) | ecosystem: Environmental > Terrestrial > Deep subsurface > Rock core/Sediment | place: Rifle, Colorado...
GGGATGCTCCCGCAGAATCGGCTCGGCCGGGCAATGTTCAAGAAGCTCAAGGTCTACGCAGGAGCGGACCACCCACACCAGGCCCAGCAGCCGACCGCTGCCGAGCTGTAACGAGGATAATCAACACGTGAGCACGAGCTACGTCTACGGCACCGGGCGGCGCAAGGAAGCCACCGCCCGCGTTCGCCTCCTTCCCGGCGATGGCAGCATCGTCGTGAACGGCAAGGACGCTGCGGACTACTTCGGCGGGACCGCCGGGCTGGCGCAGCTGCGGCTTCCCTTCCGCGTGACCGAGACGGAAGGCCGCTACTCCGCCAGCGTGCTGGTGGCCGGTGGCGGATTCTCGGGCCAGGCCGGCGCCATTCGGCACGGCATCGCCCGTGCGCTGGTCAGCGCACACCCCGATTCGCGCGGCGCACTCCGGGCGGCGGGCATGCTGACGCGCGACCCGAGGGCCAAAGAGCGCAAGAAGTACGGCCTCAAGCGGGCGCGCAAGGCGCCGCAGTACACCAAGCGCTAGCACGACGCCGACCGCCGGCACGATGCAGCACAAAGGGACCCCGGCAAGTTCGCCGGGGTCCCTTTGGTATCATCGGATCCCTTGCTAGACGCCATCACGGACTTCTTCGAGACCTACCTGCGCGGCAGTTGGACGGCGCTCATCGACATTGCCCTCGTGGCGATCCTTATCTACTGGATGTTCATCCTGATCCGTGGAACGCGGGCGCTGCGCATCGTCATCGGGCTGACGATGGTCTACCTGGTCTACCTGGTGGCCGACGCTGCCGACCTGCGGCTCCTGTCGAACCTGCTGCAGACCGGGGCCGTGGTCGGCCTGTTCGCGATCGTGGTCGTATTCCAGCCCGAGCTGCGGCGGGGGCTCGAGCAGATCGGACGATTTGGGTCGTTCAACCGATTCTTCGTCAGCGCCGACGTCTCGTCAGCCGAGCGGGTGGCACGCGAGATCAGCCGTGCGGCACGCCTGATCGCCGGATCCCGGCACGGCGCGCTGATCGTCCTGGAGCGGGAGACCGGCCTGGCCGACCTGGCCGAGTCGGCGGTGCTGCTGCATGCGGACCTGCGCGCGGAGCTGCTCGCCACGCTCTTCTACACCGGGACGGCGCTGCACGATGGCGCGGTGATCGTCACCGGCGAGAAGATCCTGGCCGCGGGGGTCGTCCTGCCGCTCTCGCAGAACGTCCTGGACTCGGAACGCTACGGCACTCGTCATCGGGCCGCCATCGGGATCAGCGAGCAGTCGGACGCGATCATAGTGGTCGTCAGCGAAGAGACCGGATCGGTGTCGCTCGTGCTGCGCGGGCGCATCGAGCGCAACCTCACCGAGGAACAGCTGCGCCGGCGAATCCTGAACCTGATCCGCCCCCAGCAGCCGCGCCGCCAGGCACCCCTGCTGCGGCGTACGCTGGAGGGCCGCTGGGGAGTCCCCGCCGACGATGACACGCAGCCGATCGACCCCGAGGAGCGGGTGGTCATCCCCGCACCGGATGACGCCCTGCCCGCCGGCGGCGAGCCCGCGGCGGTCGGTGGAGCAGCGGAGCGGAAGCGTCCATAGATGAGCTGGCTCATACGCAACTGGCCACTCAAGCTCGGCGCGCTGCTGCTGGCCACCATCCTGTACACCGGCCTCGTCTTCTCCGGTTCGTTCTCGGAGCAGACATTTCCCGGCGTACCGATTGTGACCCTGGGCCAACCGCAGGGCTCGTATCTCATGACCCAGCAGCTCGGCACCGTCGATATTCGCTACCGCATCGCAACCGATGCCCGGGCGCGGGTGACGATCGACTCGTTCGCCGTGACGGTCGACCTGAGCGGCTACGACATGGGCCTGGCGCCGCAGCGCCAGTCGCTGCCCCTGCGGGTGCGTGCGGTGAGCGAGGGACTCACGATCCTGGAGTACGAGCCGAGCGCTGTGTCGGTCTCGATTGACGTGCTTGGCGAGCGCCAGGTCCGCGTCACGGTCGACTCGGGGGAGGTGCCTCCAGGCCTGGAGATCGGGACGCCGCAGCTGGGCGACCAGCTGGTCACGGCGAGCGGTCCGGCCAGCCTTCTCGCGCGCGTGGATCATGCGGTGGCGCGCGTGCGCATCGATCAGTCGGGCATCGACGTGTCGGCCCAGGTCGAGCTCGACCCGGTGGACGTGGATGGCCGTACCGTGGCCTCGGTCGAGCTCACCCCCTCAACGACGCGCGTAGAGATCGACGTGAGCACGGTGGAGACGAGCAAGACGGTACCGGTGCGGCCGATCCTGTCCGGCACGCCGGCACCCGGCTACGAGATCGCCAGCGTGGCCGTGGACCCGGCGGTGATCACGCTGCTCGGTTCCCCCGAGGCTCTCGCGGCAATCACCGAGGTGGTCACCGAGCCGATCTCCCTGGCAGGCGCCACCGCGACCCTGGCCGTGCCGGGTCTCCTCGTCATTCCGCCGGACACGCGGGCAGCGAGCGAGGCGCCCGAACCGACGGTCACGGTCAACCTGCGGGCAGCCATCCTGGCGCGGACCTTTGTGCTGGCCGTGCAGTGTGCCGGCGAGCCGGTCGGGAGCGCCTGCCTGCCGCAGGTCGGCCAGGTGGCGGTTATCCTTCGAGGCACCCTTGCGGCGCTCGATGCCGTCGACCCTGGCATCTTGAGGGTGATCCTGGATGTGGCCGGCCTCGGACCCGGCACGCACGCCGTGGTGCCGTCGCTGGCCACGCCTGGCGGCCTGCTGCTGGTCGGTATCTCGCCGGGATCGGTGACCGTGGTGATCACGCCGCCGGCGACGCCGCCGGCCGCTTGATGGGTCGCCTCTTCGGCACCGATGGGATTCGCGGCGTTGCCAACGTCGACCTGACCCCGACGCTCGCCCACGACCTCGGCCGCGCGGTCGGCCACCTGCTTGACGCTCGGGGCCGGCAGGTGGTGATCGGACAGGACACCCGTCGATCAGGGGACATGCTCGTCGCGGCGACGGCGGCGGGGCTGGCATCGGTGGGTGTCGATGCCGTCGAGGTCGGGGTCGTGACCACGCCCTGCCTGGCGTACATCGCCGAAACGGGCGCATTCGCCGCGGGAATCATGGTCTCCGCCTCGCACAATCCGGCCGACGACAACGGTCTGAAGGTGGTGTCGGGCGGCCGCAAGTTTGACGACGAGGCCGAAGAGGAGCTGGAGCGGCTGATCCTGCGTGCAGAATCGCTGCCCGGCGGCACGAACGCCGGGCTGGGTAGGATCGTCCGCGACGATTCGTGGATCGAACGGTACCGCGATCACCTGCGCACAGCGGCCGGAGAAGCGCTGGCCGGGCTGCGCATCGGCCTCGACTGCGCCAACGGCTCCGCCAGCGTCATCGCGCCCGATCTGTTCCGCGAACTGGGAGCCCGGGTCACTGCGCTGGGTGCCAGCCCGGATGGGGCCAACATCAATCTCGGATCTGGTTCGACTCACCCCGAGGCGCTTGCCGCCGCAGTCCGTTCCGAGGGCCTTGACCTTGGGCTCGCGTTCGACGGTGATGGCGATCGCCTGATCGCGGTGGACGAGCGCGGGAGCCTCGTCGACGGCGACAAGGTGATGGGGATCTGTGCCCTCGCCCGCCTCGCGGAGGGCACGTTGCGGAACGGGATCCTGGTTGCCACGGTGATGAGCAACGCGGGGTTGGAACGCGCCATCGTCGCTGCCGGCGGGAAGATGCTGCGCACGCCGGTCGGTGATCGCCACGTGCTCGAGGCGATGGAGCGCGCCGACGCGGTCCTCGGGGGAGAGCAGTCCGGGCACATCATCTTTCGCGATCGCGCCTCGACCGGCGACGGAATGCTGACCGCCATCGAGCTGATCCGTACGGTGCGCGCGGCGGGCGGGCCGAGCCTCGGTGAGCTGGCCGACCGAATTCCGATCGTTCCGCAGGTGATGATAAACTCAGCCGTCCGCCACCGGGATCAATGGGAGCTCGATCCCGAGTTCGCCAGCGCAGTGGCCCGCGCGGAAGCCCGGCTGGGCGCGCAGGGGCGGATCCTGGTACGACCTTCGGGGACCGAGCCCATGATTCGGATCATGGTCGAGGGCGACGATGCCGGCGAGATCGAAGAGATTGCCAGGGGCCTCTCCGAGCTGGCAGTCGGGCGCCTGAACTAGAGGAGGAGGCGAGCGTATGTGCGGCATCGTCGGCTATGTCGGCCAGCGCGACGCGGCCCCCATCCTGCTTGAGGGCCTGCGGCGACTCGAGTACCGCGGCTACGACTCAGCGGGCATTGCGCTGGTGACCTCGGAGGGAAATGTCTTCATCGAGAAGAAGGCCGGGAAGCTGACGAACCTCACCGACCACCTCAACGGGGAGACTCCGGCGGGGAGCCCGGGGATCGCGCACACGCGCTGGGCAACCCACGGCCGACCGACCGATCTCAACGCCCACCCGCACACGGACTGCACCGGCAAACTGGCCCTGATCCACAACGGCATCATCGAGAACTACGCCGAGATCAAGCGCCGCCTGACCGCCTCCGGCCACAGCTTCTCGTCCGAGACTGACACCGAGGTCCTCGCGCACCTCATCGAGGAGCACTACGCCGGTGACCTGGTCGAGGCCGTGCGCCGTGCCCTGAACGATGTTCGCGGTGCCTACGCCATTGGGGTCATGCACGCCGACCACCCGGACCGGATCGTCGGGGCCCGCATGAACGTGCCGCTCATCGTGGGACTCGGTGACGGCGAGGGATTCCTGGCCAGCGACGTGCCGGCCATCCTGGAGCACACCAAGAACGTGGTGATCCTGCACGAGGGCGACATCGCCGACGTGACCGCCGACGGGGTGCGGATCATCGATCTCGACGGCTCGAGCGTCGACCGCGAGGTGACGCGGATTCGGTGGAGCATCGAAGCTGCGGAGAAGGGCGGCTTCCCGCACTTCACGCTCAAGGAGATCTACGAGCAGCCGCACGCCATCCAGGAGGCGCTCCGCGGGCGGGTGGATGGCCACGGCAACGTCAGTCTCGTCGAGCTCGACGAGATCGAGGAGAAGCTGCGCCGCGTCGAGCGGGTCTATGTCGTCGGCTGCGGGACAGCGCGATACGCGGGCCAGGTCGGCGCCCACCTGATCCAGGAATGGGCGGGATTGCCGGCGGCGAGCCAGATCGGCTCCGAGATGCGCTACTCGCCACCCCCAATCGATGATCGCACGCTCGTCATCAGCGTCAGCCAGTCCGGCGAAACGGCCGATACGCTGGCCCCCCAGAAGCTGGCCGCGGAGCGCGGTGCCACCATCGTGGTGGTCACCAACGTGGTCGGCAGCGCCATCACCCGCGAGGCCGACGCGATCTGCTACCTGCAGGCGGGACCGGAGGTGGCGGTTGCCTCGACGAAGGCGTTCGTCACCCAGGTGGTCGTCCTGCAGATGATCGCCCTGCACCTCGCGCGACTGCGCGGGACGCTCACCGATCGCCAGCTCCGCTCATTCGGGCTCGCCCTGCGTGAGCTTCCCGCGCAGACTGCGGAGACCCTGAAGCTCGCCCCGCAGATCAAGAAGCTGGCCCGCACGTGGACCGACGTGCGGAGCGTCATGTTCATCGGCCGCGCCCTCGGGTATCCGATCGCCCTGGAGGGCGCGCTGAAGCTCAAGGAGCTGTCGTACGTGCACGCCGAGGGCTACGCCGCCGGCGAGCTGAAACACGGGCCGATCGCGCTTCTCGACCCGCACACGCCGCTCGTCGCCGTCGCGACCAGGGGGGCGACCTACGAGAAGGTGGTGAGCAACATCGCCGAGGTCCGCGCCCGGGAAGCCCCGGTGGTTGCCGTGGCGACGGTGGGGGACGAGGAGATCGGCCACTACGCCCAGGATGTCTTCTACGTCCCGGAGACGCTCGAGCCGATGTCCGCGGTGGTCGCGATGCTGCCGTTGCAGCTGCTGGCATACGAGGTCGCGGTGGCTCGGGGCACCGACGTGGACCAGCCGCGCAACCTGGCCAAGTCGGTCACGGTCGAATAGTCGGACTTGACGCCAGCGGAATGAGCCGCCACGAGATCGGGGTGGACCTGATCGACATCGACCGCATCGTCGCGCTGCTCGGTCGTTTTCCGGATCGCTTCCGCGCGCGCGTGCTGACCGATGGCGAGGCCCGCTACTGCGGCAGCAAGGTCGAACGCATCGCCGGTCGGTGGGCCGCCAAGGAGGCGATCAGCAAGGTGCTCGGCCTCGGGGTCCGGGGCGTCGGATGGCGCGAGATCGAGATCCTGCCCAACCGGGCCGGCGCCCCACAGGTGCTGCTCCACCGGCGGGCGGCCGAGCGAGCGGCCGCCCTGGGGCTCGGCGACGTGACGGTCACCATCTCGCACGAACGCCGAATGGCGGTCGCCGTGGCGGTGGCTCACCGCAGCGACGGGCCCTAGCGAAGTGGCCGTCGCCTCGCTGACGCAGGGCTGGGTCGCCAAACGGCTGCCCGATCGCCCGGCGCGCGCTCACAAGGGGACCTTCGGGCGACTCCTCATCGTGGCCGGCTCTCTCGAATATGCCGGAGCAGCGCTGCTCACCGGGCTCGGGGCGATTCGTGCCGGCGCCGGCCTCGCCTGCCTGGCCACCCCCGAGGCGGTCGGCGTTCGACTGCTCGGTCTTGTGCCCGAGTTGACCTCGATGCTGCTCGTCGAGGAGGCCCCCGGCCTCACTGCACCGGCCGGATGGCGCCGCCTGGTGGCCGAGGTCCCGAACTACGAGGCGCTGGCCATCGGGCCGGGCCTTGGTCGTCAGCCGGCGACGCTGCGGCGCGCGCGCAACTTCATCGGCGAGCTGCGCCGCCCGGCCGTGGTCGATGCCGACGCCCTGATCGCCCTGGCCGAGAGCGATCGCTGGTGGCACGCGCTCGGCGGGCCACTGGTGCTGACCCCCCACCCCGGCGAGTTCGCCAGGCTGAGCCGCCTGCCCGCCGGCGAGCGGCTCTCCGACGATGACGACGTGCGCCTTGAGGCGGCACGCGAGGCGGCGCGACGCTGGGGCCAGGTGGTGGTCCTCAAGGGTGCCCGCACGGTGATTGCCGGCCCGGCAGGCGAGCTGGTGCGCTCCGATATTGTCACACCGGCGCTTGCGACGGCAGGCAGCGGGGACGTGCTCACCGGGGCCATCGGGGCGTTCCTCGCCGCGGGCCTGGCGCCGTTCGATGCGGCCGGCTGTGGAGTGGCCGTTCACGGCGCGGCGGGACTCCTGGCCGAGGATCGGATCGGACGCGCCGGCGTTGTGGCACGCGACCTGGCGAATCTGCTCCCCGAGGCGATCGTGCAGCTGGGCGGCGGGCGATCCGGATGACCACCTACGGGGCACGCAGCCCGCATCGCGCGTGGATCGAGATCGATCACTCAGCCCTGGTCGGGAACCTGGCGCAGCTCCGCCAGCGCGCGGGGAGCGGTCGCGAGGTGATCGCGGTGGTCAAGGCGAACGCCTATGGCCACGGAGCAATCGAGGTGAGCCGCACCCTGGTCCGCCATGGGGTCGAACGCCTCGCCGTCGCCACGCTGGGTGAAGGGATCGCGCTGCGCGATGCCGGCATCGGCGTCCCGATCCTGGTCCTGTGGGGCCTCGGCGCGCCGGAGGCCGCGGCCGCGGTCGCCGCGAGCCTGGAGGCGATCGTGTATGACCGCCCCGGCATCGAGTTGCTGGCGCGGGCGGCGGCCGACGTGGGCGCGCGGGCATCGGTCCATCTCAAGGTGGACTCCGGCCTCGGGCGACAGGGGAGCGAGCCCGCCGCCGCGGTCGAGCTGGCGCTGCTCGTGGCGCGCAGTCGACACCTGCACCTCGTCGGCACGATGAGCCACCTGGCCGTTCCCGGCGAGGACGACGCCTACACCGATGTGCAGCTGCTTCGGCTCGCCCAGGCGCTTGATGCCATGCGATCGGCCGGCATCGATCCCGGGCTCGTCCACGTCGCCGGGACGGGCGGCCTGCTGGCCGACGCGGCTCCGTTCGCCGACGCCATCCGCCCAGGGCTCGGGCTCTACGGCATGCTCCCCGCGTGGGCAGCATCTGCCGACCATGGCCTGCGCCCGATCCTGTCGCTGCGAGCATTGCCGCTGCGTGTCTATGACCTGCCGGCGGGAGCGGCGATCGGGTACGGGCTGCGCTACCGGGCCGAGCGGGCAACGCGGATCGCCACCCTCGGGATCGGTTACGGCGACGGCTGGCCACGCGTGCACGCCAACAACGGCCGCGTCCTGGTGCGAGGCACGGTTCGTCCGATCGTCGGAGCGGTCAGCATGGACGGCATCACCGTCGATCTGGGCGATCTCCATGATGTAACCTACGACGACGAGTTCGTCCTGATCGGCGAGCAGTTGAACGCCCGCATCAGCGCCGATGAGGTCGCGGCCGAGCGACGCACCATCAACTACGAAGTAACGACCGCCCTCCGCGATCGCCTCCCGCGCGTGCATCTGCCGGAGGTGACCGAGGACGCCGGGTGAGGTCGTCGAGCGAGCGACCAATCGACCATGCCTGACCCGAAGCAATCCGACCCGCAAGCCAGATCGTCAGCGCCGACGATGGACCCCGAGCGCGACGAAGCGCTCGCGTCGATTACTCACGACCTCGCGCAACGCGGGCTGGCCGCCCCGGCCGCCATCCTGCTCGATGCGCATCGCCCGCTCCTGCCGATCCTCCGCCTGGCGGGGATCTTTCTGGCGCCCTTCGCCGGCCCGCTGCTGGGCAGGTGGCGCCTCGACCGACTGGTCGCCGCCGGAGCCGACCCGTCGGCCTACGACCGCCTGACCGGGCGGCTCGCGACGCACCGCACCGCGCACCGCACCGCGCCCAGTAGCGGTCCCGGCGAGCAGGAAGAGTAGATGCCGAATATCGGCGAGTTCGCTGCCTGGCTGGTGGGGCTCATCGCGGGTGCGATGGAGGACTCCTCCATGCGCCTCGGGCCGGTCTCGACGATCGCCCTGCTGCTCGTCCCGCTGGTGCTCCTCTCGCTCGTCGCTCGTCCACGCGCTCGATGGGCGGGGCGGGACCTTGGCCGGCTCGCCGCGGTTGGGCATGCCATGGCACGGGCCGCCGAGTCGGGCACCACCGCCATCGTCTCCCTCGGCAGCGCGGGGATCACCCGCGCGACGGGAGCACTCGATCGTCTCCAGACGGTGGCGGCGCTCCCCATCCTCGCGCACGTCGCACGCGCAGCAGCACGAGCCGGTGTCCCGCTCCGGGTGATCACCAACGATCCGATCGCGGCGCTGCTCGCCGAGGGTGTGCTCATCGATGCCCATCGCCGCACAAACACACCGGAGCGGGCAGTGAACTCGTCGGTCGAATTCGTCGGAGAGGGGCGGCCCGTCGCCGGCGCGAGCGCGATGGCCCTCCCCGGGGATCATGGGGTTGCCGTGGTGGCAGGCGGCCTCGCCGAGGAGGGCATGCTGGTGCTCGGAGGACTGCTCGCCCCGTCGTCGTGGGGGATCGGTGGCACGGCGGCGATGTCGCAGGCGGTCGGTCCGCTGCTCGAGGCGGACGGCGTGATGATCGGGCCGGAGCTCTTCCAGGCGCCCGCCGATCTCGCGGGCAGCCACGACGCGCGTCTCGCTGTGCATGCCGCGAACCGCCTCCTGTGGACCGCCATTGCGGTGATCCTGATTGCATCGCTGGCGGTGGCAGCCGGAGCCCCCGATCCGGCCGGCTTTCTGACGAGTCGCTGAGCTGATGCGTCGATCCCTGACCGCGGGCCTGGCGCTTGCCACCGGCACAATTCTGCTGCTCGATCTGCTCATCCTCAACCCGTCACTCGAACTGCTGGCGGGGGGTCTGGTCGAACTGCTGATCCTGCTGGCCGCGGCAGCCGCAGTCGGCGGGGCAGCCACGCTGGGCGCCCACCACCTCCGCGACCTGGCGCGAGGCGGCCCTGACCGATGGGGGGCAGTCACGCTCGTCGGAGGCATGGGGCTGATTCTCGTGGCCGGGCTGCGCCCGGGATCGACGGGAAGCTCCGATCCGGCGGTCAATTGGCTGGTCTCCGCACTGCTCGTGCCGATCGCCAGCTCGCTCTTCGCCCTCGTCTTCCTCTTCCTGCTCGGCGCCGTTCGGCGTGGCCTGTCGATCGGGACGCGCGAGGCGACCGTCACCGTCGCGGCGGCTGGCGTCATGGTCGTGCTGCTGTTGCCGATCGGTGGCGCCCCGGGGGCTGGACTCGCGACAGCGGCCGCCTGGGTGCGCGACGTGCCGTTGGCCGCGGTCTTCCGCGGACTCCTGATCGGGATCGCGATCCTGGTCTCGGTGAGCGCGGCCAGGATCCTGCTGGGCGTTGGCAGCGCGGATGACTGACCGATGAGCGAGAGCCCACGCCCGGCCCGCCGCAAGGTCGTAACTGACGCGGTCCGCGAGGCTGCGCCGGTTCTGGCGCTGCTGGTGCTGCTGGCGCTGGCCACCCTCCTTCCGCCCGACCTGGCAGGCGTCGCGCTGCGCCTGGAGAGCGCGGATCGGACCCGTGCCAACGGCATGGACGCCGCGTTCGACCGCCTGCCCGAGCGTGCCCTGGTGCTCGTGGCATTTGATGCCGACCTGGGCACCTACGCGGAGATTCGCCCGGTGGTGCGTGCCGCCATCGCCGATCTCCAGGGGCGCGGTGCACGTCTGGCCATGGTCAGCTTCACCGCCGAGGGTCGAGCGCTCGCGGTCGCCGAGCTCTCGCGGCTGCAGCGTTTGGGCGGCGGGGTCGAGGAGATCGCGGACCTCGGGTTTGCCGGCGCCGCGGAGGCGGGGTTGATCGGCGCCATCGCGCGGATTGTGCCGTCGGAGGCCGAGGGCTCGATCGTCGAAGCGATTCGGTCTCGGGGGGCGGATCTCGATGCCTTCGCCCTCGCCCTCGTCGTGTCCGGTGGCGATCTGTCGGTGCGGAGCTGGGTGGAGCAGGTGCTGCCTCGCGTGCCCGACCTGCCGATCGCCGCGATCGCGCCCACGTTCCTGGAACCTGAGCTCGCCCCATATCTGCGAACCGGCCAGCTCCGTGCGCTGCTGGCCACCCTGCCCGAAGGACTGGCATATGCGGACGGCGTCGCGGCGGCGGATGGAGGCCGGACGGCCTCGGTCGGCGCGATGCCCATGCTGGTCGGGCTGCTCGTGGCGCTCGGTCTCATTGTGCAGTCGCTGATGGCGCCGCTGGTGCGGCAATCGCGACCGGATCGATGGCGGCGCATCGGATGAATGGACTGTTCGGCAACGACTTCGGCGGCATCGCCGCGACCTGGTTTGCCGCCGCCGCCACCATCGCGGTGTGGTCGTACCTGGTCGGTGCGCGGACGGTCTTCCGGTTGGTGCAGTACCTGCTTGCCGGGCTGGCAACCGGGTACCTTGCCCTGCTGGCGATCGACGAGGTCCTCGTGCCGCGCCTCATCTCGCCGCTCCTGGACGATCCCGCCGCGCACGTCGCGCTGATCCCCGCTGCGGGGTTGGTGGCCGTCATGGTCGGGGCCGCGTGGCTCCCCGCGCGCATCACGGCCCCGGTGACGGGCGTGCTGGTCGGCGGGATCGCCGCACTGGCGCTCGGCGGTGCCGTGCTTGGAACCCTGCTTCCGCAGATCGCCTCGGCGATTCTGCCGGCGGACGCGGCGCGCAGGTCGATGCTGGATGCCGCGGCGGCCATCGGGATCACCGTGCTCGTCGTGCTCTCCTTCACGCACGGCACCACCGTGGGCCGGCTCTCGGGTCGTGCCACAGTGGTCGGTCGCTGGCTCCTCATCGGTGGGATCGGCGGATGGCTCGGCTTTCTGCTGGTCAGCCGCCTCGCGCTGCTGGTCGACCGGCTCGCCTTCCTCCTCGGCGACTGGCTCGGACTGCTCCGATGATCGACGCAGCGCGTCCCGCCGAGGTGGCCACCACCGAGCTGTCGCTCCTGGTGGACGTTGGCTCGGCATGGACCAAGGCAACTCTCGTGGGCCGCAGCCGAGGACGCTGGAGATTGGCCGCACAGGCCGCACAACCGACCGAGTGGGGCGACGACGAACTGATGCGAACGCTGGCTGCGCAACTGGCCGGAACGGCCGACCCGCGTCTCACCAGCAGGCTGGCGTCCCTCATCTCCGACGCTCCCCGGATCGACTGTCACACGCCGACTCGTCCCGGTCGGATCGCGCTCGCCGCGATCTCGGCCGAGGTCTCGGGCCGCGCCGCCCGGCGAGCTGCCGAGGCCGCGGGCTGGGTTGTCGTGGAAGCGGTCACTGCTGACGACGGAAGGACCGTGGCCGAACGGCTCTCGGCCCTGCAGTCGGTCGAGGTCGACGCCTGGCTGCTCGCTGGCGGCTTCGACGCCCATGGAGGCGAGGGTGCACTGGAGATGGCCGGCCTGGTGGCGGCTGCACGCGGCGGTGGCCGCTCGCCGGTGGTATGGGCAGGCTCTGCGGCACTGACCGAACGGGTGGCCGCGCTCTTCGACCGCGGCGTGCTGCGACAGGTCGCCAACCCACGTCCCTCGGCCGGCCGCGAGGACGCCACGTCGCTGCGCCGCCACCTGGAGGCCCTCATCGAACGGCTCGTCGAACCGACCGGGGTTCGGGGACTGGCCCCGGTTGGTCTGCGCCGATCGGTCGCCGAGCTCGCGCGCGCCGGCGGGCTTCGCGTGGCGGCGGTCGATCTCGGGGCGCGCTACGCCACCTGGATCGTCGCCGACCCGGCGGGGCACGGACGCAGCCGCGTGCTCGCCGCCGGGGGCCTTGCATCGCCGCTGCTGACCGCTCCCGGCGGCGCATCGCGCGTTGCACATTCGATGGCGGTGGCGGTTGATGAGCTGGCGGTCGCCGATGCGCTTCAGAACCTGCGCGCGCGACCGGGCTCGCTGCCGCAGACCGAGGAAGAGCTGGCGATCGTTCACGGCGCTGCGCGGCTCCTCCTTGGCGAGCTGGCGGCGGATGGCACGACGCTTGACGGCATCGACCTGCTCATCGGGGCCGGCCGGACCGTTGCCGCGGCTCCTACGCCGGGGCAGGCCATGCAGATGCTGCTCGATGGGGTGCGCCCGCTCGGGGTCACCCAGTTTGCGATCGACGCGGCCGGGGCGCTGACACCGCTGGGAGCTCTCGGCGACGACGAGATAGCAGAGGGACTCGGCATGCTGCGCGACGATCTGCTGACGCCGCTCGGCGCAGCGGTGGTCACGCGCGGTGGGCGCTCCGGGCAGCCTGCCATGCGGGTGACCGTGCACCGCACCGGTTGGCCGACCGTCGGACCGGTCGAGATCCGGGCGGGCCAGGTCCAGCTGCTCCCGCTTGGGCGCGGGCAGGCGGCCGACCTCGACATCGAGTTGGACGGCGGCGCCACGCTGGGCGGGCCTCGGCGATCGCGTCGCGTTCGCGCGAGTGTCATCGGGGGAACCGTGGGACTGGTCCTGGACGCGCGGGATATTCCGCTTGTGCTGCCGCGACGCGCCGACGACCGACGCGCCGTCCTGGCCTCGTGGCGCGACACCCTTGGGCGCGAGGCGGCGCTGCCGCCGGGAGGCGGGGCGTGAACGGCGCATCGCTGCATCGCATCCGGCTGCCGCGCGGCACCACGCTGACGGTCGAGGTGGGCGCGCAGATCCGGCCCGACGAGGTGATCGGGCTCCGGCGCGGACCGATGCTCCCGATCCGTGTTCCGGTGACCGCCCCACTGCATTGCCGACCGAGCGACCTGGACGCGGTTCTGCTGGTGCGACCCGGCAGCCCGGTGGCCGAAGACGACCCCATCGCCCGCGATGCGGGCGGCCGCGAGGTTCACTCGCCGGTCACCGGGCTGGTGGTGGCGGCGATGGCCGTCGATGGGACGCTGCTGATCGCGCCGCTCGGTCCCGAAGAGCCGGTGATCGGCCACATTCGTGGACGCATACGAGGCCTGGAGGAGCACGCCCTGGTGGTGGAGGTGCCGGGCGCGCGGTTGCGCGGGGTCGGTGGCAGTGGCGACGCCGTGCACGGCGAGCTGATGATCGGCGTGCGGTCTCCGGACGAAGAGCTGCGAGCCGCCGCGATCGACTCCGCGGCGACCGGCAAGATCCTGGTCGGCGGCTCGCGCGCGTCGGCCGAGGCCCTGACCCGGGCGCGTGCGATGGGCGTCGCGGGCATCGTGCTCGGAGGCGTGCTCGACAAGGAGCTGCGCGACTTCGAGGCGATCCAGCGCCGGCGCCAGCAGGCCGGCGGCCTGACGGGATCGTTCGGCATTCTGCTTCTCGAGGGCTTCGGCAAGGTCAGCATCGACCCGCAGCTGTTCGGCTGGCTCACCGAGCAGCATGGCAAGATGGCCAGCCTGGTCGGAGCTGAGCGGCTCCTGTACCTCTACGACTCTGGCCGACCACCGATGCGACGCGCCCTGCCGAAGGTCGGGGAATGGGTCGTCGCGCACCGCAGGCCCTTCCAGGGCAGAACGGGCGTCCTGGTGGCGCTCCTCGACGAGACGCATGCCGCTCCATCGGGCATTCCCGCGCGGAGTGGCCTGGTCCGCTTCGAGGACGGCAGGCTCGCGCCGCTGCCGCTCGCCAACATCGAGGCGATCGTCCGGCCCTCCGAGTCCTGAGCGCCCGCTCCCGTATCCTTGAGCCGATGGACCAGACCGGCGCCTTCACCGCACGGGCCGCTGGCAGTCGGCGCAGCGACAGCCCCCGGCGCACGCGCGCGCTGGGGCGTGCACTCGGCGCCCTGGCACGCCCGGGCATGCTGCTCGCGCTGGTCGGCCCGCTCGGCGCGGGCAAGACGGAGCTGGCCAAGGGCGTGGCCGAGGGGCTGGGGGTCAGCACCGTGGTAAACAGTCCGACCTTCGTCCTGATGAATGAGCACCACGGCCGGCTGCCCCTCTTTCACATCGACGCCTACCGACTCGCCGATCCCGACGAGGCACGCGCTGCCGGCCTCCTCGACGACCGGCAGGCGCACGGAGTGACCGTCGTGGAGTGGGCCGACCGCCTGACCAGCGTGCTGCCGGCTGAGCGGCTCGAGTTGACCCTCGTCCCTGATCCCGATGGCGGCAACGGCCGCACCATCGAATGGCGCGCCACCGACGATGAGCACGCCGAACTCGCCGGGGAAACCCTGGGCGCAGCATGATCATCGCCCTCGAGAGCGCCTCCACCGATCCGTCGCTGGCCCTCGTCCAGGTCGACGGGACGCCGATCGCGGCGGACGGCTGGACCAGCGACGGTCGCCAGGCGAGCGATCTGCTGCCGCGGCTGCTGGCGCTGCTTGTGCGGGAGGGGCGCACGCTCGAGCAGGCGACCGCCGTGGCGGTGGGGACCGGTCCCGGTTCGTTCACCGGGCTGCGTGTCGGTATGAGCGTGGCCAAGGGGCTCGCGCTCGGACTGGGCGTGCCGATCATCGGCGTTCCGAGCCTGGCAGCGTGGCTCGCAGCCGAGCCGGATGCGGTTGCGGCCGTTGCCCGCGCCGGGGCTCACGACGCCTACCTGCTGCGGCGCGGCGACGCGACGGCGCAGATCGTGGCCAGGGACGACCTGGCCCGTGAGGTCGGGCCTGCCCTCGTGGTCGTCCCGACCGAACTTGCCGTTGCGTTCGGCATCGCCCGCTGGCGGCCCCCCCTGCGCGCCGCACTGACTGTCGGCACCCAGGCATCGCTCCGCCTCGCCGCCGATCCGGCCGGGGATGATCTCGAGTCGCTGGAGCCCGGCTATCTGCGACAGCCTCGCGGGGTCGCCTCCCCCGCACTGGCGGCCCAGCAATGGCCGTGACCGCGCCGATCCTGATCGAGCCGATGGGGCTCGCCGACATCCCCGGCGTCCTGGACGTCGAGCGGCTCAGCTTCAGCGCGCCATGGCCCGCCTTCGCGTTCCAGCAGGAACTGACCGCAAACCGCATGGCGCGCTACCTCGTCGCGCGGATCGATGACCGGGTGATCGGCTTCGGAGGGATCTGGCTGATGGCCGACGACGCGCACATCACCACCTTCGGCGTGCACCCCGATTGGCGCCGGCGAGGGATCGGTCGACGCCTTCTGCTGGAGCTCGCAGAGCTGGCCATCGAACTCGGCTCGGCTCGCATGACGCTCGAGGTCCGGTTTGGCAATGCGGCCGCGCAGGCGCTCTACGCCGCGTTCGGCTTCGTGGAGGCGGGCAGGCGGCCGCACTACTACAGCGACGACGGCGAAGACGCGCTGGTCATGACCACCCCGGACCTGGGCGACCCGGCGATGCAGCAACGACTGACGGCCGAGCGAGCCTGGGCCCGAGCCGAGCTGGACCGATGAGCGGGCCGCGGATCCTCGCGATCGAGACCAGCTGCGACGAGACCGGCGTGGCGGTGGTGGTCGGTGGGCGGCGAATCGAGGCGAACCAGGTGGCGACCCAGATCGCCATCCACGCGGCCACCGGTGGGATCGTGCCCGAGGTGGCTGCACGGCAGCAGCTGCGCTGGATCATCCAGACCACTCGAGCCGCCATGGACGAGGCGGAGATCGGCTGGGCCGACCTGGATGGGGTGGCGGTCACCTACGGGCCGGGCCTCATCGGCTCGCTGCTGGTGGGCGTCAACGCGGGCCAGGCGATCGCCGCGG
>Ga0209521_10002047_pt1 | contig 16473 bp, 13 predicted proteins | sample Rifsed19ft4_FD_184016 | JGI IMG/M metagenome (GOLD analysis project Ga0209521, IMG submission 184016) | Soil microbial communities from Rifle, Colorado, USA - sediment 19ft 4 (version 2) | ecosystem: Environmental > Terrestrial > Deep subsurface > Rock core/Sediment | place: Rifle, Colorado...
CGCCGGCCTGCTCAACGTGCGCGTGAGCGACTTCATCATGCCGCTCTTCACCTACGTGCCGCAGCCTTACCTGCCCATCGGCGGCGACTCCTGCATCATGATGGTGCCCATCGACGACGAGGCCTACTGGCGCTGGAGCATCGACATGAAGCCCGCCATGCGCCAGGCTCAGCTGCCGCGCTGGGGGCACGAGGTGCCGGCCGTGGGGCCGCGCACGGCCGCCACGCCGACCTCGACGCCGCCCGGCCTGCAGCAGCGCACCCAGTTCGCCGAGAACGACTACCTCATCGACCGCGAGTTGCAGCGTGCGCGCAGCTACACCGGCATCGAGGGCATCCCCCAGCAAGACATGGCCGTGACCGAGAGCATGGGCCACATCTACGACCGGACGAAGGAGCACCTGGGCACGACCGACAAGGCGATCATCCGCATGCGCCGCATGCTCATCGAGGCGGCGAAGGACCTGGCCAGGGGCGTCGAGCCGGCAGCCCTCGATCCCAACCTGCCGTACGAGAAGATCCGCTCGGCGGAGCGCAACATCCTGCCGGCGGACGACTGGCGCATCCTGGGCACGGACGAAGACCCCATCGTCAAGGAGCTCCTGCCGGCCATCGCCGCGACCCGGTAATCAGGACGGTCAGCGCGAGCCAGTCGCCGCAGGTGACCGCGAAGCAATCTGGGTGGCATGCCGCCGGCGAAGAGCCCGAATTTGGGCCGTTCGTCCCTGCCGCCTATCGCCGCCCCGCCGTATACTAGCCGGCGCACCCCGACCCGTCGGGGGCGCCTTCCCACTCCGCCGCCAAGTCCTAGTCAAGGAGATGTCCAAATGAAGACGCGTGCGGCCATCTACGTCGAGCACGCCCAACCGCTGGTCATAGACGAGGTCGAGCTGCCCGAGCTGGGGCCGCTGGACGTCTACGTCAAGCACTTCGCGGCCGGCGTCTGCCACTCGCAGCTGCACCAGATCCACAACCCGCGCCAGAACAAGCCCGTCGTCCTCGGCCACGAGGCCACGGGCGTCATCGCCGGCGTCGGCAAGGAGGTCACCTACGTCAAGGAAGGCGACAAGGTGATCGTCGCCTGGATGCCGCGCGACCCGGCGGGGCCGCGGCCGCGCCAGCCCTCGTTCACCTACAAGGGGCAGGAGGCGCAGTCCGGCGGCGGCAACACCAGCGCTTGGGCGGACATCACCTGCATCCACGAGCAGTTCGTCGTCAAGCTGGAGGACGGCGTCGACGTGGAGGCGACGTCGATCATCGGCTGCGCCGTGATGACCGGCGCCGGCGCCGCTATCAACACGGCCGGCGTCCGCGTCGGCGACTCCGTCGTCGTCTTCGGCGTCGGCGGCGTCGGCCTTTCGACCGTCGCGGCCTGCGCCAACGCCGGCTGCTACCCGATCATCGTCGTCGACCTGCGCGACGACAAGCTCGAGTTCGCCAAGCAGTTCGGCGCCACCCACTTCGTCAACGCGACGAAGGTGGAGCCGGCGCCGCCCGGGCCCTTCGGCCCTCAGGACCCCGTCGTCGCGAAGATCCGCGAGCTAACGGGCGGCCAGGGCGCCGACTTCTCCTTCGACGCCATCGGCGCCCAGAAGACGCTGGAGCAGTTCTGGCAGCCGACGCGCACGGGCGGGCCGGGGCGCAAGGGCGGCACGGCGGTGCTCATCGGCGTGCCCACGGGGCCTATCCCCTTCAGCTTCGGCGTGCGCAACCGCTACGTTACCGGCGACCTTGGCGGCGCCAGCTTCCCGGAGCGCGACTTCCCGATGTACGTACGCTGGTTCAAGGAGGGCAAGTTCCCCCTCGACAAGCTGGTGAGCCGCCGCTACAAGCTGGAGCAGATCAACGAGGCGCTGGCCGACCTGGAGCGCGGCGACATCGCCGGCCGGGCGATCGTCGTCTACTAGCGGGCACCGGCGGGTCGACAGCACCGCGGCGGCTTCGCGGCCTCGGCGCTCGCCGCTCGGCAAGCCGAGCCGCGCTAAGCTAAGCTATCGTCACCTCGTCGCGTTTTGACAGCCAGCTAGGAGGAGCGGACCATGGCGCGAAAGTACGGCGATCTGATAAAGCCCCTACCACAGTACGGCGACCTGATCAAAACCCTGCCGATGATGAAGCGAGAGGGAATGCCGGCGATGTTCGCCGCCGGCGCCCAGGAGATGAACGGCTTCGGCGTCCACATCATCTATGCCTTCTCCTTCGCCAACGGCCTGACGGGCAGGTCGACGAAGCCGCACGTCCACGACAACTTCGACGAGGCGATCTTCTGCCTCGGCTCCGACCCCAACGACGTCAGCGACCTGGGCGCGACCATCGAGGTCGCCATCGGCGCGGAGGGAGAGCAGGAGCGCTACAGCTTCGACAAGCCCTCGGTCATCGTCGTCCCGAAAGGCATCTTCCACACGCCGATGTGGACGCACGACTACCGCAAGCCCGTGCTGGTCATGGCCGTCTCCCTGACGGACAAGTACGAGGCCAGGTACGAGTAGACGCCCCTCGCCTTAGAACCGTGCGCGAGCCGGAGTTGCCAGAACCGGCGGCCTCGGTGAGCAACCGGGGAGGCCTGAGCGGCCGCCGTCCGGCCCGCCCGCGTCGCGCCGACGCCGCAGGCGGAGACGTAAAGTCAAGGCGCTCCCGTCTGTCATTGCGAGGGCCGACCTGTCGGCCCGAAGCAATCTTTGACGCCTGTCGAATCGTCAAAGATTGCTTCGTCGTCCTGCGGACTCCTCGCAATGACAGGCCGCTGGCGCGGGAAGGAGCGCCCTTCTCCGCCGCGCTTTACTGCGGCGGCAGCGGGACGATGACGCGCCGGATCTCCGAGACAGGCGGCCCGGCGGACAGCGCGGCCATTTGGGTCGCAAAGCTCTGCCAGGCCGCGTCCGCATTCCTGAAGGAGCGGTCCTTCTCCAACTCGGCGAGGCTGCCAAAGAACACGAGGACGCTGACGGTGCCGATATTGCCGCTGACCGGCACGGCGACGGCGCCCCTTGTTCCCCTCGCGGCCTCCACCTGCATGCGCGCCATGAGCAGCTGCATGAACTCCTGCTGCTTGGCGCCCTGCGGGTAGAGCGTGAATGTCTGCTGATAAGCGGGGGCCGGTCCGCCGGCCGCCGGCTGCGCTATCACCTCGAAGAGCTGCTGCTGCGGGCGGCCGGCCATAAGCGGCCGCAGCTCCGCCTCGCGCGCCCGCAAGGCCTGCGCGGTAGCGCTCGTCGGGTAGGCCTCGACTGCGGCGAGGCTGTCGAAGAGCACCGCCGCCTGCAACGTGGTGCTGTCTCCGAACGCGGTGACCGTGAGGCCTATGCGTTGGCCCGCCGCCTGCGCTTGGCGCGTCAGCTCCTCGGATTTCTGGATCAACTCTTCGCCCTTCCCGGGGATCGGCTCGAATCTTGCCAGGACAGCGTAGGGCACGGCGCGTCTCCTTTAGGCATGGCTACCGGGCGGGGTTAGGGATGGCGCGACTATGCTCCTGCAAGCCATCGATGTCAAGACACTTCGATACGAGCCAGTCGAGGACGATAGGTCTGTTGGACAGTTCGACCGGATGCGCGTCGCCGGCATTCCTGCTGCTATACTCAGAGCCCCGCACAGCCAGCACGCGAGGACCCAGATGAGAGAGTTCAAGGGCAAGACCGCGGTCGTTACCGGCGCGGCGAGCGGCATGGGCCGCGCCTTCGCCGAGCGCTTCGCCCAGGAGGGCATGCGCGTCGTCCTCGCCGACGTCGAGGCGCCGGCGCTTGAGGCGGCGGTGCGAGAGCTGCGCCAGCGCGAGCACGAGGTCATCGGCGTGCGGACGGACGTGCGCGAGCTGGCGGCGGTGCGAGAGCTGGCGCGGCGCGCCGTCGAGGCGTTCGGCAAGGTGCACGTCGTCTGCAACAACGCCGGTGTCGACGGCTACATGGAGGGCCCCATCTGGGAGGCGACGGACAAGGACTGGCAGTGGACGTTCGGCGTCAACTTCTGGGGCGTCGTCAACGGCGTGCGCGCCTTCCTGCCCCTAATGCTCGCCCAGGACGAGGAGGGCCACGTCGTCAACACCTGCTCGGCGACGGCGCTGGTGACGGCGAACAGCATGTACGGCATCACCAAGCACGCCGCCCTGGCGTTCTCGGAGACGGTCTACGCCCAGCTCAAGCAGCAGGACGCGAAGGTGGGCATATCGGCCCTCTGCCCGGGGCTCGTCACGACGCGGATCTTCGAAGGCTGGCGCAACCGGCCGCCGGAGCTGCGCAACGAGGCGAGCCCTGAGGGCACGGAGCAAGGCCGCCAGACGCGACGGATGATGCACGAGCGTCTCGCCGCGCAGGGGCTGGCGCCGGATCGCGTCGCCGACCTGGTCATGGAGGCGATCCGCGACGAGCAGTTCTACGTCACCACCGACAGCGACTGGGACGAGCGGATGCGCGCCCGCGCCGAGAACATCCTCGAAAGACGCAACCCCGTGGTCCAGCCCCGCGCCTGAAGGCCGAGGGCTCTAGAAAAGGCGAGCAAGAGATGAAGTTCAGCGCCTGGCCGAGCATCACCAACCCCTGGTCGGATTTCCTGGAGGAGTCGCGCCACATCGAGCGGGCGGGCTGGCACGGCCTCTGGATCGGCGACCACTTCATGACCAGCGCCGGCGACACCAGCGGGCCCTGGCAGGAGAGCTGGACGGTGCTCGCGGCGCTGGGCGCCGTGGTGCCGCGCCTGCGGCTAGGGACGCTGGTGACGGGGAACACCTATCGCAACCCGGCGATCCTCGCGAAGCAGGTCGCCCAGGTCGACATCATCAGCGGCGGCCGCGTCATCCTCGGAATCGGCGCCGGCTGGCAGGAGAACGAGCACGTCGCCTATGGCGTCCCCTACCCACCCGTCGCCGAGCGCCTGCAGCGGCTGGAGGAGTCGGTGCAGATCATCCGCAGCCTCTTCCAGAACGAGCGCACGGACTTCGACGGCAGGTACTACCAGATAAAGAATGCCCCCCTGGCGCCGAAGCCGGTGCAGGCGCGTCTGCCCATCCTCATCGGCGGCGGCGGCGAGAAGGTGACGCTGCGCATCGTCGCCAAGCACGCCGACGCCTGGAACTTCCCCGGTACGCCGGAGCTGCTGGCGGCGAAGAGCAAGGTGCTCCTGGAGCACTGCGAGCGCGCCGCCCGCGACCCGCGCGAGATCAAGCGCACGGGCGCGATGCTCGTCCGCCTGGCGGCAGATAGCGCGACGACGGGCGGCCTCGGCCACGGTGGCGGCTGGGTGACGGTGAGCAAGGTACGCGAGCTAAGCAACCGCGTGGCCGAGTATGCGGAGGCGGGCGCCGACGAGCTCATCGTCCACTTCAACCCCGGCCGGCCGCTAGCGGCGCGCCAGGAGGCGCTGAGCGAGTTCATGGCGGACGTCGCGCCGCAGTTCCAGTAACGACTACAAGCAGCAAGCGACAAGAAGATGGTGGGAAGCATGTCACCCTGAGCGAAGCCGAAGGGCTCAGGGTGACACTCTTTCGTCGTCCGCCCTGACCCCTGACCCCTGACCCCTGACCCCTGACCTACGGGCGCTCCGTCCAGGCCCTGATCAGGTGGTGGGCGATGGCGATGGGCCCCGGCACGGCGAAGCCGAGAGCCGGGTCCGGCGCCGCGATCGCCTCTTGCAGCTCGGCGCGGCTGAACCAGCGGGCGCCGTCCAGCTCGCCGGCGTCGACCTCCTCCTCCTCGCTCGTAACGTGGGCAAAGCAGCCGATCATGAGCGAGGCGGGGAACGGCCAGGGCTGCGAGGCGTGGTAGACGACCTCGTCCACGCTCAGCCCCACCTCCTCCTCAACCTCGCGCCGCACGGCCTCCTCGATGCTCTCCCCCGGCTCGACGAAGCCGGCGAGGGCGGAGTAGAAGCCGGGAGCCCAGACCTTCTGACGGCCGAGGATGCAGCGGTCGCCGCGCCAGGCGACCATGATGACGGCCGGGTCGGTGCGCGGGAAGTGCTCGGCGCCGCAGGCGTCGCACTTTCGCATGTAGCCGGCTTCGCGCAGGGACGTGGGGGCGCCACAGGCGCTGCAGAAGCGGTGGCGCTCGTGCCAGTAGAGCAGGGCGCGGGCCTGCGCCATGATGCCGGCCTCGCCGGCGGGCGCGCGGGCGGCGACGCTGCGCACCTCGGCGAAGCGGGCGTTCTCCAGGCCCAGAGCGGCGACGGGGTCCTCCAGGCTCGATATGTCGACGCCGAAGTGGGCGACGCTGTCGCGCAGGCCGAGGAGCACAACCGGCGACGCTTCGCTCAGGCCGTCGCGGACGCGGCCGTCGAGCCAAACAAGGCCCGGCTCGGATTCGTGGGCGAGGACGTTGAGGCGCCAGAAGGGCAGGAAGCGGCTGTCGGGAGCGGCCAGACGCTCGGCCAGCCAGGCGGGGTCGCGACGGAGGTTGCCGGCGCGGTCCAGGGGGCTGCCGGCAAAGGGGATGGGGTCGCTCATGCTGCCGCCTTTCACTGCTGAGGCAATGATAGCGCCGCGAGGGCTGCGGCGCTCCGCGCCCTCAGCGTCCTCTCCTTAGAATCGTGAATCCTCCGGCGCGGTAGAGTCGTACTGATCTACAGGAGAGATCCGGAGCAGCGCCCGGCGATGGGCTGGTGAAGCGTATCGGAAACTATTGACACTCATTTCGGGCGGTGCGATGATCCGACAGACTCAGGGACATCGCCATCAGGGCGGGCTCTCGGCCACTCGTGGCTCGGTGCAATTCTGAAGCCGCACCAGAGCTAAGCGAGAGCAGTTCAGCTTCAAGAGGAGGGACTCACACATGGCAAGCTACTGGGACAAGGTCCTCAACAAGCGCCTCGGACGCCGACGGGCGCTGGCAGCCTCTGGAGGGCTTGCCTTAGGAACGGCGATCCTCTCCGCCTGCGGCGGCGACGAGGAAGGCGGCGACGGCGGCGGCGGCACCCCCGCGCTCCTCTACAAGGCCGAGGACACGACCAAGCAGGCCAAGCACGGCGGCACGTTCAAGGGCTCCAGCGGCGGCGACCCGCTGAACTGGGACTACTACAACTTCGACGGCGCCTCCCAGGTGCTTGGCCACAACAGCACCGGCATCAAGCTCATGCGCATGGTGGCCGGCCGCATGACGGACCCCTCCCTCGAGTTCGAGCCGGAGGCGGCCGAGAAGTTCGAGTACTCGCCGGACAAGCTGACGCTGACCTTCAAGCTCAACGCGAAGGCGAAGTTCTCGCCCCAGTCCACGACCGGCTTCCACGCCGGCGTGCCGGCCAGCGTCTTCAACCGCCAGATCGACGCCGACGACGTCGTCTTCTCCCTCGACCGCCTGAGCAAGACGGCCAGCGCGACGCGCGGCGGCCGCGGCGAGCTGTTCAACTCGGTCAACAAGATCGGGCCGATCGTCTCGTTCACGGCGATCGACAAGAGCACGGTCCAGCTCAAGCTCGACCACCCGAGCTCGGCGCTGATGACGGCCTTCGCCAACCCCAGCGTCAGCTACCCCTACATCATCCCGAAAGAGGGCAAGGGCGACGCCATCGACTTCCTCAAGACGCAGATCGGCGGCGGCGCCTACTACATCGAGAAGTTCGAGCCCTCCGTCAACATCGTCCTGAAGCGCAACCCGAACTACGAGGCGCTCTTCCCGAACGAAAAGCTGCCCTTCTTCGACATCATCGACCAGCCGCGCATCCCCGACCAGGCGCAGCAGCTGGCGCAGTTCCGCACCGGCAACCTGTTCAACATGCCGGTATTCGGGCCGGTGGACGACAAGCTGAACATGAAGAAGGACATCCCTGAGTTGCTCATGTGGGTCGACCTCGCTCAGGACCCGAACGACATGACGTTCGGCATGGCCGCGGACAGCCCGTGGCTCGACGTCCGCGCGCGCCGGGCGATGTCCTACGCCTGGGACCGCGACGCCTTCATTACGATCACCCAGTCCACGGACAAGCTGGAGGCGGCGGGCATCCCGGCGAACCCCCGCTGGGCGAACACCATGTCGGCCTCCACCTTCGGCCCGCCGGGCGGCACCTTCGTCGGCTACTGGATGGACCCGAAGAGCAAGGAGTTCGGCGCCGAGAACTTGAAGTACTTCACCCTCGGCTCCCGCGACAAGGACATCGCCGAGGCGAAGAGCCTGATCAAGGCGGCGACCGGCAAGGACACGCTCGAGTTCGACCACGTCAACTACCTCTTCGGCCCCTTCTCCGGCATCAGCTACGCCGTCGACATCATCAACGGCATGATCGCCGAGGCGGGCTTCAAGGCGAACCCGAAGCCGATGGCGTTCGGCGACTTCCTCAAGTACCTCACGACGCCGCCGCTCAACTACAAGGAAGTGATCAGCGGCATCCGCTACGGCCCCACCGACCCGGTCACGCACCTCCAGTTCTACTACCACCCCTCCGCCGGCAACAACTACAGCCCGGACGGCAAGCCCACCACCGTCAACGTCGACGCCAGCGGCAATGGACTCGGCGACCCGACGATGAACAAGATGGTCGAGGCCATGTACGGCGAGTTCGACGAGAAGAAGCGGCAGGCGATGGTAGCCGACCTCGCGCGCTACAACGCCAAGATGTTCTACCACGCGATGTACCCCGGCGGCGCCAACTCACCCGCTGTTGGCTGGCCGGCAGTGGAGAACCGTCGGGGCTGGATCTCCGGCAACCTCGACCACACCTACCGCTACATCTGGCTGAACGACCAGAAGCCGCCGTTCAAGAAGGCCTGAGCCTCGCTTCGTCGGCAGCAAACGAGGGCCTCCCAGCCGGGAGGCCCTCGAACTTTGCGGCCCTGATCACCTCGCCTCGGCCGCTTCTATGGAGCTATTGACAGCGTCGCTGCCCCGTGCCATCATGCGCCAGATTCAAGGGAGCCCGCCGCGGGGCGAATAGCCCTTACTGGGAAGGGAGCATCTCATGGCAAGTAGCTACTGGGATCGGGTTCTCTACGCCCGGCTGAGCCGGCGTCGCGCCCTCGCAGCCACGGGAGCGGCCGCGCTGGGCGGCGCCATCCTCTCCGCCTGCGGCGGCGACGACGAAGGCGGCGGCGGTGGCGTCACCGGCGTCTCGTCCGCCCTGACCTACAAGCCCGTCGACACGACGAAGAGCGCCAAGCGCGGCGGCGTCATCAAGTCTTACCTCCAGAACTTCCCCGGCAACTTCGACCTGCATCAGTTCCCGTTCGGGCTCTCCGTCGCCACCTGCCCCGTCGGCAGCCAGCTGACGAAGTACAAGCCGGGGCGCCTGGAAGACCCGGAGCTGGGGTCGGTGGGCGACATCGCGCAGGAGTGGGAGTACTCGCCCGACAAGCTGACGCTCACCTACAAGCTGCACCCGCAGGCCAAGTGGTCGCCCTTATCGCCCAGCTTCCACTCCGGCGCGCCGGCCAGCATCGCCAACCGCACGATCGACGCGGACGACGTCCTGGCTTCCTGGGAGAAGTGGAAGAACCAGGTCCAGGCCTTCCGGCGCAGTGAGGTCGTCGCCGACCTTCCGATATCCAGTCCCTTCGCGCCGGTGACCTCGCTCACGAAGATCGACGCCCGGACGATCCAGTTCAAGCTCAAGAACCCCAACGCCGCCCTGACGCAGGCGTTCTCGAACTGGGAAGCGGGCGGCTTCTATATCTACCCGAAAGAGGGCGCCAACGGCGTCATCGACTTCCAGAAGATGGTCATCGGCGCCGGCGCCTACTACGTCGACAAGGCCGAGCCCTCGGTGGGGATGGTTCTCAAGCGCAACCCCAACTACGAGCTGCGCGACGAGTTCAAGCGCCCCTTCGCGGACGGCGTCGACCTGCCGCTGGTCCAGGACCCGGCCCAGGTCCAGGCCCAGATCAGGGTCGGCAACATCTGGCACCAGGGCCTCTTCGCCCTGCGCACGGAGGACATCCTCAACCTCAAGAAGGACGTCCCGGACATTCTCCTGACGCTCTCTTATAACGACGACCCGGAGATCATGTACTTCGGCATCTCCAAGGACTCGCCTTTCAAGGACATCCGCGTCCGCCAGGCGATGTCCTACGCCTGGGATCGCGACGCCATCATCACCATCGTCCACAGCACGGACAAGCTGGAGGCGGCGGGCATCCCGACGGACGTCCGCTGGAACGCCGGCCTCCCTGCCCAGGAAACGGGTATGCCCAACGGGCTCTACAAGGGCTGGTGGCTCGACCCGAAGGGCAAGGACTTCGGCGAGAATGCCAAGTACTTCACCCTCGGCAAGACGCGCGCGGACGACGTCGCCGAGGCGAAGCGCCTGCTCTCCGCCGCCGGCTTCGCCAGCGGCGTCAAGTTCGAACACTACTACTCGCCTCTCTTCCCCACGACCCCATACTCCATGGACGTGCTCCTCGGCGTCATCGCCGAGGCCGGATTCGCCGGCACGCGAAAGTCGCTGACCCCGCCCGAGGCCGCCGGCTACACGACCGACCCGCGCGGCAACCACGGCGGCGCCATCATCGGCATCGACGGCGGCGGCTCGCACGACCCGGGCCAGTACATCACCAACCACTACTCGAAGTGGGGCTTCTTCTGGCACGGCGCTAACCCGAACGACACGGGCCCCAGCGCCGACGGCGACCCGGCGATCAACGACATGGCCACGAAGATTATCGGGGAGTTCGACGAGGCGAAGCGCAAGCAGATCGCCTACGAGTTCCAGCGCTACGTGGCCAAGTACAACTACCGGCCGCGCTACCCCGGCGGCGCCTTGACGGTGGAGAACCCGGGGCAGGGCACCGCCTGGGGCGTCGCCTGGCCAGTGCTCCAGAACCAGAACGTCTGGACGGGCGAGAGCTTCAAGGGCTGGTGGGTCAGCGACTGGGTAGACGAGTCGAAGCCGCCCGTCAACAAGAAGGCCTAGCCTTCATTCGGTTCGTAATAGAAGGGCCTCCCTTTTCGGGAGGCCCTTCTATTTCTAGGCTGCGTCTGGCCATGCACCACCGAAGGCCAGACTTAAGTCTGGCCTTCAGAGCTCCCGGCAGGCTCAGGCGCCGGGCAGGATCGTCACCTTTATCGCGCCCGTGTTCTTGTCCGCGGCCGCGGCGAAGGCGTCGGCGACCCGGCTGAGGGGGAACTGGTGCGTCTGCAGCAGCTTCAGCTCTCCCTTGTAGCGCGGCAGCAGCTTCGTCGAGGCGCGGAACTCCGGCCCGTGCTCGCTGGTGCCGAAGAAGGCGGAGCCCATGATCTTCAGCTCCTTGTGGATGAGGGCACGCATGTCCAAAGGCGGCGCGATGGAGAAGAGGCCGAGGACGACGATGCGCCCGCCCGGCCGGCAGGCCGCCTGCGCCTGCTCCATCGTGTTCGCGTGGCCGCCCACTGTCTCGATGACGGCGTCCGGACCGAACTCTTGCGCCCAGGCGACGACCTCGCCCTCGGGCACCGCCTCCAGGCCCAGCCGGCGCGCCGCCTCCGCCTGCGCCGGGTAGCGGTAGCTCACCGCCACGCGCTCGGCCGTGTCGCGCGCCAGCAGGCCGCTGATCAGCCCCAGGCTGCCGGCCCCGAGGATGAGCACGCGCGTGTCCATGCGCAGGTCGGCGATGTGGACGGCGCGCGTGCAGATGCCGAACGGCTCCGTGATCGACGCCTCAACGTTCGACAGAGACGGGTCGACAGGGTAGAGGTGCATCTCCGGCACGTCGATGAAGTCGGCGAGGCCGCCGGGCAGCATGGCGCCGATGAGCCCAGCGTTGCGACATAGCTGCACCTGGCCGATGCGACAGTACTCGCACTGGCCGCACCACAGCCAGGGCTCGACGGCGTAGACAACGTCCGGCAGCGAGCTGGATGACGCCATGATCGTGCCGACGAGCTCGTGGCCGGGCGTGCCGCCGGCGCGGAAGCGGCCCTCCTTGTAGCCGTGCAGGTCGGAGCCGCAGATGCCGCAGGCCGCGACCTTGAGCCTCGCGTAGCCTGGCTGCAGCGGGCCCGGCTCCACCTCTCGCAGCGTGATACCGCTCTCCGTCCACAGGCTCTGAAGCATGCGTTGTCTCCTCTGGTCTCCCTACTCTCCGGCCAGGCTCAGGACGCTGCGCGCCACCTCGCCGCGGCCGAGGGCGGCGAAGGCCTCGTTGGCGCCCTCCAGGGGGAAGCGCCGCGTGATCAGCTCGTCCAGCTTCAGCTTGCCCGCCCTGTACAGGCCGAGCAGCCGCGGAAAGTCGATGTGCGGCCGCGAGGAGCCGTAGAACGAGCCGATGACCGTCTTCTCCTGGATCAGGGAGCGGGCGTCGATCGTAACGGGCGTGTTCAGGGGCGCGTGCCCCACCCAGACGGTGACGCCGCGCTTGCGCGTGCAGAGGATGCTCTGCACGAAGGGCGCCTCCACCAGCCCGATGGCCTCGAAGGCGTAGTGGACGCCGGCGCCGCCCGTCAGCTCGCGGATGCGCTCGACGGGGTCCTCCTTCGCGGCGTTGACCGTATGCGTCGCGCCGAAGCCGCGCGCCATCGCAAGCTTGTTGTCCAGCTGGTCGACCGCCACGATCATGCCCGCGCCGGCGATGACGGCGCCCTGGACAACGTTGAGGCCGACGCCGCCGCAGCCGAAGACGGCGACGGTAGCGCCCGGCTCGACGCGCGCCGTGTTGATCACGGCGCCGACGCCCGTCGCGACGCCGCAGCCGACCAGCGCCGCCTGCTCGAAGGGGATGTCCTCGTCGATCTTGACGGCGGCGACCTCATGGACGAGGGCGTACTCGGCGAAGGTGCCGAGCCCGCCGGCCAGGCCCACCGTCCTGTCGCTGCCGCGCAGGCGAGGGCGCTCGCGGACGCCCGGCGAGCGGTCGCAGAGGACGGGCCAGCCCTTCTGACACATCTCGCAGAGGCCGCAGCTGGTGCGCCAGGCGATGATAACGTGGTCGCCCGCCTTGACGCCGGAGACGCCTTCGCCAACGGACTCGACGACGCCGGCGCCCTCGTGGCCGAGGATGAGGGGGAACTGCCTGTCGCCCCACTCGCCCTTGAGGATGTGCCAGTCGGAGTGGCAGACGCCGCTGGCCATCAGCCGGACCAGCACCTCGCGCGGGCCGGGCGACGCCAGCTCCACGTCCTCAAAGACCACCGGCGCGTTCGCCTCGTACGCAACTGCTGCCCGCATCTCGCTCCCCTCAGAGGCTACGCTGGCGGATTCGAACTCAGCCGGTGGCTAAGCGCCGCGCCCTGAGCTTGTCGAAGGGTACTATTCCCCTCGTGTGGCTGTCCAGGCGCGGCCGCCCGCGTCAGGGCGTCATCGCGTAGGTGGCGAGGATGGCCGCCTCGATAGTGAACTCCGGCTCGGCGTCGAAGGGCTGCAGCGCGGCGCCGTAAGGCCCGCCGAGAGCGACGCGGCGGGCGAAGTCCTCGCTGCAGCTGGTGACCGCCGTCGCGGGGGGATAGGGGCTGACGGCGAGGGCGGAGTCGCTCAGCCCGACGAGGCCGCCGAGCTGGACGCCCGCCGCCTCCGCCAGGGACTTGGCGCTCCTCTCCGCATCGGCGAGGGCCTGCTTTCGCGCTTCGGTCAGCACGGCGCGGCAGTTGGAGTGGCTGAAGTAGGCGCCCTGCAACTGGCTGGAGCCGAGGATGTCCTCGACGACGCCGACGATCTTCTTCCCCAAGTCGGCCAGCTTGCCCACCGCCACCTCGACGCTAACGATCGTCGGCTCGCCGTACAGCGGCGTGACGATCTCAATGTCCTCCTCGTCAACGCCGAGGTCGCGGATGCCCTTGATAACGTCGTCGCGGTCGCGCTTGGCCAGAGGCGTCGGGCCGAAGGGACCGGACGGAGACGAGGCGGCGACGATGACGTAGGCTTCGTCCGCCTTGGCCGTGGCAGAGCCGGTGCCGGCGACACTCAGCCGCGCCTTGGCAGCGTCCGCGCTCAGCGAGTAGGTGAGCGTGATGTCCAGGTTTAGCGTCACCTCCGGCTCCGAGTCCAAGGGTCGGATGTCCGCCGGCGTCTTCAGCCCCGGCGCGGAGGGGTCGCAGGGGTCGGCGCTGGGCGGGCCGTATACCTGCGCCGTCGGCGCCTCCGTGGCGCCGACGAGGGGGCCGAGGGCGATGGAGGCGGCCTGCGCGAAGGCCTTCGCGTCCTCGGCGGCGCCCTCGAACACCGCCTTGCGCACCGGTCCCAGGGCGGCGGCGCAGTCGGAGAGGGCGAAGCGAACGCCCGCCTGCTGCGTCCGGCCCGTCACGGCCTCGATAGCGTCGATGATCTGCTTGCCCCGCGTCGGCAGGCCGTCGATGGCCGCCTTGACGCTGACGCTGGCGAAGGGGCCGTAGCTCAGGCTCTGGTCAAAGCTGACGTCGTCCTTGCCGACGCCGATGGCCTTCAGGGCGTCGAGGATTGCCGCCTGGTCGCGCGCGGAGACGGAGCCCACGATGGGTCCCGGCCCCGTCGGGACGAAGGGCAGGACGGCGACGACGAAGGCCTGGTCCGCCTTCGCCGCGCCGGACTGGCTGTGGCGCACGCTGAGGCCGGCCGCCTCGCCGGCAACGGCGCTGGTCGCACCGCCCAGGAGGACGCTCGTCCCAGAGCGCCCCGTCACCTGCAAGAGCTCGACGCTGCTGCCGCTCTCGCCGCCGCTGGAGCCGCCGCCGACGCGGACGATCTCCGGCTCCTTGGGCTTGTCGTCGCCACAGGCGAGCAGGCCGAACGCGAGCGCGAGCGCGCCCGCCAATCCCAGTACAGTGCGTGAGCCGATGCTCATGGGTCGCCTCCAGAAGGTCGTACGCACTGAATTTACGCCCGCGAGGCGCCAGGCGGATGCCCCCAGCCGAGGAGGGCGTCGCTCACGCGGGAGTTGGGGGGGCGGGGGAGCTAGGTCTTGACGCCCGCCAGCTCGCCGGCCGTGATGTAGGCCTCGCCCAGGGCCTTGTAGCGCTCCGTCCGGCCCTTGAACCGCACCTGGTACTCAATGCTGCGGTTGTCGACCATGATCTCGAAGATCTCAGCCTTGCCGTTGGGGCCCTCCACGACGGCTACGGGCGCCTGGTTCGCCGTTTCGTTCGCCATTGTTCAGTCGTCCTCCTAGCCCTGTACTCGGTCCGGCGGCCCACAGTTTAGGCGAAAGCGCCGCTTGTCGAAAGAGCCCTCCCAGGGGCCTGCCAGGATTCTGGCCGAGAGGGACGTGGGCTAAACTGGGCGCGTGAAGCGCGTGGCGCTGCCCTTCGACCGCGGCGAGCTGGTGGTGGAGCTGCCGGACGAGGCCGTGGTCCTGCGGCCGAACCCGACGACGCCGCTTGCCGACGCCGCTTCGGCGGTGCGTGAGTCGCTGGCCCATCCGCTGGCCGGCCCGCCCCTGCGCGGACGCGTCCGCGCCCGCCAGAGCGTCGCCATCGTCATTAGCGACATCACGCGCCCCGTGCCCAACGAGACGCTGCTCGGCCCCGTCATCGAGGAGCTGCGCGCGGCCGGCATCCGCGACGAGGACGTCACCATCGTTAACGGCACCGGCCTGCACCGGCCCAACACGCCCGCCGAGCTGGAGTGGATGCTGGGGCGAGAGATCGCGTCGCGTTACCGCGTCGTCCAGCACGAGGCGCGCCGGCCGGAGACGCTGGCGACGGTCGGCCGCAGCAGCCGCGGCGTGCCGGTGGAGCTCTGTCGCGCCTACGTCGAGGCGGACGTGCGCATCGTCACCGGCTTCGTGGAGCCGCACCTCTTCGCCGGCTTCTCGGGCGGCCCGAAGGGCGTCATGCCCGGCGTCGCCGGCGCGCAGATCGTCATGAGCAACCACGGCGCCGCCAACCTCTCGCACCCGCGAGCTCGCTGGTGCGTCACGGACGGCAACCCCGTCTTCGAGGAGATGCAGGCCGTGGCGGCCCTCTGCCCGGCCAGCTTCCTGCTCAACGTGACGCTGGACGCTCAGCGGCGGATCAGCGGCGTCTTCGCGGGCGAGCCGTCGCCAGCGCACGCCGCGGCCATCGCCGCGGCCCGCCGCCAGTACGAAGTGCCGATTCCCGGGCCCTTCGACGTCGTCGTGGCGACGAACATGGGCTATCCGGCTGACGTCAACTTCTACCAGTCGGTGAAGGGCATGTCCGTGGCAGCCGAGGCGGTGAGCGAGGGCGGCGCGATCGTGCTGGTGGCCGGCTGCGCCGAGGGCTTGGGCGGGCCGGAGTACGTCGACCTGCTGACCAGGGGCGAGTCGGCGGCTTCTCTGCTGCGCGACATCTGCGCCGCCGGCGAGACGCGGCACGACCAGTGGCAGGTGCAGTGTCAGGCGATGGTGCAGACGAAAGCGGCCGTTTACGTCCATTCGCTGCTGTCGCGGTCGGAGACGGAGGCGGCGCACGTCGCCTACTGCGAGGACGTGGGCGAGACGCTGCGCCGGCTGGCGGCGGAGTCGCGCGCGGCCGGCCGACGGGGCTCGATTCTCGTCCTGCCGCACGGCCAGCTGACCGTGCCGGTGATCCAGTCGTAGCGTCTGGCGGGCGACGCGCCGCTCCGACTATAATTGTGACGAATCGCGGGAGTAGCTCAGTGGTAGAGCACCTCCTTGCCAAGGAGGGGGTCGCGAGTTCGAGCCTCGTCTCCCGCTCCA
>Ga0209521_10002049_pt1 | contig 16457 bp, 13 predicted proteins | sample Rifsed19ft4_FD_184016 | JGI IMG/M metagenome (GOLD analysis project Ga0209521, IMG submission 184016) | Soil microbial communities from Rifle, Colorado, USA - sediment 19ft 4 (version 2) | ecosystem: Environmental > Terrestrial > Deep subsurface > Rock core/Sediment | place: Rifle, Colorado...
GCGCGTTTCTCAGTGCTCGCTCTCTCTTCGTTCGCTCGCTGTCCTCCGCTCGCAGGCTCACTGCGGACGGCGGCGCGCCGGGCTCGCTCTTTCATCAGTGCCGTCGGGCCCCACCCCCACGGCCGGGTGACTCCGTGCTTCGCACTGCGCCACAGCTGAAGGCTCCTCGCGCAGGGTGCAGGTGATTCATTGGGCACCCTGCTGGTTCGGGAGCTCCGGCTTCCCCGCTTTGCTCCAGGCCGTATACCAGTAGCTGGCGATGTCTTTGGCAGAGTCCGAAATCCGTTCGTTGACGATGTCTTCGGCCCGCAGCCACAATCCCTCGTAGTAGAACCGGTCATAACTCGAGACACCCAATCGGGAGAAATAGTCAACCAGAAGTAGGTTGTCCACCCACACGTAGGACCGCACCAGAACAGAGATGAGGTACTGGTCCGGCCGGTCGAGGTAGATGGCGGTGGCCGCTTTGACCTCCAACTCGCTGCCGTAGATCTCGAGCAGCCGGCTGTCGAAACGCTCCCGAAAACCCTCCTGCCCGACGATCACTCCGTCGCCAAGCTTCGAGACGTTCAGAGGCTGATGGAGGTCGTTGAGGTACAACACCAGCTCCGCAGAGACGGTGTCGATGGCCTCCAGATCCTTCTGCTGGAAGGCCTGCACCAGTTTCTGGTAACCCTCGATGAGCTTCCAGGGGAGGTCGCCAACCTCTCCCACCTTTTCCTCACCATACTTCTCGATGGCGGACTCCCGGTCCAGCGGAAGATCCTCGAAGGGAAACGGCTCCAGCGAATCCACCTCGAAGGTCGTCCTCGGTGAGCCGATGGTGGCATCTTCAAGATGCCGCAAGACATACGACTCGCGTTTTTCGTAGAAGCCCTTGAGGGGTCTGGGTAATACCTCGATGGCCTTTTCTAGGGCGATGCTGTGGGCGACGGCGCTCCATGCCAGCCCATGGCCGGACCAGACCACCATCGCAGGGAGAAGTAGGCTCAACAAGAAAAGGCTCCGCCTCCACATGTGCGCTCCTGTTCTGATCTGCGTCCCTCCGATCACAGGCCTTTTATTCTAGATCCGTTCCGCGCGAGCGATCACAAAATAGGCAGAACGCTGGACGAGCCGTCAGAAACGCCGCCTCAGGGGACTCGAGCCACGGTCAAGACGTCCACCGATCTGGCCCCCGCCCGGAGAAGCGCCCGCGAGCACTCTTCCACGGTCGCGCCGGTGGTGAACACATCGTCCACCAAGAGAAGACGCTTTCCCACCAGACCTGCCGGAAGGCGGGCGCGATAGGCTCCCGCCGCGTTCCGCCGACGCGCTGCCGCACTGAGCCCCGCTTGCGGGGGTCGCTGAGTGATCTTGACGAGGGCTCGGCTACAGGGTCTTCTGGCAGCCTTGGCAATGGCCCTTGCCAACAGCTCGGCCTGGTTGAAACCGCGCTCCCGTCGTCGCCTCCAGTGAAGGGGAACCGGGACGACCGCATCCCCCACCTCGAGCTCCCCGGTGAGGATCTGGCTGCTGAAGGCGAGCCGCCCCAACGCCGTTGCCAACCTGGGCCTCCCGCCGAACTTCATCGAAAGGATCGTCTCCTTCAGAGCGCCTTCATATCGACCCATGGCGCGGGCTCGACGGAACCGTCGCCGTGGCTCGACGCGACAGGGTCCGCACAGCCCTTCGGCGACGGTCTCCTCGTACGGGATGCCGCATCGGCTGCAATAGGGCCATTCAATCCTGGGAAGCGACCGCCAGCAGGGCTCGCAGACCGGCCCAGGGAGAGGCCATTCCAGAGGTGTCTTACAAACGACGCAGTTGGAGGGAAACCCGAACGCCACCAGGCCACCCAGGATCGATCCCAGGCGGCCGGTCATCTCTAGGACGTCGACCAGGTGGGGGCGGGAAGAATGGAGGGCTCGGGTCGAGTGGCGGCGCGGACGTCAAGGGCAATCGTATTCCACTGGCCGCAGCGCTCGCAGTAGTCCCGCCATTCGTTGTATTGACGGTGGCAGGAGTCGCAGCTGTAGTCCTGCATTAACCCCCCCACTTCACCGAGCACGGTCTTGGTCTTGCTGAGAGCTCCTTTGAAGTCGCCCTTACTCTCCAAGACTCGCGCGATGAAGACGTGAAGCGCGGGCAAGCCGCTCACCGTGTCCTCAATCAGTCGGAACTCCTTAAGAGCTTCGTCGAGCATGAAGAGACGATAGTACAGTTTGCCGAGGCTATATCGGAGGGGCGCCTCGTTCTCGGACAAGACGATCGCCTGCTTCCACGTGCCGATGGCCTCTTCGGGCCTCTCGATGGTGAGGAAATGATTCTGAACGGCGGCCAGCAGCTCCGTCGATCCGGTGACCTCATGACCCTTGCGCCAGGCGGCGAGAGCCTCGTCGGTATCCCCTCCCTTCATATGTGCCTCACCGAGCTTCAGGTAGGCGGGGACAAACTGGCCATCCCGTTTGAGGACCGATTGGAACGCCGCGATGGCTTCCTTGAGCTCCCCCTGCGCCAGCCGTTGCCGCCCGACCTCGAAACGGATGCCGATCCACATGCGGCGGGCTGCCTCTTTCTCCCCGCTCAAGGTGACCATCTTTTCTATCTTCGGCTGGAGCTCGTCGGCAGCCTGCCAGTTCTTCTGCTCGATCTTGAGGTCGCGCAGCTTCCGGTGCGCGGAGACGGTGGTTTGCGGGTCGATCTGAATGATGCGCTTGAGGACTTCTTCGGCGCGCGCCCCGTCACCAAGGGTGTGGTACACGTCCGACAGACAGTAGAGGGCCACCAAGTGCTCGGGCGCCTGAGCCATGGCTCGTTCCAGCGATTGGGCCGCTTCCCGATGCCGCTCCAGCGTCTGCAGGCTGTCGCCCCGCTTGATGAGGGCGTTCAAATGGTCCGGCTCCCGAGACAGCACCTTATCGAACTGGGCGACCGCCTGCTGGTAGCGCCCGTTGACCATGTCGTCAAGACCCTGTAAATAAAGATCTTCGGTCCTTTCATGCGCGCGGTGGAGCCGCCGCGCCTCCCTGTTCCTGGCGAAGCGCCGAACGCCTCCCGCCAGGTCAAAGAACAGTATGAGGGCCGCTCCCGCACCGAAGGCGCCCAGCAGTGCCATCCACAGCTCCACATTGAGGGGAGGGATCAAGGCCAGACTGATCTCCACCGGGTCCCGGTTCATAGCAATGGTCGATGCCAGGGACCAAACCAGCCCGAAAATCAGCAGCAAGCTTAAAAGCGTTCTGAGTCGCATCTCCGCCCCCGCGAACCCTCTTTCTCGATCAGTTTAGTCCAAACCATACCGCCGGCGCTTCTCCCACAGTGCCTTTCGGCTGATTCCCAGGATCCTCGCCGCACGAGTTTGATTCCCCCGAACGTGACGGAGCGTTCGCTCTATATAGTCCTTCTCCAATTCCGCCAAGGTCGGTTTGTGCTCGCTACCGAGTCGGAACACGACCGACGGACTGTCCAGTATGGCAACGGGCAGGTCCTCCCGCTCGATGCGAGACCCACGGGCCATCAGCCCCGCCCGCTCCACGACCCCCCTGAGCTCTCGCACGTTACCCGGCCACAGGTAGCTCTGGAGCGCCTCCAAAGCCCCGCTCGAAAACTCCTCGGGAAAACTCCCACCCAATCTCTCGCCCTGTCGCTTCAGAAAGTACTGTGCCAGGGGAACGATGTCGTCCCGGCGGTCCCGTAGCGCCGGCAGCTGAATCCAGAACACGCTGAGCCGGTGAAACAAGTCACGACGGAAGGAATTGCGTTCCACCGCCTCCATCAAGTCACCGCTGCTCGATGCCACGATGCGGGCCCCCAGGGTGAGCGTTCGGGTACCCCCTACCCGCTCGAAGGTCTTATCCTCCACCACCCGCAACAGCTTGGCCTGAAGCGTCGGCTCCGGCTCGCCGATCTGATCGAGGAAGATCGTACCCTCCCCCGCCAGTTCCAGCTTGCCGGGCTTGGCCTCTCGGGCGCCGGTGAATGCGCCTCTCTCGTATCCGAACAGCTCGCTTTCCATGAGGTCACCAGGAATACAGGGAAGATCGACTCTGACCAGCGGATGGTCGGCCCGCTTTCCCCAGTAGTGGAGCGCGCTGGCCGCCAAGTCCTTTCCGGTTCCGCTTTCGCCGGAAAGCAATACATTGGTCGGAGCGTCGGACAGGCGCCGCAGCAAGGCAACCACCTCGATCATCTGAGGATCGTGAGCAATGAACGCGCTGGAAAGCGCGCGTGCCGCCTTGCCTGTCGTTTCCGTCGCGTCGGACATCCTGGACCTTCAGCTGGCGATGGCGAGTCGAGCCGCGTCCCCCCACAACCGCTCCAGGTTGTAGTACGCCCGACTGCGCGGGGTGAAGACATGAACGATGAAGTCCACGTAGTCCATCAAGATCCAGTCACCATGCGTGTAGCCCTCCACGTGATCCGGCTTGACGCCGTTTCGGGCGAGTTGCTCCTCGATAGCGTCGGCAATGGCCCTGAGCTGCCGACTCGAGCTGCCGGTGGCGAGCAGAAAAAAGTCGGTAAAGTTCGCTAGGCCCCTCAAATCCAAGACCACCAGATCGCCAGCCTTTCTCTCCTGGGAGGCCGCAATCGCCGTCCGCACATCCTTCCCCATGCTCCTCAGTGTCAGCTTCTTGGTCGTCAAATGTTACCCGGCCTTTTCCTTATAGAGACGATGTTCGGCGATATAGGACTCCACCTCGGGCGGCACCAGATATCGGATCGACCGTCCCGCTCGCACGAACGCCCGGATCTCGGTGGCGGAAATGTTGAGCGTCAAAGCGTTGACCAAGTAGATGGAAGGTCCTCGCTCCCTTGACGGCGGCGCTCCGTTTCGGATCTCTACCAGTCGCGAGCGCAGCTCCTCGGGTACGACTTCGAAGGCTCCCGCCAGACCGTACCCCGGCCTTCCGTGCACGATGAACGAATAGGTACGGAGCAGTTCCTCCCACTGTCGCCAAGTTCTAATTTCGCGAAAGGCATCGATCCCGGTGATGAAGAAAACCTCTCTCTCGGGATCCTGGCCGGCTAACTGAGCCAGGGTGTCGATGGTGTAGGAAGGCGCCTGACGCTCGATCTCTATCCGGCTGACCTCGAATGTCGGCTGGAGCGACACCGCCGCCTCGACCATGAGGTAGCGGTCTTCGGCAGAGGTCACCGCCGGTCGCGCTTTGTGAGGCGGAACGCGGGAGGGAACGAACACGATGCGGTCCAGAGCCATAGCCTCCCGGACCGACTCCGCTGCCCGGAGATGCCCGAAGTGGATTGGATCGAAGGTGCCCCCCAAGACCCCCCATCGCTTATGACTCATCGCCCCTGCACCAAGTTCCTGATCTCCTTCTCCTGGAGCCGACGGGCCAGTGACACGAGCAACCGCTCGGTCCCCTCACCGGTAGCGGCCGAGACGGCCCAGACCTCGAGTCCGAATTCCTTGGCTGCGCTCTCGAGCGACGCCAGGCGACTTCCATCTGACAGGACATCGATCTTGTTGGCCGCTACCACCGCAGGTTTCTTCTCCAGGCCGCGTCCGAATCGCTCCACCTCCTCCATCAGACATTCGAGGTCTTGGACGGGGTCCCTTTCCGATGCCTCCGAGACGTCGATGAAGTAGACCAGAAGCCCGGTCCTCAGGAGATGCCGGAGAAACTTATGGCCCAGACCGGCACCGCGGTGCGCACCTGGAATCAGTCCAGGCACGTCCGCCAATACGAAACCTTCTCCGTCTCCGACGTCCACCACACCCAGATGCGGTGTGAGCGTGGTGAACGGGTATGCCGCGACCTTGGGGCGCGCGGCGCTAACGCGTCGAATGAAAGTCGACTTACCGGCGTTGGGAAAGCCTACCAGACCCACTTCGGCGATCAATCGGAGCTCCAGCCGCAGTCGCCGCTGCGCGCCGCCTTGTCCCTCTTCGAAGCGGCGAGGAGCCTGGTCGGTCGGAGTCGCGAAGTGAGCGTTCCCGCGGCCTCCGCGGCCCCCCTGCGCCACCAGGCGCTGCTCGCCTTCCTGTCGAAGGTCTCCCAGCATCTCTCCGGTCGTGTCCTCGAAGACCACCGTTCCCAGGGGAACAGCCAGGGAAAGATCCTGCCCATCACGGCCGGTACGCCGGGAGCCCTCCCCGTGACGACCTCGTTCGGCTTGGAACCGGGGATGGTAGCGGTAGTCGGCGAGCGTGTTGCGGTTGGCACGAGCGACTAGCCAGATCGAGCCTCCCCTGCCGCCGTCACCGCCGTCCGGCCCACCTCTGGGAACGTACTTCTCGCGACGAAAACTGACGACCCCCCGACCTCCGTCGCCTGCCCGTACTTCGATGCGGGCTTCGTCGACGAACTTAGGTTGCACGTCAGTCTTCGTTGCTGGTGCGGGGATAGCGGAAAGGGCGGGGCAAACGATTAGGAAGACGCCCGGGGAATGATGCTAATGAAGCGTCCGCGCTGGCCGCGGTTCTCGAACTGGACGACGCCGCTGGCACGGGCAAAGAGCGTATCGTCCTTTCCCCGTCCCACGTGTTCTCCCGGTTTGAACCGTGTTCCCCTCTGTCGCACCAGGATCGTCCCACCCGAGACCTGCTGCCCTCCAAACGCCTTCACACCTAGCCGTTGGGAGTGACTGTCTCGCCCATTCCGGGAGCTACCTTGACCCTTCTTGTGTGCCAATTGCCTTTACCCCTTACCCTCAATCTTGTCGATAGTGACCGCGGTAAACGCCTGGCGATGTCCGTGGGTCCGCCGGTACTGCTTACGGCGTTTCTTCTTGAAGACCAGGACCTTTTTGTCGCGGTCCTGTTCGAGAACGGTCCCCACCACTCGGGCTCCTTCCAAATAGGGTCTGCCCACCTGAATCTTGCCGTCGCGGTGGACCAGCAAGACACGGTCGAACTGAACTTCGGAGCCGACCTCGGCGTCGAGCTTCTCTAGTCGCAAACGCTCGCCCGGCGAGGCTTGAAACTGCTTGCCTCCACTCTCGAAAATCACGTACAAGGGCTTTTCTCCCATCTATTTACCGTAACTTACCTATTTTAGTTCGGGGAGAGCGTCCCTGTCAAGAAAGGCGCGCGATTTAGTAATCGAACCCGATCCAGAACTTGAATTGCGTCTCGTCCCGCAAGCTAAGACGATCGGAAACCGGCTGGGCGAAATCCGTGAGCTTGATCCAATCGAAGTGCAGTGGCAGCCCGAAGGCGTTCATGCCCAAGCTGAACCCCCAGGAGGCCACCGTATCCTTCAAACCCCATCCCTCCACCAGCCGACCGTCCACCCGCGAGATACGGAGGTTGTCGGCGAAGACCTGAAACGACTCATCCTCGAACGCCGCCCCTCCCATGTTGACGAAGAAAGTGCCGCGGAGAGGACCGAAGAAACCAAGCGGCGTGAGTAGGGCATCCACCAGAGGGAAACGCAACTCCGCATTGCCGTAGAAGCCACGGTTTCCGACGAAGCCCTGGTACGGGTAGCCCCGCATGGTGTTGTCACCGCCGAACCAGAAGAAGTCGGGATTGTCTCCAGCACTGTGAAAGCCCCGAAGGCGCAGCGCCACCAGGCTCCCCGATGTCAGCTGCAGGTATTTACGGAGATCGGCCTGGAAGGTACGTCGAGCGAGGAAGGGCCCACCCGGGGAGACCGTGGCACTGAGCAACATGGTGCTTCCCGCCAAAGGTCCAAAGTTCCGAAAGCGAGTCGTCTCGGTAACGAAGGAGACGCCGAGCGGAAGAATCGTCCCGTTGGGAAAGCGCCTCTCCAGAGACTCCTGAAACGCCTCGAAGATCTCCGGAGGAAAACCGATGCCGCCTGGATTGATGTCTGGATCGAGAAACGGATTCTGGAAATTGGTCCGCTGGCTGATGATGCCGGTGTGGAACTCGAATCGCCGGAAGCGATCGAGCGGATAGATTCCGGCGAAGCCCCCGCCGCTCTGTCTCAGAGTAGCGATCTCGCCTTGACGGCTGAATAGGTTGAGCGGTTGTCCAATGATGAAAGGATTCGTGAAGAAGAAACTCGTGGTATCGAACCCGGAGACGGCGTACTGCAGCCGGTGTCCGAGATTGGTGTAGTTGCCGACGTAGTTGCGGAACTCCCGAACCGACAGGGCGAAGAAGCTGAAGTTCTGATCTCCCAATACGTCGGTAAAGGTGATTCCAGTGCCTCCGAAGAAGCTCCCGTCACTGTTGACGCCCACCGCGATGGGCGGTGCGCCGGCAACGAACAGCTTCTCGAAGGTCGCCTTCTTTCGCTTGTTCTCCGGAATGACCTGATGGAGGACAGGTGGAACGAAGTCGATCACCGGCCCTTCGGTGCGAATGATCTGGTCGGCGGTGATCTCCTTGACGGGCTCGTCGAGGCTCAGGCGGTAAAGACCGTACTCACCCTTGTAGTAACTGGTGAAGAGTAGCTGTTCCTCGCCCGCGTCGTCCAGTACCACCGCCGGAGCAAAGTTCCCGCCCAGCGTGTCGGTGTATTGAATGATGTCTCTCGTTTCCAGGTCGAGCGAGCGGAGGTTGAATACCTCGTCGTCCTCATCGGAAACGTGGAAAAGGAGATTGCCGTCGGTGGAGAAGGTGGGGGCGGCGTCGTCGTACGGGCCGAACGTCAGCTGCTCCTTCTCCCCAGGGTTATCGAGCCGCAGGCGGTAGAGCTTGTCGTGCCCGCTGATGCGCCGAGCATAGTAGAGCCATTCGCCGTCCGGTGCCACCAGCGGAAACTTGTCATAGAACTCGTCCTGAGTGACGTTCGTCACCTCCTCGGTCGCCAGATCCATACGGAATATGTCACCCACGCCATCCTGGAGAGCCGAGAAATAGACGTACTTGCCGTCTGGAGAGAAGCTCGGAAAGGCGGCACCATCCAGCAGCATCTCGTAGCGGCGATCGACCTCGGCGGTGAGAACGTTCACCATGACCAGCGCACGTCGCTTGCGGTACCTTCCGAAGAAGCCCACCTGCTGGCCGTCGGGTGTCCACCCCAACGCCGCTCCCAGGAATGCATCCTGGCCAACCAGCGGGATGTACTCGAAGTCTCCGCTGTACCCGGGAGTCAGATTTCTGATCAGGGAGCCGTCTTTGCTCGAGATGAGGACGACGTCCAGCTCGCCTTCCCGCCGGTTGTAGCTCAGAACCGCCACCAGCTCGCGGGAGGGGGAAGGGGCGGCGGTCAAGGCCGCCACCCACTTTCCTTGACGCCGCTGATCGGGGGCGTAGTCCCGGCTGTAGTCGGTAGGAAGCTCTTTGTCCCGATAGGGCTTGAAACGCTCCTTGAGCCATTTCCGAAACTGCCGGTCGAACTCCTCGGGATCCATCCGGAAGGATTGCTGATAGACATCGTCGCTGACTCCTCCCACCACCGCTCGGCGGAGAGAGAACAAGAACTGACGTACGCCTTCCTTCCCGAACCGCTCCTCCATGAACTCGAAAATCGCATGACCGAAGTTGTAGGGAGCTCGGGAGAACTCCATGTTGAGCTCCTCCAGAGTCGGGATCTCGTCGGTGACGGCGGCGTCCCGAATCATCATCAGATCCAACGCATCCCACTCTCCGGTCATGTAGTCGGAAAGTCCTTCATCGACCCACAGGGGTACCGAACGGCGGACCAGCGAGCGAGGAATGATGTCGAACTCGAAAATGTGCGTCAGCTCGTGAATGATGAGCTCTTGTAGCTTGTCAGGCGGCTCGTCGATAGGAAGGACCATGCGATCTCGGACCGGTTCCGCGAACGCCAGTACCCCTTCCGGCACTTCCGCGGGGAAAAGGTTCGTCTGGGCGAACTCCGAGAACGTCTTGTAGAGGATGAGAGGAATGGGGAAGGAGATCTCGTGCTTGAGCTCGTTGGAGACCCGCTCATAGGCGCTTTCCGCATAACTCACCACACGGCCCAGGTGCTGTTCGAACTCCGGGTAGTAGTACACCTCGAAGTGCGGCGAGCGATAGACCTGCCAATTGGGATGGTCGTACTTGACCTTGTTCTTTCCGTAATAAGGCCTGAACTGGGCTTGCTGCGCGAGAGCGGAGCCGCTCACCAGCGCCAGGACAAGTACCGCGCCACTGATTTGTCCGATGCTTTTTCTTATTGTGTCGGTCATTGCATGCCTCGCTGGATCCACCAGGTGATAACGCCAACCAGCGACATCAATGACCACCGCGCTGGTTATGGGTGACTACGCTCTCTGATACCTACCACTCACCGCAAGAGAATGCGGGTTCCTCGGAACGTCTGGGGGCTCAATATGCTCAGGAAATTAGGGAGCAAACGGTCCATCAGCTCGAAGTAAGACGACAGGGCGGAGGTTCTCTCTTCCTGACCGTAGATGACCTCCTCGGTGAATCGCTCGCGATGAATCGATCTTCCGGTACGACCATCGATGAAATAGAACTCCGCCGCCAAGACGTAGCCGGTCCTCTCCTGAAAGTTGGTGCTGCGAACGAGCCGCGGTCGGCCGTAAGCGTCGCGCACATAGCGATCACCCCGGGCAAAACCAGAGCGCGCCTCAGAACTGAAGGTGAGTCGACCACTCACGATGAGCGGCTGCTGATACTCTTCACCGATCTTCCGCCAGTACTCTTGGTCGACTAACAGCTTGTCCTGCTCCATGTCGATCCACTCTTGCCTCGAGATCTCTTCCTCCCCCTCCTTCCTCGCCTCCTCCTCCAGCCGCTCGAACTCCTCAAGCTTCCCGCTTTCCTTCAGCGTGGTTTCCGAGAAGTCTCCCAGCGGCGGCACCTCGGCTTCGATGACTCGTAGTTGGGAACGGGTTCTCAGCTGGTTGCGCAGAAGGCGGACGGTTTCCGCGTCCAGATCCAGATCCTCGGTAGTTTGGGTGACGAAGCTCGCCACCAGGACACGGTTGAAATCAGAAACGTCGAGTTTGGCAGATATGGGAACCTCGATGGGAACCTCGTAATAGCTCGTGCAGGAAACGACTGTGGCGGACAAGGCCCCGGTCCCCAGCGCCAGGGCCCCGGACTTCATTCTGACAGCAATCGTGGAGATGATGCTAAGGCGTGCTGTCCCCGTCCTTCCTCTTCCTCTTTTCATAGGCTTCCCTGAAAAGCTCGTAGTTCTGGCGGATGTACACGTTGTTCGTATCCAGCTCCAGAGCCCGCTGGTACTGCTCCTCGGCGAGATCGAACTGACCCGCTTGCTCGTAGGCTACTCCGAGATTGTTGCGGGCGCTAGCGTTCGATGGGTCGAGCTCCACCGCCCTCTGCCATCGGTAGACCGCCTCCCGCCACAGGCCAATGCGGGCGACGTCGATTCCAAACTCGACTTGCTTCTTGGATAGGTCTTCGGGCTTGGTGTCGGCAGACAGCGACCAGGCAGAAGATGCGAGGGAGAGTGCCAAGATGAAGAATGTCGGCGATCGCAACCGCTGCAGCTGTCGCATAGGCGTTTCTTGCTCCGGGCGGTCCAACGTACAAGAGTGCCAGAGTTCACGGGGGCAGGCCGGCCCGTGTATGTTATCTCAGCCCCTTGACCCCACGCAAGCACGGGATGGATTCCGAGGCGGCTACCCCACTCTTTTTCCGTCTCTTCTCAGTAGGGCCGTGGCTCGCCAGCCCCCAGGGGGGTGCGCGTCGGCGACGACTGGTTCACCACGGGAAAACGCCAAACGATGGGCCTTCCATGACACGCTCCATGTCCCCACCGGTCAACGAGTCTCTCGTCTTCGCTCTAACCCTAGCCCAGGCCGACGGGGTCCTGCTCCGAGACAAGGTGGAGCTCGTGCGCCGGTATGGCACTTACCAGAGGGCCCTCCCCCATCTGGCGTCGCCGGTCCCGCCGCAGGTGATCAGGCAAGCGGAGAGCGAGTATCGAAACGCGACGCGCCAAGGGTTCTCGCTCCTCGGCCTCCTCTCACCGGACTACCCGAAACTCCTCAGCACCATGGAGGACCCGCCACTGGTGCTCTACGTTTGGGGTCGGCTGGCCGATGCCGACGAGTGCGCCATGGCGGTCGTCGGTTCGCGGCGAGCCAGCGCCTACGGCATCGCGGCATGTCACCGATTGGCGGGGGCGCTGGCGCAACGCGGCGCCACGGTCGTGAGCGGATTGGCGCGCGGCATCGACGGGGTAGCGCACCGAGCCGCCCTCGAGGCCGGCGGGCGGACGATTGCGGTACTGGGCTCCGGTCTCAACCGCATCTATCCTCCCGAGCACCGGCGACTGGCGGAGACTATCTCGAAGAATGGGGCGGTGGTGTCCGAGCTCCCGCTCGACAGTCCCCCTCTTCCCGGTCACTTTCCCATGCGCAACCGCATCATCGCCGGGTTGACCTTGGGGACGATCGTGATCGAGGCGGCGGCGCGCAGCGGCTCGCTGGGCACCGCAAAACATGCGCTGGAGCAAAACCGCGAAGTGTTCGCGGTCCCCGGCTCCATCGACTCTCCCACCACGCAAGGCGTTCACCGGCTCATCCAGGAAGGTGCCAAGCTCGTCACTTGCGTCGAGGACGTCATCGAGGAGCTCAGGCCCGAGGTCCGGGATCGACTATCGGCCAAGCCGCTCGGCGAGGACCCGGAGGGAGTTGCCCCGATACAACTTGTAGAAGACGAGCAAATCGTGTTCAATAGTCTACGTAAAATCGGCACAGCAGATAGTGACCAGTTGGTCGAACTCGCCGGGATTCACCCGTCGAGAGTCAAGGCGGCCCTGGCGGGACTGCGAATGAAGAACGTGGTCGGCTCATTGCCCGGGGGTTTCTACTGGGCCAAAGATGGTGGGAGCAAACAAAGGCCTGAATAGCTTGTATAGGCTCCCAACGGACCTCCCTCGGGATAAGACTTGCACGGGGCGCTAGACTAGGATTATGGCGAAATCGCTGGTTATCGTTGAGTCGCCTGCCAAGGCGAAGACCATCAACAAATTTCTAGGTCGAGACTATCTCGTCAAAGCCTCCATGGGGCACGTCCGGGATCTACCGAAGAGCAAGCTGGGCGTCGACGTCGAAAAGGGTTTCAACCCGATGTACGTCGTCATTCCACAGCGCAAGAAGGTACTCACCGAGCTCAAACAGGCGGCGAAAAAAGTCAAGGACATCTATCTCGCGCCCGACCCGGATCGCGAAGGCGAGGCAATCTGCTTCCATCTGGCGGAAGAACTGAAGACATCGAAGAACAAGATCCACCGCGTGATGTTCAACGAAATTACCAAGAAGGCGATTCAGGACGCCTTCAAGAATCCGGGCATCATCGACCAGAAGAAAGTAGACGCCCAGCAAGCCCGCAGAGTGTTGGACCGCTTGGTTGGGTATCAGCTCTCCCCTTTGCTGTGGGAGAAGGTGCGCCGAGGGCTTTCCGCCGGACGCGTGCAGTCGGTTGCGCTCCGATTGATATGCGATCGCGAGCGGGAGGTTCGCGCTTTCCAGTCGGAAGAGTACTGGTCGGTTCACGCCGAGCTCCTCGGCCAACAGCCACCTTCCTTCACCGCCAAGTTGGCCAAGATCGACGGCAAGGCCGTCGATCTCAAGAACGAAGAATCGGCACGAGCCGTCACTACCGAGCTAGAGAAGCTCGAGTTCACGGTCGCCGAGATCACCGCCAAGGAGCGGAAGCGCCACCCGGTGCCCCCGTTCATCACCGCCAAGCTCCAGCAAGAAGCGGCACGGAAGCTCGGCTTCACCGCCAAACGGACGATGATGGTCGCCCAGAGACTCTACGAGGGCATCGAGCTCGGCGAGGAAGGGCCCATCGGTCTTATTACCTACATGAGGACGGACTCCACTCGGGTGGCCAATGAGGCGCTGGACGAGGTGCGGCAGTACCTTGGCGAACGCTTCGGCCAGGAGATGGTTCCCGCCAAACCCAACATCTACCGGAGTAAGAAGGGTGCCCAAGACGCGCACGAAGCCATCCGCCCGACATCCTCGATGCGCGATCCCGACGCGATCTCCAACCACCTGGATAAGGACGAATACAAGCTTTACAAGTTGATTTGGACTCGATTCGTGGCCTCCCAGATGCCCCCCGCCGTCTTCGACGAGACGGTGGTCGATATCAAGGCGGGACGCTACGACCTGCGGGCGCGCGGCTCGGTTCTCAAGTTCCCGGGTTTCCTCAGCCTCTACGAAGAAGGCAAGGACGAAGAGTCGGCCAAGAAAGACCCTGACGCGGATGACGCTACACCGAGCGAGACGACGGGTAAGCTTCCCCAACTCGAGGATGGGGAACGGCTGAGCCTCCAATCGGTGAAGCCCGAGCAGCACTTTACGCAGCCCCCGCCTCGTTTCACCGAGGCCTCGCTGGTCAAAGAGCTGGAGGAAAAAGGTATTGGCCGGCCGAGCACCTACGCCCAAATCCTCTCGGTGCTCCAGTCTCGAGATTACGTTCAGAAACAGGAACGCAAGTTCGTTCCCACCGAGCTCGGTCTTCTGGTGACCGACCTGCTCACCGAGAATTTCGCCGACATCATGGAGGTGGAGTACACGGCGCGCATGGAAGAGCTTCTCGACGAGATCGAGGAGGGCCGCGCCAACTACATGACGACGATCGATGACTTCTACAAGAAGTTTCGCAAGGACCTCGACCAGGCCCAGGCCAACATGACCAACGTGAAGGCCCAGGAGATCCCCACCGAGGAAGTATGCGACAAGTGCGGCTCCAAGATGGTCATCAAGTGGGGTCGTTTCGGACACTTCCTGGCGTGCTCCGCCTATCCGGAGTGCCGGAACACGCGAGAGGTTCAGAACTACAGCGTCGATGGCTCCGCCGATCCCGACTCCTTCGAAGGAGAGACCTGCGAGAAATGCGGCAAGGCCATGGTGCTAAAGAAGGGCCGTTACGGGCAGTTCCTGGCGTGCTCCGCCTATCCCGATTGCCGAAATACCAGGCGCATTCTTCGCGGCAAGGATGGAAGCGTGGCGACCAAGCCGGACGTACCGCTCGAGGAGAAGTGTCCTCGTTGTGAGAACCATCTGGTCATCAAACACGGCCGTTTCGGCGAGTTCACCGCCTGCAGCAACTACCCCAACTGCAAATATATCAAGCAGAAGGAAGTCGGCGTCGGTTGCCCGCGGGAAGGCTGTGGGGGGCAAATCGTCGAGCGACGCTCGCGACGCGGGAAGCTCTTCTATGGTTGCGGCAACTATCCCGACTGCGACTTCACCTTGTGGTACAAACCAGTGCCCGAGCCCTGTCCGGAATGTGGCACCCCTCTGCTCATCGAGAAAACCTCGAAGCGGGACGGGCCCTATCTCACTTGCTACAAGGAAGACTGCAAGTTCAAACGCACCACCGCCGAGGCGAGCGCCTAAACGGTTCCTTATTTGGGGTCTGAATGCAGCACGTCACCGTGATCGGGGGCGGGCTGGCGGGAGTGGAGGCAGCCTGGCAAGTTGCCAGGTGGGGCGTTCCCGTTCAGCTCTTCGAGATGAGACCCCGCCGTCAAACCCCGGTTCACCGCACCCACCAACTCGCCGAGCTGGTTTGCAGCAACTCTCTCCGTTCGGATCGCCTGGAGACTGCCCACGGCCTTCTCAAAGAAGAGATGAGGCGGCTCGGCTCGCTCATCATGGAAGCGGCGGCGGAGGCCAGGGTCCCGGCTGGCTCGGCGCTGGCGGTCGATCGTGAGAGCTTCGCCGCCTGGTTGACGGATGCCGTCGAGCACTCCCCCCGCATCACCCTGACGCGTGAGGAGGTTCCCTCGATCCCGGAAGAGGGCGTGGTGGTGGTGGCCAGCGGACCTCTGACGTCGGCAGCCCTTACCCAATCGATCCATCGCTTCACCGGTACGGACAGTCTCTACTTCTACGACGCGGTGAGCCCGGTTGTGGAAGCGGACAGCATCGATATGTCCAAGGCCTTTCGGGCATCCCGTTACGGCAAGGGCGGCGAGGACTACATCAATTGCCCGATGAACGAGGAGGAGTATCGCCGTTTCTATGAGGCGCTCACCTCCGCTGACCCCATGGAACTGCACGACATCGACCGTGCCTGCTTCTTCGAAGGTTGCCTACCCATCGAGGTGATGGCGCGACGTGGATACGACACCCTGCGCTTCGGACCGATGAAACCGGTGGGACTGGTGGATCCTCGAACCGGAAAGCGCCCCTTTGCGGTGGTACAGCTTCGTCAGGACGACCTGGCGGCAAGCCTTTACAACATCGTGGGCTTCCAGAACCAGCTGAAGTGGGGAGAGCAGCGAAGAATACTGCAGTTGATTCCCGGTCTGGAAGGGGCAGAGTTCTCTCGATTCGGGATGATCCACCGCAATACCTATATCAACGCGCCGGCGGTGCTGAAACCCACCTTCCAAACCCGTCGCCGACCCGATCTCTTCTTTGCCGGCCAAATCTCCGGAGTGGAAGGCTACACGGAATCGGCCGCCTCCGGGCTTCTGGCAGGAATCAACGCGGCGCGATGCGCGCGGAATCTTTCGCCGCTGGTGCCGCCCCACACCACCGCACTGGGTGCGCTGGCCTCTTACATCTCGCATTCCAACCCGAACAACTACCAACCTACCAACATCGCCTTCGGACTCCTGCCTCCGCTCGAG
>Ga0209521_10002055_pt1 | contig 16428 bp, 16 predicted proteins | sample Rifsed19ft4_FD_184016 | JGI IMG/M metagenome (GOLD analysis project Ga0209521, IMG submission 184016) | Soil microbial communities from Rifle, Colorado, USA - sediment 19ft 4 (version 2) | ecosystem: Environmental > Terrestrial > Deep subsurface > Rock core/Sediment | place: Rifle, Colorado...
AATCCGAGCTCGAAAACACCATCATGAGACGCCGGCTCAGCGAGCTCAAGGAGCTACAGGGACTGAGAGACATAGAGGCTCGCTGACAATGCAGTTTAGACTAGTCCTGCTCGGAGCACTGCTACTGACCGCTGGGCTAATCGGGTACTCGGCAATCCCCCACGTCCAACGAAGCCCAATTGTAACCAGTCAGAGCGTAGTGTCAGAGTACCTCAAAATTCCTGCAAATGGTTCTGTTGAGATGTCTAGGTATGTCGCAGCCGTAGATGGTGAGCAGAACAAGATGATTATGAACGTGACCGTAACTGGACAACCAGGCGAATTCGAAAAGATTGGGTTACTGATTTTTCTTGAAAACGAGTCATTCTCATGCTTCAGCACTCTGCCTCAAAACTTCGTAGTAAACCAGAACGTTTCGAATGGGACCCTGACCTTTTCAGTAGAGAATGCGGGAACTTACTGTTTCATCTTTGTCAATAATCCAAACGAGCAGCTCGTGTCTGCCTCTGTCTCCGCTGTTTTGGAAAGACGGTCAGAGCAGGTCTCTGTGTCTAGAAATGGGAGTGCCAACATGGCGGGGCTAGGGGTCGGTGCCTTTGGGTTCCTGGTTCTTGTCTACGGTGTCGCCAGAAGGACCGCCATTCCTTGGGAGTGAACTGCTCTCTGGCGGAGTCCCCGAGGGTACCGTAGGGGCAGTATCTCCACTCGGAGCCACAGCAGGAATCTCAGGAGTCTTACGCGCTACGTGACGATGAATGGCAACAGCTGCCACGAGAACCGTCAGCGCGATCACTGCTACGACGGCGAGCGTCAGGGAAGGCTCTACGGTTATCCTGTATACAGCTGTAAGAACAGTGTCCCTAACTATCGACATGCCTCTGGGGTTGCCGGATCCACCGTCGTCCCAGCCCACAAAGGTGTTTGCCAGCCCGACTTGGACTGAGGTAGAGCCGATGGAGAGGGGGATTCGCGCCTCAAAAAACACCGTGTGCGGCCCGTAGCGGACTGTAAGCCTCAACTGCTTGGAGGAATCTGTTGTCATGTTTACACCGTCAACGGAGACGAGGACTCCTTCCGAGGGAGTATTGATTTGCAGTAGGAATGGGGGAGAGTCGGTCCGGTCAACACTAATCGTGTATGCTGTCGGGGTTGTGGTAGTGACTATGATTTTCACATAGTTCGACTGGTCCCAGAAGGTGTTGTTGCTCACGCAGGGCAGTCCGCACGGTCCGAACGGAGCATCGTTCAGACTGCCACCAGGATGGGCATCGATGAGCCTTACGCTTCCACTACCGTTCGGAATGGTTTCGTTTACCTTGTAGATGAGTAAACCTGCATTGGGGTATGTGCTTGGAAACGGAAGATGTTGGTCATATGTTCCCTGTTTTGCCCGCATCTCTACCAAGTAGTAGGTTAGAGAACCGTCCGGGTCATAGGCCACCGGAATCTTCACAGCCTGGAATCCGCTGGTCTGAAGCTCGAGATTTTCGACCGTTATGTTTGCGCTTTCCCCAGACTGGACGGTTGCAACTCGCGATGCTGGTACAAAACCCAGATCGGTCTTTGACCAAGCCGACATGTGCGAGGGATAGGTTCCGGGTCCGGGTGCAGGAGGCGACAGTCCATTGTTAGGGTTCCATTCCCCTAGGCCCATCAGCTCCCAGTAACCGACAAATTGGTTGTTGGGGTCGATCTGCTGTGTCGTGTCATAGAGGTCGGGTAGGCCGAGCAAATGTCCGGCCTCGTGAGCATAGACTCCCATGGGGTCGGACTCAGCGACGACTGATGTTGGGATTGGAATCTGGACGAGCGGGGATGGCCTGAAGACGAAGCCTGGAATTGTGTAGGAGTGGATATCGCTGCCTGCGCGGGTTACGGCTTCGTCGTTGCCCGCGTGGACAATAATGGCAAACTTGTAGCTTGCTAGGTTTACCCCTGCGTCGTAGGCCGCCTGAAGGCCATCTTGGACGAGGTCGGTGTTACTGGCGGGAGAGTCGGCCCCGTAGTAAGCCATGGTGTTCGGCATCACATACCAGGGGGAACTCGGAGACGGCGTTGTTTCGGTCTGGAAGGAGACTATTCCATAGGAGTCCTCCCTATAGTAGTCGTTCATCGCACCTAGAATGTTCAAGATCTGGGACGGGGACGTTGAGTTCCCTGTATTGGGTGGAAACTTCACCAGAATTACGACGGTTCTCTGGGGTCCACTTACCGCTTGGAGGGGTAAAATGCTGGGCGACTTTGGTTCAGATTCATGGCTGTTCAGTGACGAAAAGGAAAGTACGGACGCGAGCAAAACCGCGAGGAGTCCTGTGGCATGTAGTGGGCGAAGGGGCATCCGGAAATCCTTCAGAACGAGTGTCCATGTCCGAAGGGGAGCCGCGGCGGGAAAAATAGACTGTAACTTGCTAGGAACCTTGGGAGTTTCAGAAGGATTGAAGAAAGTGGGTAGGGCTGTGTTAGTGGAAGAAGAACAGTGCCTTGTCCATGCTAGCGAACTGTTTTGCTGGAGTTATGGTCATTCGCGCAATTTTAAATAGAGTTCCGCGGCGACCTCAGTTCTTCGAAGGGAGCTTCTGAGGATTACTACATGAGCCATAGTAGGGTGGGGATTGTCGGCTATGGGGTCTACATTCCTTGGGAGCGCATCGAGACCGCGAAAATCGTCAGAGAGCGGGAAAAGAAGCGCGGCAAGGAACTAGAAAAGGTTCTCGAAAAGGTCCGGCATGGTCTTCTCCTTAGGGAAAAATCCGTTGCCGGTCATACCGAGGACACGATAACCATAGCAACGGAGGCTGCCGAGAACGCGATACGGATGTCAGGGGTCTCCCCCCAAGACATCGGGAGCGTTACGGTCGGTTCAGAATCGAAACCTTACGCGGTAGGAACAATAGCACGCCACATTGCCTCCTTTGTCGGGATCGGCGAGAACGTCTTCATCGCCGACCTGGAAGGCGCCTGCAATTCGGGAATGCAGGGTGTCGACTTCATCGAGGCGGAAATCCGAAGCGGAAGGATAAGGTATGGCCTGGCCGTAGGGTCGGACGTTGCCCAGGCGGATAGAGGCGACCCGCTTGAATATGCGGCAGGGGCCGGTGCCGGTGCATTCGTCCTCGGGAAAAGTGACGTTATTGCCACCATCGAAGACGTTGCTCCGTACTCCAGTCTCTTCATGGACTTTTGGCGTCGCGACGAGTCTCCAGTTCCAAGGCACTTCGGCCGCACAACCGTCGAGGCCTACAAGTCTCACGTGATAGGCGCAATTGCAAACCTGTTCAGAAAGCATCCTGAGCTCTCGCTTTCGGAATTTGACGCCATAACATTCCACCAGCCGTCGGGCTATCTGCCCATGAAGACGTGCAACGTGTTTACGGAAGACAAGAACCCGTACGTGAAGGATGCCTCTATCGCGGAGCGCATGAGGCTGACCGAGGCGGAGATAGAAAGGAAGGTAAAACCATGGTTCAGGGTCCTAGACACAGGCAACACTTACGCAGCCTCGACTCTCATATCGCTCGCTTCTGTTCTCGACTCTGCCAAGCCCGGTGACCAGGTCCTAGCGGTCTCATACGGGTCGGGCGCTTACTCCAATGCGACATGGCTGGAAGTCCAAGATGGCATCGAGGAAAAGAGGGGACGCGTTCCGACTGTTGATGACTACATTAAGCGCAAGACGGAGATACGAATCGACACCTACCAGGACCTAATTCGGGAGAGGTTGTCCCGGATCAAGAAGAGAATTGAGATTCCAAGGCTTGTCGGCGAAGTCGATCCCGTAAGCAAGGAAGTTTTCACGCTCAGCCTTTGCGATGGCTGCAACAGAATATACTACCCCGCCCGAGAGTCGTGCCTAGCATCTGATTGCGAGGGAACAATGATTCTCAAGCATTATCCCAAGGTGGCTAAGCTGAGGTCAGTGGCAAAGCTGCCGTTCAAGAAGCGATGGACTTCAAACTTTGAACTGCTAAGAGAGGACCGGGTCCTGGTTGTCGATTCCAAGCTGCAAGACCTCAAACAGGGCACAAGGCTTGAAGCTGTAATTCGAAGACTGGACTACGAAGGAAAAGATGGCCTGATACTGTACGGCGTCGCCTATCGACCTCTCTTTAGGGAAGCATACGTGCTAGTGCCCAAGGCCAAACCACTGGCCGTCGCCCCAGCGCAGTATGCCTAAAGACAGTCGCCGATTTTCCCCTTCCATTTTGGGGCATGGCCACGACCCGGAACTCGTCCATGCTCCCTTCCTGACCAAGGAAGACCGAGTTTTCCGACACAAAGCATTGAAGCTGGCGGCGGCGGACAATATCGCAGCGCTACCGAAGTCGCACAGAGGACCGATTATTCAGGGATGCAAGGTCCATGATGAGGGGCGGTGGTACAGGCGAAATAACGAGATATCTAATTCGGAGGGAAACCCGCCGAGAAGTCTGGCATTGGGCATCCGATGTTACTTCCGCGTTTCCCGCGAAGTTACGAGAGCCTTTAGTCGATTTAGGAGGAAGGCCAAACTGAACAAAGGCTCTGTCGAATGTCGACAGTCGAAATCGAGAACTATCGATGGAAGTGCGAGAATTTCCTCAAAGCCTACTGCCCGGGAAAGGACTGTGACGTCTGCGCCAAAATAACAAACCGTCTTCTTTTGAAAGGACTAGTCAAAATTACTCATGCTGACGAGGTCCTTCACCCGCCGGAAGCAACTGCCGCTCAAAAATCCTAACCGCCTAAAACAGCATCATCCATCACGGGAACTCTTGGCTCCGGAGAGCAATCTTTCTATATCCAGCCTAGGTAGGTTTATACCGAAAGTTCGCCAATATAGCGTATGCGTTCTAGACTCGTCCCACGCTACTGTCCACACTGCTCGTTGTTCGGCGACATGAGGTTGTCACTATGGTAGATATTCATTACTTCATTTTTGTTCTCAATGCCGACTCTGCATTGTTTGCCACCATTGTCTTCGCCATGTCGTACATGGCGCTCAGACTGGTTTACAAAATGTGGAGGTCTAGTTTGAAATGTCCTCACTGCGGAGAACCCTACAAGAGTCATGGTTCCCCTCATCCAGTTGTCGCCGACAAGACTCTGCCTCACCCTCTGTGGACCTAGCTCTCTCAAGGCACTATCAGCGACTTCCGCTCCTGAGGAATGACAGCGCAAACTCTCGAGCATGCTTCTCAGTGCCCCTATGCTTTCCCGATACGCTCCTAAGATGGTGGTAAAACTCGTGGATTACGACATAGGGGTCGTAGAAAGACTCCGTATCGGCCAAATAGATCGTCTTGTTCCTATGAACGTAGCATCCAAGAGCCTTCCCCTCCCCCTTCGGAAGCCCTATCCTCACTGTCGGCTTCTCAACACGGTAGTGGGTGCTAAGCTCCTCGACCGCTCTCTCCGGGTCCCTTTTGAGGAAGATAAGCTGGACTACTCTTAGTCGAAACTTCTCCTCATCTAACGTAGGTTTCGACTTCGATTCTTGCCGGTTCATAGTCAACGAGCTTGCCGGTTAGGTAGTCTTCGTATGCCTTTAGGTCTAGCAGGCCGTGGCCGCAATTGTTGAAGGCCAGAACCTTGCCCTCGTTGTTTCGCCTGCACCTTATTGCTTCATCGATAATGAACTTGATGCAGTGTGCTGTCTCAGGAGCAGGGATCATTCCCTCGGTCTGGGCAAAGATTTTCGCGGCCTCGAAAACCTCGTTCTGATGGTAGGCCACCGATCTCATGTAACCCTTGTCGATGAGATAGCACATTGATGGTGCTTTGCCGTGATAGCGCAGTCCTCCGGAGTGGATGGGAGGAGAGAGATACTTGTGGCCGATCGTGTGCATCTTCAGGAGGGGCGTCATCTCGGCTGCATCGGCGTAATCATAAGTGTAGATGCCTCTGGTTGTCGATGGTACTGCTTTGGGTTCGCATGCAACGAACTCAGCTTGGAGTTTGCCCTTGATCTTGTCCACAATGAAAGGATAGCTGAACCCGGCGAAGTTGGACCCTCCTCCGATGCAGCCCGCAATGATGTCCGGTTTGACATCCAATAGTTCGAACTGTTTCTTGGCTTCAAGCCCTATGATCGACTGGTGCAGCAGAACGTGGTTTAGAACTGAGCCCAGGCAATACTTGCTGTCTTCGTGGGTCACGGTGTCTTCCAGTGCTTCGCTGATGGCAATGCCAAGGGTGCCGGTGTGACTCTGGTCTTTCTCAAGAAGAGATTTCCCAAACATGGTTTGCGAGCTTGGAGAGGGCACAACCTCTGCTCCGAACGTCTCCATCATGGTTCTCCGTCCTGGTTTCTGGTTGTAGCTGACGCGAACCATGTAGACTCTGCATTTTAGCCCGAACATTGCGCATGCCATTGCGAGGGCTGAGCCCCACTGGCCTGCGCCGGTCTCGGTGACGAGTCGTTGTGCGCCCTCCTTCTGGTTGTAGTATGCCTGGGCGAGGGCGGTGTTGGGTTTGTGGCTTCCCGTAGGACTCACGTATTCGCATTTGTAGTAGATTTTTGCTGGTGTTCCGAGGAAACGCTCTAGTCGGCTCGCCCGCATCAATGGTGTAGGCCGTCCTATGCGGACGTAACTGTCGAGTACCTCTTCTGGTATGCTGACAAACCTTTCGGAGCTGACCTCCTGCCTGACTAGTTCCTTCGCGAATATTCTTTCAAGTGGGCCGGGAGCGGCTGGCTGTCCGGTCTTCGGGTCCAAGGGCGGCGGAAGGGGTTCGGGTAGGTCAGCTTGGATGTTGTACCAGTTCCGGGGGATTTCGTCCGGAGGTAGGGAAACACGGGTTTCGGTAGCCATGAGCCCTCACGTACGAGTATACTCTTTCACGCAAGATTTTAAGCCTACCTGTACTAATCTGTACATGAGACAAAACCTTGTGGGAGGCTATCCGCAAGAGACTGGAAGAATACCCCGAACGGCTCCGGGTGGCACGGACTCTGGTGGAGAACGGCTTGTGCATCATAGACAGCAAGGTCTTCTTGGGAGCAATTGAGATTCCAAACGCGAAGATTGCAAGGGCTGTCGGAGTTGACCGGCGTACTGTTTCGGAAACCATAGCAATGGTGAGTCAGGACTCGAAGCTCAACGCGATATTCTCAGAACTGGAGCCGGCGGGGGCCTCTCTGAAGCGTAACGCCAAGAATCTTGGATTCGGGGTCGTAGAGATTACAGCTGAGGACCCTAGCACGGTGGGAATTCTGGCGGGCGCATCGAAACTGCTCGCGGATGCCGGAATTAGCATCAGACAGGCCCTGGTCGACGATCCTGAGCTTGACCCCGATCCCAAGCTGGTCCTAATCGGAGAGAAGGCCGTTCCGGGAGAACTCATTCCGGAAATCCTCAAAATAAAGGGTGTGGCGAGGGTATCGGTCTCTTAGTGGCTTTCGCGACAATCCGTTACCTAGAGTAACACTTATTGCCGAGTTTGTTACCTTGAGTAACACGGGTCGGCTATTGAGGCTCGTAGTGCATTACTCAGAAGGAACGCGTAGGATTTCCCCCCTAAGTATTGCAGACTACCCCACGTTCACCACTTGGCAGCGGCCATCGGCGAATCTCAGCGAATTGCAAATGTTCGAACGGTTCTACGCCGCGCGGTCGCTCACCAGCCAGGGAATGGATACGTTCGTTGACGCGTTGTTGAACGACCCGGACGAGGGTTCAACGACAAAGGTCGACATTTGCGGGACTATGGGAAGCGAGATTACCGCGGTCTTCTGTGAAACTGGTGACCCGAGCCCGTCTCTACCAGCGTCCATTGCAACAATCCGAAATTCTGAGAACGCCAGAGCCATAGTATTGGTGCCTTCCACTGCTGACTCTAGGTCAATCCAGCAGGTCCTGCCCTCCGCTCCCGGTGATGGGCGGATAGTTGTTGAGACTCTGGGATGGCTTGATGACCACTTCGACACATCTCTTCAACAGACGCTTCGCTTGATCGAGGTCTTGGGAAACGAAACGCGGATGAGGATGCTGATGCCCCTCCTCAGAAAGGCCGGGGTGAAGAGAGAATACCGGGCCAAGATCAACCCTAAGCTTGTATACCGGAACCTTTCGGTGTTGCTTGAGGCTGGGCTCGTCGACGAGTTCAGCGAGGGAGCCTACGAACTCAGCGAACTTGGAAAATCAATGCTCGCGGAATTCATTACCTTCTTGGACAAGACTCGCAGGACCCTTGATTCGATACATGAAAGAGGGAGGTGACAGATGATTTGAGTGATGATGAAGCGTTTCCAAACTGGTTCAGGCGCAGGTGGAGGTTTCCGTTGGACAACTGGTTCGAAGAGTTCGAACGCGGCTTCGAAGACATGTTCAAGGGCCTGGAGCTTCCGAAGGAGCTGGTACGGGAGAGAAAGCTGCCGGACGGTGGTACAGTTCGGGAAATGGGGCCATTCGTTTACGGCTACTCGTTCAGCGTCGGCCCTGACGGAAAACCGGTTGTCAGAGAATTCGGGAACGTTAAACCCTCCTTGAAGGGGGGGCGGTTCGGCGTACCCAAGCCGGGGCTGTCAGTGAAGGAAGAGAGAGAACCTCTTGTTGACGCGATAACCCAAGACGATGTCGTGAAAGTCGTGGCAGAGCTACCTGGGGTGGAAAAGTCCGACATTGAGCTTGACTGTGACGGACGCAACCTCACTGTAAGAGTGAACACTGAGAAGAGACGGTACCACAAAGACCTGGAGCTTCCGGTGGAGGTTGACCCAGACACATCCAAAGCATCCTACAAGAACGGGGTGCTTGAACTAGTCCTGACAAGAAAGAGCCCTGGGTTGAAGCGCAAGCAAATCCGAATCGACTAACCCGAAGCCTTCTCACATAACCACTGCCTAAACTCCCAGCTTCTTACGACATCGCCTGGTGGCCCAGAGCCGAACGCGGACCTGTCCACACGCTTCCACCCGTAGGGTCCTCGCCAAAAAACACGGCATACCGGGCAAACACGGCCCAAAACGGGGGCAGATTCGCAATTCAAGCCCGAGATTCCAGACCCCAACATCCCACACAGGCAACCTCCACCATCTTTATACCAGTCGACCATCGTCACGAAAACGCTCCAAGCGCATTCCAGCCCTAGAACGAAGAAAATCGCCCGTTTCAAGCCCGCACAGAAACAGACCCCGACAAGCAGGGGAGTCTAAATACAAACTTCTGCGACACAAGAGACCCTCGGCTCGGATTGCCAAAAGTGAACAAGCAGCCTGTTCCGCGTCAACACGGACATCTGAACCTTTAACAGTTCAGCGCACAGTTTCGCCCCATGGTTCTCCGCGACCTTGTAATACCGCGGTCAGAGCACAAAGCACGACTTGAGAAGATCAGAAACAAGCTGTCAAGAGCGCGGCTGGCAGCACTCTACCTGACCAGTCCTACGAGAATATTGTATGCAACCGGTTTCTCCCACATCTCGACCGAGAGACCTCTCGCGGTAGTGATTCCCCACGAAGGACCAGTCTTCATGCTAGGCCCCCATCTGGAAAAGGACCATGTCCAACAGGACTCTCCGCTGATCGACGAGACCTACACTTACCCTGACTATCCGGGGTCTCAACACCCGATACGGTACTTCGCGAAAACACTGGCGAGCAAAGGATTGGCGTCTTCCCGAATCGGAACAGACTCGTTCGAAGGAGCCGCAGGAGGATGGGGCTACCGGGGTCCACCTCTCTTCAAAGTGATGGGCCGCGCACGGTTCGAGGACGGACGAGACATCATAGACAACATGCGACTGGTCAAGTCGAACCAGGAGCTCAGGCTGCTAAGAGAAAGCTCCAGGTGGGCAGAAGCTGCCCATGACATATTGCTGGAAAACATTCGCCCGAACACGCCAGATTCGCTTGTCGGGCTGAAGGCCAGCCTCGGAGGACTGGAACGAATGCTGAGAAAGCTTGGAGCGAGGTACAAGCAGCTAAAGTGGGGACTCTCACCCGTGGTCGTTGGCTTCAGAGGCCAGGTTGGTCCAGAGTCGGCTATTCCCCACGCCGTCTTCTCAAAGAGAAAGGTCCACAGCGGGGACGTGTTGGTAACAGAGGCAGGTGTCGAAATAGGGGGCTACACGACCGAGCTCGAACGGACAGTAATCGTTGGCAAACCATCTCCCCGGGCCCGAAGATACTTCCAAACTATGCTAAAAGCGCAGACGGCAGCTCTGAGAGCCTTCAGACCAGGCGCGTCCTGTAGCAGCGTTGATGCAGCGGCTCGCAAGCAAGTCGAGGCGGATGGGGTCGCAGATTGTCTACGGCATCACACAGGACACGGAATCGGGTTGGACGGGCACGAGCCCCCGTGGCTTGACCCGGGAGACAGGACAAGGATGAAGCCAGGAATGGTCTTCTCCTGCGAGCCCGGGTTGTACATTCCGGGTTACGCAGGGTTCCGCCACTCAGACACTGTCGCCGTGACCAAGTCCGGGATGGATCTTGTCACAGACTACCCTCGGGAGCTGGAAGACCTCACCGTATAGCCCTACGATGACCGGGGTCTGGTCTAGGCCTTGAACCAGCTAAAGACCAGGTACCTGATTTTTCCAGCCTTTGAATCTGGAATCGCGATTATGAACTGTTTCCTAACAGTGGTCGCAAGTCTCCCGGCCCTGACCACCTCGAAAGGCCCCATCACAGAGCTCGGAGTTTCAACGGACACGATGAACGGTGCATGGTCAATCCCCGGCCCACGTTCGTAGACTGCAAAGTCTGCTCCGAACTTTATCCCAGGAGTTACGATATACCCCTTCTCACGAAGGTCCCGGTAGACCTGGTAGGCAAGCCGGAAGCCTCGGTAAGTTTCCCGCGCAGTCTTGAGCAAGACGGCTTTTCCAACACGCTTCTTCGTTCGCCCATCAACCACCCCAATGCGCTTCTCCTCCAGCAGGTACAGACCTTCCATCAGGTCAAGCAGCAGAGGCACATCAAAGTCCTGCTCGGGCTTTGGCTTCGGTATTCCCACGGGCTTCCCGAAAAACCCTGAACGGTATATTGCGAGGCCCTTACTAGGGTCCCATACTATCAGCCTACTTCCAAAAAGCTCCGCGGTCCCTTGGACCGACGATTCGGTCATGGTGTTTCCTAAGCTGTCAGGGCGATTACTCGTATCAGGTCAACCACATCAACACCCAGGTCCGCCATGTTCTCCATGTGCGCACCAAGGTCCCTCACGAGGAGAATCGACCTTAGAGGCAGTTTTTCATCCAGAATCTCAAGGTCGAGAGCCCTATAGGCGATGTCCACCTTCCTCTCAGTTTCCTCGACGCCCCTGGACAGTTCCATGGCCTTTGTGGGATTGAAGCCTAGTGACATCATGGTCTCCCGGATTTTTGACATCTCCTCCAACACCAGACTGATTATGTCGGAGAGGCGCTTCATGTATTTCTTGTCCATTTTCCAGCTTCGGTCTATGACCGCGGTCAGCCTGTAGCCGATTCCCTGGGCATAGTCGGCGACTTCGCTCACTCTGAAGATAAGCCGGATGAAGTCTTCCCTGCTGCTAAGTAGGGTTCCAAACGAGGCCACTTCCTCGAGAAGCTTCTTCTTGGTGTTTTCAAATTCTTCGATGATTTTGAGCATGTTTCCGTAGTGGTCTTTGGCGTCCTTGCCCTTCCCCTCGGAGACGCTGTCCGTCATTAGGGCTAGCTCGCGTGTAATCTCCACCATATTTCTAGTCTGTTCCCTGCAAATGTCGAGGATTCTTCTCCGAATCGTGGCCTCTGTCTCTACCGGGAATGTCAATTATCAACAAGCCCCTATGTTTGGAAGATGACCATACGTGAACATAAAAAGGCTACAACAAACACGGTTCAACCAGTCTTGGCGAAGCCTTCACGGCCGATTTTCTCAATAGTAGGCACGAGCTGACTGAGGGAAATTCTGGTCTGGCCCCAGGTATCTCTGTCTCTGATGGTCGCCGTGTCGTCTTTCAACGTGTCATAGTCTATGGTCACTGCTAATGGGGTTCCGGCTTCGTCCGCTCTAGCGTATCTTCGGCCTATAGACCCCGCTTCATCATAGTCCGCTCTGACCCCTTCGGCCAAGAGAGACCTGTAGACTTGGAGAGCCTTGTCTTGGAGCCCGTCACGGTTGACGAGGGGGAACACGGATACTTGTGTGGGGGCAAACTTGAACGGGAGACTTAGGATGAGCCGGTCTTTTTTCATAGTAAGGCTGTATTCGAGTGTCGCGTAGACGAGCCGTTCCACTCCGAAGCTTGGTTCGACCACGTGTGGGATGAATCGGACGCCTGACTCTTTGACCTTTTCCTCTCGAGTGTCGAAGCAGTCTGCCGGTATTCTGTAGCCTTCGATCTCGACAAACTTGTCTCTCTTCTGTCCCAGGACAAGGTTGAGGTCTTGTTTGGCGAGGACCGATACAATCTTTCCAGCTTCATCGGGAAACAGTTGACGTATTTTGTCGTGGCGCGGTCGAATTGTGGTGACTGTTTTCTCGACGGGCTTTTCGTACGCCTTGAAGACTCGCATGTCAACCCCAGTGGCCTCCATGTGACATCGGAGGTCATAGTCTGTCCTGTAGGCGAAACCTGCCACTTCCACCCATTCCCAACGGTCCAGTTTCACTTCATGGTCAAAAGTCTGGGCAGAGTAATGGGCCCTCTCTCCCGGCAGTTTCTCGAAGAATCTCTGACTGTTTTCGTCAATACCTAGTGTTGAGAGGAACTTCTTGGAGAGAGCCATGAAGTAAGCTGCCCAAGGTGTCTTGATTATCCCACTTGTCAGTGCTTCAGCCGTTTTCACTACAGTTGCTTCTTCTTTGTCCTCGGCACGAGTCTTGGCTGTCACGATACTAAGCGTTTCATCCTCCACGTCTTTGAGGAACGGACAATCGGGCTCTTCTGGGTCGAAAAAGAGCTCGAAGTCCATTATCGTGAATTCTCTCAGTCTAATGGGACCCTGTCGTGGCGAGATCTCGTTCCTGAGAACGGTGCCAATTTGAGCAATGCCCAGCGGGAACCGTTCCCTCATTACTTCGAAAGCACGTTTGAAATTGACGAAAATGCCCTGAGCCGCTTCAGGCCTGCCATAAGCAGGGTCCTCGCCGTAAGGCCCTATGCTGGTCTTGAACATTGTCAGAAAATGCTGCGGTTCACCCAGAATACCCGCGCACTCAGGGCATCTGACATTCTTCTCCTTCTGCAGCTTCCCGAGCTGTTCAAGGCTCAGCCCCTCCGTTTCTATGCCGATCTGTTCCTTTACAAGCTGGTCTGCACGAAACCTTCGCTTACACTGTGTGCATTCTGTCATGGGGTCCTTGAAGTTCTCGACGTGGCCCGAGGCCTCTAGAAGGCGGTGGGGTGTGATTATTGGAGTGGATAATTCGATGAAGCCGTGTGGCTTGAGGAAGAAGTTTCTCCACGCGTCGACTATCAGGTTCCTAAGGCTGACTCCGAAGGGCCCTAGGTCGAGAAAACCGCTTACGCCACCATAGATTTCGAATGACCCCCAGAAGAAGCCACGTCGCCTCGCAGTCTCTGACAGAGCCTTGAACTTATCCGATAGTTGGGTCTGCAGTGTCTGAGGGCCCCGAGCTTGGGGAGGGTTCATTCGCGAAGGCTATATTCCTTTTTCACGATGACATGCTCCCACTTGTAAATTGGTGGAAGTGGAAATGGTACTTGGTTGAGGCACTGGCCGGGTCCCGTCCAGAATACAGGCGTTTTTGGCAGTAGGATGGGAGCCGCGGCGGGGGCGCGTGAAGACCTAGCGGGCTTTCACATGCTTTACGATCGGCGGCCTAACTTTCCTGAGGATTCTGTAGCCGCAGAAGGGACATTTGATTTCCGGAGTCATGGCCAGCTGGTCCGCAGTGAGCCTTGAGAGGCAGTTGATGCATTCGTAGAAAAGTCCTCCCGGGCTTCTTTCTCTTATCGGGGCCGGAGGGGAAGTGGCCTCAGGTGATATTTCTTCTGGACCCGATTCCATGTTGTGAGACCGATTTCCAGCTGAATCGTCTAGCTCCGAGTTAAGGATTTCGAGCCCGACGGGCCCTGCGTAGGCTTCGAGGGTTTGCCAGGGGCTGGACGTTTCTTCTCTTCCTCCACTATTTCCGTCGCACCTCGTTTCCGTATGAGGTATAGTCCCAAGATGACCAGGGCGGAGACGAGGCCGATGATTGCAGGGATCAGGACTTGGAGGCTACTCTGCAACAGACCGACCTTCAGTTCTTTCGTTAGGATTACCCCGTATTGTGGAGACGAGAAAGTCAGCAGGTAGGACCCCGCGGCATCAGGAGCTGTGAGTGGGAAGTCAACAGGAACTGTGCTTCCTGGCTGAATGGTCACTGTCTTGGTGCCAAAGGCCGTAGAGCCGGAGACGTCCACGTTGACGGTTAGCGTGACAGGCAAAGTTGTAGAGTTGCTAGTAAGGCTAAGCGTGACTGTTACAGACTGTCTAATTGTTACTTCGGTTGGTATGTTAGCGGTCGGCGTTAGCACCGTGGAGTCAGAGACTGTCTTCACCTGACCTAGTCCAGTAACTACTCCGTTTACGTCTCGAGCCAGAACGAATAGCACAAGCCTTTTTGCGCCTAACAGTTTGTCGGCTTTTAGTGTAGCAGTGAAGCTTCCATTGGTGAGGCCTGTAACAACGGTGGGGCTGGAGTCCAAGAGTCTGCTTGGGGTGACGGAACTATTGGTCATCAAGTAGGCGTAGGTTGGAGACCGCAGGGAGTTTGTGTTAGAGCTGCCTCCTGCAAAGGGTCTGCTGGTGACGGCAATGTTAAACAGACCGAAGTGCTGTCGGGAGGGCGAGACTGCAGAAGAATCGGAGGTCAGCGTCCGGGTGACCGTTCCGCTGGTCCTAGTCAAGCTCTTAACGGACACTTGCACTCCATTCGAGGTCAGGCTCACATCCATTCTGTAGGTTGAGGAAGGCGAAAGGGTGAAGGGTTCGTCCCCTAAAGTGAGCGGAAACGTCACGCTTGTTCCATGGCTACCTCCCGGTCCGAAGTACCATTCATGCTGGATTGTCAGGTTCGCCGAAAAGGCGGTTGATAGGGCTGGATTTACTACGGTGAATAGGACGATGAGAGGCTGGTTCTCACTAAAGGCTCCGTTTGTGAGCGTAATGTTCGATATGTAGAGTCCGGGTGATGATGGGGTTCCAGTGGAATAGACCGGGCCAGGCGGAGAACCCGTGTCAACAGCAAAGACAGTGGCGTTGACTCCACCGGCTGCAGACGAGTTCGACCCATAAGTCAGGGTTCCCTGAACGGTCAAGGTCTTGCCCTGGCCGGCCTCGCCAATCATAGTGAGGGGGCCGGTATTGATTTGTTCGACTCGGAAGCTGCGGGCCAGGAAGCCGAAGTCATATCCGCTGAGAAAGGCCCCCGTAATGTTCCATAACCCCAGGGTCGCACTTGCTGGGAGGGTGAGGTTGTAAACATACGATCCTCCCTTGTTACTGACGGGTTGACCCCTTACAGTTGTGAACCTGTTCGGGTCGGTAAAGTTTACAGTTTGAGATCCGGACACGTTGAAGCCCGGATGGCTTGTCATCCTTACAGAAACCGTGTCCCCAGGCGTCCAGAAGTTGGTAGATATACCACCCAACATGGGCTCTAAGTTAGTGACCGCGTTCGGGCTCATTGCTATTACTTCAACAGTGGAGGTTCTCGATACATTCTGTGTCATGTTTAACGATAGAAATGTGGAATTTGTACAGAGGGGTCTAGTGCAGGGACCTTGGCCCATGGCCACTGGTCCTGGGTAGATTTGGGTCCCGTTCTGGCTGATTGTGCCGAAGTTGTAGGATGACGGGAGGAAGAAAGTTGTCACCATCTGACGCCAGGTATGCGTAATATTCAGGCCGGTGTTCGGTTTGGGGTAGGTTACGGTCGCGCTGTATGCCAGGGTGAGATTTCCTCTGTGTTCGACTTGGTTTGAAGGTTTCAGCTCCATCGTATGTGAGGTGGCTCTTGTAAAGCTGGTTTGAACAGAGGCCACTATTACATTTGTAACTCTAACATCAACGCCTCCCCCGGTAGAGTTCGACTTGAAGGCGAACCTTAGGGTGAGGTTGAAACCAATGAACCTTGAAACATCCAAACACTCTTCCGTAACAGTGCATGAGAACGGGTGGCCCCCTGTGGCGTTCACCGGAGGTCCGCCTGCAAAAGTTAGGTTTCCCTGCTTCGTTACGCTTGCCCACGGGATCAAAGTACCATTGTACAATTGGTATGTAGCGTTAGTTCCTTTTCCGAGGGTTCCATTCCATTTGAAAGTTATGAAAGTGTTACTGGCGACACCTCGGGGAATATTCAGGGTGTAGTTTATTTCCTGTACCAGAGTGGTATTAGCGGGCAGTTGGTACCGAAAGGCTGTATCGGGGATCGATGAACCTGTCGAATTTGTGAATTTGCTGGACCAAGTCAGGTTGCCCGGTGGCGTCGCGACGGGGTCGGTGGTGTTAATCCGGGTGTAGAGGTCGAAG
>Ga0209521_10002059_pt1 | contig 16407 bp, 19 predicted proteins | sample Rifsed19ft4_FD_184016 | JGI IMG/M metagenome (GOLD analysis project Ga0209521, IMG submission 184016) | Soil microbial communities from Rifle, Colorado, USA - sediment 19ft 4 (version 2) | ecosystem: Environmental > Terrestrial > Deep subsurface > Rock core/Sediment | place: Rifle, Colorado...
AGAGTATGTCCTTCATGGGACTATTCCGCGAAGGAGCTTTGAGAACAAGCTTGCAATATGATATGTATCGCAAGTACACGACTGCGGAAGTGAAGCACTTGCTTGAGGGCTGGTTGGAGGCTGGGAAGGTGATACAGGTTCAAGTGGAGGGAGGTCGCGAAACTTATCTTGTTTTGGCGAAAGAGATCACAGCGTTGGAGTCGCTTGAAAAGGGGAAAGTCCCCAAAGGCTGGAATCCGAAAGAAACGACAACGCTCGAGGAAGTTACTTTTCTCGCACCGCTGGATATCGTCAGCGCGCGCGGGCGCGCGAAGAAGTTATTTGGTTTTGAGTATTTGTGGGAGGTGTATAAGCCCGCGCACCAGCGACGTTGGGGATATTACACTCTGCCCATTTTGTATGGAGATGATTTGGTGGCGCGGCTCGACCCAAAACTCGACCGCACTACGATGACGCTGGAGATCAAGGGATTTTGGCACGAAGACGACGCACCTGTGAAAGACCCCGCGTTTGCGGATGCGCTTGCGAAGGGGTTGATACATTTTGCGAAGTTTGTGGAGGCAAAGAAGGTGGATGTTTCTGCGATCAAGCCAGTGGGGTTGAGGCAGTATGTGAAGAAAGTGATGGGTGAACAGTTAGCAGTGGGAAGTTAGCAATGAGCGGTCGACTGTTTAATTTTCGGTTATACTTTCTTTATGCGTGATCCAAAGGATAACTTTCGGCTTTATATTGAAAATGCCGGCGAGATGCTGGAAGTCGCCAGGCTCAATCTCGGCAATGATTATTATGGCTCCACCTGTGATCGGGCATACTATGCGATTTTCTACGCAGCCAGCGCGCTCCTATTTACAAAAGAAATGTCCTTTGGAAAACACAGCGCGGTCCTCGCCGCTTTTCGCCAGCATTTTATCAAGACAGGCGAGTTTGACGTGAAATGGAGCGGAATTTACCAGCGTGTCATGTCGCATCGCCAATCTGGTGACTAGGACATCAACGTTCGGGTTGAGAAGGAACAAGCAATTGGCGATGTAGGGGACGCGCAAGCATTTGTTGAGGAAGTTGAACAATGGTTACGGAAACAAAACCTGCTCTAAAAAATCTCTCGAAAGGCGAACGCACAGCCGTACTGGACTTTCTGGCGCAGGTTCATTCGACCTATGGCGGACAAATTCAGCGTGCAATGCTTTTTGGTTCAAAAGCCCGCGGCGAACGGACCGCCGATTCTGACATTGATATATTGCTGATCGTTGCCGATGAAAATTGGCAATTCAAGGATGAAATCTGCAACGTCAGTTCCGATATCTCATTGAAGTATGACGTGTTACTCGATGTGCGGGTGATTGGAGCGGCGCGCTGGCAGTACATGTCTGAAATTCGGGCGGGTTTATATCAGAATATTTCAAGTGAAGCGATTCCTTTGGCGATTTGATATTCAGATATTTTGGATGGAGGGAAAATTCAAATGTTAGGATAGTTGATGAGAGAGAGTCCCGATATATCTCCTTCGCGGCAAGTGCAGGTCGAGCGTTTAGTATCTATTGCGTATTGCTATTGCTTCATCAACCCATGAAGCAATATTTTGTTTGATATAAGCGTAAACACCTGTGCTTGTGGGATAGGGAGGGTCATATAACTTTACAATGGAATTAAGCGGCGTGCCTTTGATATTGAAGCCATTGAAAGGATTTGCACCTTTTGAGGATTGGCGTTCATTTCTATCTTGAAGGCTGTGAATGCAAATTCCCACTCGACCCTTGCCAGAATTCCAAGACTCTGTGATTTCATAGTTAATCCATTTGCGACCAGCGGTATTTGTCCCGACCAAGACAACTGTACATGAACGACCATTCAATTGTTCTTTTATCCATTTTTCAATTGCGGCATCTCCGCCTTTCTTCACGGTTTCCCAATCATTGTCAGAAACAGGAACATTGCCTTCGATTGCTCCTATATTCCTAACTTGCGCGGCGCGCCAGTTGTCGGGTTCATAGTGAAAACTGAAAAACACGCGTTTTGTCATTTTGTTTTCCTTTCTTATCTCGTTTGAATTTACGAATACAAAGAGATGGCTACGGCAACTAAAATCACAAAGACCATGCCTCCATGAAATGGCAGTAAAGTTCTTGAAAAGACGGTATTTAGCCATGTATTTTTTCTGCCAAAAATTTCCACGTCCTGAACTTTAGTGGTGTCCATAGAAAAATCGATTTTCTTCTCATCAGTCTTTAGAACATGGTCATAAAGTGACCTCAAGAGTCTTTCTTGCCAAAGATAAAATCCATCCAAGAGCCAAAAGATTATTGCTGGAAATAATGTCCACACTGCAAAGGTCTTTTGCGTTCCTTGAATTGCCAATATAAAAATCGCGGAAACGAGAGTGATACTCCACCCCTTTATTAGAAATGAGTTGTTTCCCATTCTCTCGATGACAGACTGAATCATTTCAAGGTGTTTGATTTTCTTTTCCATTCTGCCTCCATAGCAGACAAGCCAATTTAGACCATGCGTTCTATTTATAACATATCTTATTTCGCGTTTCAAATAAGAGAAACGTTAATTTTATGTGAGGTAATTTGTCTCGCCATTATAAAAAGCGCGGTCACCATTGACCGCGCTCTTTCAAAATTGGAAGTTATCTTTCAATCAGTTTTTCCACTTCCGATTTTGCCTCTGCCAGCGGGCGTTTGGCTTCTTGCCGTGCTTGTCGGGACTTTTGAATTTTACTGACAACCTCATTCACAATCTTTTTATCGGTTGGTAACGTCACGGGAATATTCAGCAAATCAGCAGTGGAAATGGCGGGGTACATTGAAGCAGTTGTATACAAATCTAGGATTTCGGAAACAACAGGAATACGCAAGTAGGTTAATAGTAATTCTGGTGGAATGGATTTTGGTTGCAAAACCGCAAAACCAGACGAGCACACAAAACCTTCCTGTTCGGCTTCAATCATTGCACTTAATCGCCGAATTGGGCGGACTGTGGAAGTGATTACATCGCCCTTACGAACGATCCACTGAGCACGGCTTGGCGCTTCCTCGCCTTGAACAATTTGGCTTTCTGCAAGCCCATCATTGGTTAAGTCGCTAATTTCAGACACTGTAGCACGCCTACCGACGTTGGGATACCCAGATAAGGGCTTTTGAAGTAGACTGGCAGGATGAAATCGACTTCCTCCAGCAGCTCCAAGTCAAAGGATAAACCACATTCCAAACTGGGTCCGGGCGAGTATAAACCCGATATCGCATTTAGACGGATCGAAGACTTGCCAAAGCCGAAGATTATCAAAGAAACCCGCACAAAGCCAGAACGCCCGTGTCTGCGTTGCGGGAAACCAGCCTCGCGAGAACACATCTACCTTCGCCGTTTGCATGATGTTGGTGATCTGGTGTCTGGGCATCCCCAGGAATTGCACATCACTTACTCACAACACCACTGCAAGGCATGTGACAAGTATTTCAGCACCGACTTGACCGATGTGGCGCCACCCGGAAGTCACTATACCCATCGCGTCATTGCATTGGCTCTGCGCGTAGTAGTGGAAGATGGCCTGGCGTATCGGAATGCGAGTTGGCAACTCTGGCGCGATCATCGCGTGTTTGTGCCCTTCGCCACCATCCAGAATTGGGTGGAGGCCGGGGGGAAAAAAGGCGAGCGAACGCTGGGAAAGCGACTATCTGGCGTGGGCACTCGCCGACTTTTCGGGCTATCTGGCGGCCGATGAACTGTATGATGGTCCGTTTTGCCTCTTATCCATCGTGGACAATCGCACCTTCAAGCGGCTCTTTTTCCAGGTGCTTGACCACGATCCGACGCATGACGACATGATCGCCTTTTTCGGACGCTTTCAGGCTATCCTGCAGGCACGGCAATTGATCGTACAGGGCATTACGACCGACGGATCCTGCTTGTATCCAGCCGCTATTCGAGCCGTCTGGGGCGACCTGCCGCATCAAATTTGCGAGTTCCATATTCTGCAAGACCTGAACCAGGCCATCTTGCGGTCGGTGGCACAGGTTCGGAAGCAACTTGCCTCCCAGCAGCCCAAACTGGGACGCGAGCGCCCCAAGTCGAGCCAGCGCAAACTGGCGCAGAAACGCCAGCGGCTTCAGCAGAAAATCGCCGACTTGTTTGAGCATCGCTATCTCTTTGTGCAACACCATCTCACGGATGCTGAACGGGCGACCCTGCAACAGATCACGCGTGGCTTGCCTCACTTGCGGGTGTTACGCCAGATCACCGATGAAATCTATCGCCTGTTCGACCGACGCTGTCGCACCGCGACGGCGCTATCCAAACTGGCAGGCTTGCGGCAACGAGTGCAACGCTTCACGCAGTTGAGTCAAATCTTGAAAGGGTTGTTCTCGGCCAATGTCGAGAAAGCCTTGACCTTCCTGGATGATCGTTTGTTGGGAGCCACCTCCAATGCGGTGGAACGCGGCAACCGCCGCTATCGCAAAATGCAGAAAACCGTGTATCGCGTGCGAACATACACCCATATTGTGGCGCGCATGGCGCTGGATCTGTTTCGGGAAGCGGCGATGTCACCGCGCACGGCTACCCTTCAATTTCTCCACTCCGCAAGAACTGGCCCATGATTGTATCGGTGCGCTTGCTACAGTGTCGAAATTTGTTTGAATAATGGAATTATCCTTATCGAAATTCCTTATACTTGGAAGGGGAGTAAATCTGAAATAAAAAGATTGATTTCTGATGCGCTAAAAAATAAGCAAGATGTGTGGCGATGAAATCTCCTGCCCGCGAAAGGAGTTTTTTGTTTGCGGGATTGGTGAATAAGATCGACATGTCTTATGCGCGCCGTTGCCATCATCAATCCGTGCGTGTACACGGGTCATGGTCAATTGTGGTTCTGTGGGGACACCTTCGGCAAGTCTCTGCGCGAAACCGCAACAACAAGTGATACAATCTCTGAAGAGAAAAGGGGCGCCAATATACAGATTTAACACGTTTCATCCAATTCAGGAAAAGAAAGATAAGCATGTTACCTATAATGACCATCGCAATTATTAGCGACCGCGGTCCTAGAGGCGGCGAGATCGTTGTCGCAGTTTCCACAATCTTAACCATGACATACCTCACCGTAAAACCAGTCTCAACCAACAATTCATGCAGGGACGAATTCATAAACGCCTGCAGGGCAATGGTCCGTAGCGGAACCCCTAAAAAATATGTAGGGAGAATTGCAAACCCCTCATCGTTAAATGCCGAATACGCAGACTTCTGGCTGGCGTTTGACACAAAGGGCGAGAAGATGGCAAGGCAAATTATTCAGAACTCCGGAAAATCGGTTGAGAAGGGGAAATATGATTTTCCCGGGATGGTTCATTTATTTGAACATACTGTTCCTGATCCTCCAGATGCTGGCGATATCAAGCCGTGGGTCGGCACACTTATCAATCAATTGGAGCCTTGGAAAGAAAAGATCAGAAAAATGCATTCGGGCTATACCTAGTTTGACAATGTCACATTAAACATCTGTTCTATGAATTCGGTTCGGCTGATCTGCCATATGTGGAATTCTCAGCTAGATTCGGGCTATATTTCCTAAATATAGTGATGGCAACAATGCGCTATATATGGCGGTGTGCAACCAAAACGTCCTGTATATAGCGGATGTGACATTGTCAAACTAGTCAGGAAATACATTCACACGAAACACATACACTTGAAATGAAGTCTCATCTTAAGTCTCCTATCCGCGAAGGGAGATTTTTGTTTGTGGATGGACTCCCCCCTGCCGCTCTCCTAAAAAGGAGAGGGATTTTGCTTGGCAGAAAATCATGTATGATTGGGACATAGGTATTCAAAAATGGATTTCTGGCCCGTAATTATTGAGGTTTGGCATGAACCCTGTAGTTAAACCTGATACGCGAATTAAAGATATTGAAGTCACTGACGACTCTGTCATCGCCCATTTAATGGACGGGCGCACAATTAGCGTGCCGTTAGTCTGGTCGTGGCGATTGATGGAAGCGACATCCAAACAGCGCAAACATTACGAAATCATTTGGGATGGCGGTCCCAGTCACACATCCGCTGCAACCACATCGTTTTTGCGATCTCGGTATGGATCATGGTTGCGAGTCTTATCCACGCCAGCGCATTCTTCCTGGCTCAATCAAGCCGAAATTCTATTGAAAAGTTTTGAGGTGCGCTATTTGCAACGTGGCAATTGGACCAGTCGTCAACATCTGATTGATCATTTGTACGACAGTACGCCGGAATACAATCGTTTATGGGCTCAACCCATTAATTGGTCATGGACTCGGCGCGACCTCCATAATTGGGCTGAGAAAAAATCAACATGACTATGTTAAATTACTTTTCAAACGCACCACTAGTACGGTACTCGCCGTAGATGCCAGGGATAAGCGCACGCTGGAAGCAGTATCCACCTTAAGACAGGTGAAAGTGATTCTAGGATAATTACCCATTAGTCCGGTAGTCAAGTAGTCGGATGGTCCTGTAGCCAAGTATCCTCGCTCATCTTCTCTCCATTTTTGACCCCGCGTCCGACGCACAGTGGTTGCTCCTCTGGATATACCCTCCCAGTACGATAGAAGACTGGTCCCCGCAACGCTCGTTCGTACAGCCTCAGGTATCGGCAAGTTGCTGTTCTTCGGGCTTCTGAGCGGGAACAACGCGTTTCTTTGGGACCCCAACGTGAGCGGTCCGGCCGTTTTCAGTGCTACCGCTACCCGGTTCAACAACGACCATCCCGTTAGTAGAAGGCACTCGCAGCAAGATACGCCGCCCACAAGTAGGACAATACCACTCCTCCGCGCCAGAGGGATGAGTTTTTTCCAAAACCATTTCATGTTGTTGCTCATTCATTGAATCACTCCTTGACAGATAGGATATTAAAACAGAACGGATCCAAACTCCGGGCCCGTTGGCAAAGCTAAAGCAATTTCTGTTCCTCGGTCGCCTGGGGTAGTAGCCGTGCTAGCGACCTAGCTTTAAATCCATAACTTTGAGTCCTAGACTCTTACAAAGAGTTTAGTTACCTGTAACATGCCTAATTAACAGGACGAAAAAAGGATCGTTTTGCGCTCGTTATCGATCTTCCCTAAAATTTACCACGAATGAAGGGCGAAAAATTCCACTAACGCACCATCATCTCTTCCAACTTCTTCTTCACGTCAGGCCATTCCGTATCCAGAATACTATAAAATACCGAATGACGATAATGCCCGTCGGGCAGGATCATGTGATTACGAAGCACGCCCTCTTTCACCGCGCCGATGCGTTCGATGGCTTTTTGCGAGCGTTCGTTCCGCAAATCCGTTTTCAATTGTACGCGAATGCAGCCAAGGGTCTCAAAGGCGTGACACAGCATCAAATACTTACATTCAGTATTCACCGGCGTCCGCTGAAACTCAGATCCATACCACGTGCCGCCAATTTCAAGTCCACGATCATTGGGCATTGTGTTCAAGTAACGCGTCGCACCAGCCACACGACCCGATGCAAGATGAATGGCAACAAAGGGCAGGTCTGTGCCTTTCTCTGCGCGTGAGAGAATATCCATCACCCAATTGCGCATATCTTCCACAGTATTCATATTTCCATAAACCATAAAATCCCAAAACGTCTGGCCCACACCGATCTCGGCCAAAGCCGGAATGTGCGATTCCGTCATGGGTTCAAGCCGCACGTGTTTGCCTTGTAATACAACGGGTTTAACTTCCATGATTGCTCCTAATGAAAATGATGTCACTGCGAGCCTTCGGCGAAGCAGTCTCCTGTTACGAGGAGATTGCTTCGCCGAAGGCTCGCAATGACAAATCAGAACTTCAGCCACTCCTCTTCAGGTGTATCCTGTGTGGGCAGGTAGGGCATCTTCGGGCCCTCCACGCCCAGCAATTCGCTTAACGCGGCACGCATGGCGGTGCGATCGTCCCATAAATGTTCACGCGCGCCAAAACACATGGACTGCTCATGACCCTTCCCGCAATACAGGACAATGTCACCATCACGCGCGAGACGAAGCGCGAATCGGATGGCTTCGCCTCGATCCGGGATTCGCCAGAATGTTTCTCCTTCGTGTCCTCCCTTGGACCCTTCGACACTCCCTTCGGTCGCAGGGCGGTGCCTCGCGCCTGCCGCCATTTCCTCAAGGATTCCATCCAACGACTCGGTGCGCGGGTCTTCAGCAGTCAGCACTGTGAGATCAGCCAGTTCTGCAGATGTTTCTGCCATCATGCGGCGTTTGGCCTTGTCGCGTAAACCTGCTGAGCCGAAGACAGCAATCACGCGGGGATGCTTTGCCACAGAGTTCACACACCTGCCCTGGCGGGCGGTGCCAGGGGAGTTTTCTGAGTTTTTCTTTTCGGTTTTCTCAAGGCTCTCTGTGATCTCCGTGGCTGGCTTAAGCATTTCGCGCGCGGCCTCCAGCACAACTTTCAGTGCATTCGGCGTGTGTGCGAAATCAACGATGGCGGTGAAGTTCTGACCCATGTCAATCCGTTCCATGCGACCAGGGATTCCTTCAAGCGAAGCAATTCCCTGTGCGGCGATCTCGGGTTTTATCCCCAAACCATAGGCTGTCGCAGTCAACGCAGCCAGGCAATTCGAAACGTTATAGGCTCCAACCAATTTACTCGAAAAGGGAATTTCAAAATCCTTACTCTTCGCCGTAAAATGAATCCCCGATGGGCTGTAGCGAATATCTACAGCGCGGACATCCGCATCTTCACCTAGCCCATAATTTAGTTTTTTGACTCTAATAAAGTTATTCAGGAAGTCAAATGATTTGACATCATCACGATTGATCACACCCAAACGCGGATTTCCCTGTGGTTTTTCAGAAGTCTTTTCAAGGCTTTCAAACAATCTTGCTTTCGCGGCGCGATAGTTTTCATAGGAGCCATGTTCATCCATGTGTTCATGCGTAATGTTCGTAACAACTCCGATATCAAACTCACAGGCATCCACACGATATTGCGCCCAGCCGTGCGATGTGGTTTCAAGGACTACATGAGTTAATCCCGCCTCCACCATTTTGGCAAGATAGCGCTGCACATCCTGCGCGTCGGGTGTGGTAACGTGGAATCCCGTATCCAGCACCTCATCGCCGATCACCGCGTTTACGGTTGATATCATGCCGGCTTTGATCCGCGCGGCGAGCAGGATCTGGTAGATCAGATTCGTCGTGGTAGTTTTGCCGTCCGTACCGGTAACGCCGATCACCCTCAGCTTGCGACCCGGCCAGTTGTAAAACGCGGCAGCCATCCAGGTCAGCGCGCGACGCGGATTGTCGAGTCGAACGTACGGGACGGTGAGTCCGCTTAGTCCCCTTTCCCCCACCACCGCGACCGCGCCATTCTCAATTGCCTTTGAGATGTAATCGTGCCCATCTGCAGACCCGCCTTTCATGGCGACAAAAAGATAACCTGGTTTGACCGCGCGACTGTCAATCGCGATGCCCGTGATCGGAATATTGGGGATATTCGCCATGCAAAAAGGCAACGGCAATTCGGCAAAGATGTGTTGGAGCGATTTTTGATTTGACATGATTAAAGAAAAAGAGGGCTCTGGTATTTTACCAAAACCCTCCTTCAAGACTTCCGAAATCTGATAATTTACTTAAGGCTCTGGCGAAGACCTTCGAGCTTGCCCGCGACGGAACCATCAAGCACCTTATCACCCACTTTGATCACGAGGCCGCCCAGAATGGACGGGTCGACCCGGAAGGTGACAGCCTGCGCGCCGACTTTGGCGAGCACACCCGTCTTTACGGATTCCTCCTCTGCCTTGCTCAACGGGAGGGCGCTCGTAACCTCAGCAGATTCACCTTTGAAGCCCGCGTCATCAAGAACGACAACCTTGCCGGATTTCACGCCGGAGAAGAATTCATCGAGCAAAGCGCGTTGCTTCTTTTCATCCAGCGCCTCGCCGACCAGTTTATTCGCGGCGGCAATCGCGAGTGCTGCAACCTGACTACGCAGGTCTCCGAGAATGCGATTCCGCTCGAGCTCGGCTTCGGCAACAGCAGCATCGCGAGCCGTGGCGATATCGGCTTCAGCAGCAGCCTTCACATCGTTCGCTGCGGCCGCGGCGCGTTCGGTCGCTTCGCCTACGATCTTACTGGCCTCAACCTGGGCTTCAGCGCGGATCTTATCCGCATCCTTTTGTGCATCTGCGCGCGCTTCGGCCGCGACACGGGCATCTTCCAGGCCTTGTGCAATTTTCTGTTTGCGGGTCTCCATCATGTTCAGCATAGGCTTGTAAACCCAGGCGGTCAACGTCAGGAGAACGATGAAGAACGCGATAATCTGAACAATGAGCAGACCGAAATTAATACCAAGTGCTTCCATGCGCTGCTCCTATCTTAGACAACTTTGAAGAGCATGAGGAACGCGATGACCAGACAGTAGATCGCGATCGCTTCAGAGAACGCGATGCCGAGGATCATATTGGTCAACAGGTTACCGTAGGTATCCGGGTTGCGAGCCATACCAGTCAGCGCGCCCTGCACGCTCAAACCGATTCCCACACCAGCGCCTGCAGCACCAATCATAGCCAGACCAGCGCCAACAAAGCGAGCGGCATCCAAAATATTTCCTTCCATGTTAAAGCCTCCTTAGGTTTATCCTATTCATGTATAGTTGGCGTTCTCTGACGCCGAATGCGCTAGAGAGCGCATCCTTACTCTCTAATGCTCTGCGTGCTCTTCTCCGTGGCCCTGCGTGGCCTGCGCCATAAAGACCATGGTCAACATACCGAAAACGAACGCCTGGATCACGCCCACGAACAATTCGAACATCATGACCATCGCGGGCAAAATCGAGATCTTGCCAAGCAGTCCTGCAACGATCGCGACCAGCACGATCCCTGCAAACATGTTACCGAAAAGACGGAAGGCAAACGAGAGGATCTTGGAGAGTTCCGAGATCAATTCAAGCAAGCCGACCAGAAAATCCATCGCGCCGAAGAATGGCACTTTGAACATCCTGCGAGTATTGAAGAACTTGCTAAAATAACCCAATCCCTGCGCTCGCAAACCAATGAATTGGATTGCGATCACCGCGACAATAGCCAGCGCAGCAGTAAAGTTCAAGTCCACGGAGATACCGCGGAAGAATGGAGCAAGTATGTAGCCGCCTTCTTCCACTTTTGTGGGAAGAAGATTTGCCCAACCGCCACCAAGTTCCTGGATTGCATGACCTTCGCCGTGTGCTTGATGCAAAACACCGATTGACTCAAAACCGGGGATCAACTTGAGCAAATTGGCAAATAACACATAAATCATGATGGTCGCAAACCACGGGAAGATGGCCCTCGCCCATTTCGCGCCCGCGGAGCCTTCCGTCAGGTTGTAGAGTAATTCCAGAATGGCTTCCATCAGATTGCCGATGCCGCGCGGCACAAGATCAGTCTGTGCACTTTGTTTCAAAGACAGATTGGTGAAGTACGCAATCACCACAAGCAGGACAATTGTCACTAGCAGTGTGGGAATCGTATTCACCAAGTAAAGAGGCCCAAGGCCAAGGAAGTTCTCGACAATCGGCTCTTCGATCAATTTCTCTGGGGCAACCGCGATCTCAGGCTGAACGGGCACGAAAATCCCACCCAGAATAAAGCCCGCTATCATCAGCACCAGCACGACCCATCGGCGCCAGGGTCTACGTTTTTCCTGTTCCAAAGTCCGCCTCCTACGACGAAATATCAGAGTCTTTTTCTGCTTTTTCCTTCAACCGTGCGAGTGTCCTGCGCGCCACAACGAGCATCACGATCACCGACACGGGGATTCCGGCAAACAGCAAAGCCAGCGTAATAACCGGCTTTGTACCGAACAGATTATCAAGCCACAATCCACCGAAAACAGAACCCAGAATGATGATCAGGGTCAGGCATCCTACCTGGCCGATCATTACAATAAGCAGCGTATTAAGGATGCTGCTGCCTTTTTTTTCCGATTGTGCCATGCTGCACGATTATAACTGACAGGCTAAAAGTATGTCAAATCAGATAGCCTATATCGCATCGCTTCGATCCTCCTTACAGTCGTCAGCGCAAGCTTTCGAAGCCGATAATTGTTTCCGTTATGGAGTCCGACAGCTTGCTGTCGGCTATACGGGAGCAAGCTCCCGCACTCCAAACTAAAACAGATTCAACGCCGCCGCGTCCGACCAGCTGAACCACGGAGCAAACAGCGTTCCAATCAAGATAACGCCGAACACCAGCACTACAAGAGCGATGGCATACGGGCGGGTCAACGGGACGGGGTGATTTTCCTCATCCTGGTTCGGCATGCGATAGAGGTACACATATTTCAATACATTCAAGTAGTAGTACACGCCGATGGCCGAATAAATTATGCCAATGACAACCAGCCACACATAGCCAGCCTGTACGCCCGCCGCAAAGACAACAACCTTTGCCACGAAACCGCCGAAGGGCGGCATGCCCGCAAGTGACAGGAACGCAGCCAGCATCATTAATGCCAGGCCGGGATTGCGCCTGCTCATGCCTACATAATCGGTAATCTCCTCAAGCCCTGTCACGCGGCTGAATGCCATAACGATACCGAAGGCAAGGAGATTAGTGAGGATATACGCTGCCAGATAGAATACCACACTCGCGACGCCCAGTTGAGTGAGGGCAATGACTCCGATCAGCACGTACCCCGCGTGCGCGACCGATGAGAACGCCAGCAGGCGTTTGATGTTCGTTTGCGGCAACGCAAGCAGGTTACCGACAGTCATCGTAACGGCAGCCAGGACAGCCAGTACCGCCGTCCAGGAGGAGGCGAGATCGGGAAATGCCACGATGAACAGGCGGGTGAGGACTGCAAATCCCGCGGCTTTCGAGGCAGTGGACAAAAAACCGGCCACGGGAGTCGGGGAACCTTCATATACGTCGGGCGCCCAGAAGTGCAAAGGCACAATCGAAACTTTGAAGCCGATACCTACAAGGATGAGGGCCAAAACACTGAAAGTGGTAACAAGTTCCAAATTGCCAGCCTTGAGCATGTCAGCCAGTTGATAGAGATCGGTCGTCCCTGTAAAGCCGAAGACCAGGCTGAACCCATACAGCATGACCGTGGACGTCAACGCGCCGAAAAGCAGGTATTTGAATCCAGCCTCGGTTGATTTATCGTCAGCCAGCATGAAGCCCGCGAGGATGTAGAGCGGGATGGACGTGGTCTCAATCGCAAGGTAGAGCATGACCAAATCCGCAGCAGAAGCCATCAGGTTCATGCCGAGAAGCGAGGCAAGCAGCAGAAGATAGGCTTCCCCGCGATGTCCCACCTTCTCGTTATCCATCAAGAGAAGGGCAGTCGCCGCGCCCGCGAACATGAAGAGCATCTTGAAGAAGAATCCCAGCCAGTCGAAGCGCACCATGCCGCCCAGCGTGGAAATCGGCTCACCAGGTCTGGCAAAGATCAGGCTGATCACCATCGCAGCCAGCAAACCGACAGCGGTCAGCCAGCCCACGTTACGACGCTGTTCCTCCTTCCAGAATGGTTCCACTACGAGCACGAGCAGGCCAATCGTGAGAATGAGGATTTCAGGGAGGATGGACGCAAACATCGTTGATGTAAACATTATGCACCTCCCAGCAGGCGAAGTATATTTTCCACGCCAGTTTGCACCATCGGAACCATGAAGCCGGGGAACAGTCCAATGAGGATCATGAAAAGGCACAGGGTCGTGATCGCGACCTTGTCCAGCATCGTGACATCAGTCAGATGACCCTCGAATTTCTCAGGCATGTTACCGAAGAATACCTGTCCGATATTGCGCATGATATACCCCGCGGTGATGATGATAGAGATAATGGCGATGACAGCCACCAACCATTGCCTGCCCCAAACACCCATGAAGATGGGGAATTCAGCGATAAAGCCAGAGAAGCCGGGCATACCCATGGATACAAGGCCGCCGATGATGAAACCGATCGCGGCAAATGGCATCACTTTGTTCATACCACCCAGCTCGGGGATCTCACGCGTATGAGCGCGGTCATAGATCATACCAACGACCGCAAAGAAAAGCGCCGTCATCACACCATGCGAAAACATTTGTACCCCGGCGCCCAGGAGGCCCTGGCGATTGAGCGTGGAAAACCCCAGCATCACAAGCCCCATGTGCGAAACAGAGGAAAAGCCGACCATGTATTTGAAATCTGTTTGCACAAAGGCAATGTATGCTCCATAAACCACCGCGATCGCGGCGAAAGTCATGATGAGCCACGACCAGGTCTGCGCGCCCTGCGGCAGGAGCATGATCCCCACCCGCAACGCGGCGAACGCGCCGAGTTTCATCAACACCCCTGCGTGGAACATCGAAACGGCTGTGGGCGCGGCAACGTGCCCGTCAGGTGACCAGTTGTGGAAGGGCCAGATGCCACCCAGCACCGCGAAGCCAAGGAAGACGGGCAGGAACCAGATGTTCTGGAAAATCTGCGAGAAGCCGGCCTTTTCCATTTCAAGCATGTCAAAGGTAAGCACGCCCGTATTTTGGTATTGAACCCAGTACATAACCAGCACACCGACCAGGGAAACCACTGAGCCAAGGAACAGGTAGAGAGTCAGCTTCATCGCGGCGTACTCGCGGGTCACGATCCAGCCCCAGATGGCGATGAGCAGGTACATCGGGAAGACTGCGATCTCATAGAAGAAGAACAGCATGAACAAATCCAGTGAGACGAACACGCCGAACACACCGCTCGCGAGGATGAACAGGAAGGCAAAGAACTCACGCGGCCGGTCCTGAATGCCAGCCATTACATGCTTATTATCATCACCCCAGGAGATCAGCACGCCGGTAAACATCACCACACCGGTCAGCAACACGAGTGGCGTGCTCATGCCATCCACGCCGAAGTGCAGGCTGATGCCGAGTGCGGGAAGCCAGTTGTATTTCTCAATGAATTGGTAACCAACCGCGGCCTGGTCGTAGTTAAAGTACACCCCGAAAGACAGGATCAGGGCAAAGCTCGCGGCCGCGAGTGCAACCGCGCGGGCCTCATTCTTGCGCTGGGCGGGCAGCAGCAATATCAGCAGTGCCGCGGCAATCGGTGTAAACGTGATGACACTGAGAACAGGAAAATCCATCATCCACCTCTTAGAAAAGCATGCCCACGGCTTTGTTGATCACATTTAGAATCCACCCGGGCCACAGGCCGATCCACAGGATCAGCACCATCAGTGGTGCCATGACAAGGACCTCGCGCGTGTTGATCTCGGTCAGCTTGTGTTCGCCGTGCGCCCAGTGTTCATTCAATGGGCCATGCAAAACTTTCTTGATTCCTTTCAGGATGTAAGCGCCCGTGAAGAGCAGTCCCAGCATTGAGATAGCCGTGTAAGCAGTAAGGATTGGCCATGACCCCCGAACCACCAAAAACTCGGAGATAAAGCCATTGAGCCCGGGCAGGCCAAGCGACGCCATGCTGGTAAAGATCAGGATACCACCGTAAACGGGGACGAGTGGGAATAACCCGCCGAACTCGTCGAGGTTACGCGTATGGGTTCGTTCATAGATCACGCCTACCAGGAAGAACATGCCTGCCGCTGATAAACCGTGATTGAACATCTGGAGGATGGCTCCGTTCAATGCGATATTTGCATCGATCGTTCCGGATGCCAATCCTGCCGCCGCTATACCGAGCACTACAAAGCCCATATGGTTTACGGACGAGTACGCGACGAGCCTCTTGAAGTCGGGCGAGGCGATCAGCTCGTGAACGGACTCGTGCCGGCCATCGGTCCTGACGACGGTCCTGGCGGTGTCCACCATGCGTCCTCTCCCTGGTCGAAGGCGGAGGCGCTGCCTCCCCCGTGTCGTGCTGATCTACATCAACTCATGTGCGCCATGGGTGCGAGTCATCGATGCCACCTCGGTGCATAGGGTGTCATGACGCGCCAGGTCGGTGGCGATATTGATGTCCTTCTTCATCAGGCCCAGGCTGAAGCCGGAATTGAATTTCCCGGACACGATGAACTGCATCAGCTTGTTCTCGGTGCTGTTGTTCTTGCCGGTCGAGGCGTTCAGCACCGCTACGACCTTGTCCGGCGCGATGCCGAAATCTGCGCCCACCTTCAGCGCCTCGCAGGCCGCCAGCAGTCCCGCCGCCGAGACGTAGTTGTTGAGCGCCTTCATCGCGTGCCCGGATCCCAGCATCCCGGTCTCGATGATGGTCTTGCCCATGGTCAGCAGCAGCGGCGTCACCCGCGCGATGACCGCCGCATCGCCGCCGGCCATGATCGCGAGCGATCCGTCGACGGCACGTTTCACCCCGCCCGAGACCGGCGCGTCGATCAAGTCCACGCCCCCTGCGCTGAGCCGCGGCCCGAGTTCGCGCGTCACCGACGGACTGGACGAGCTCATGTCGATGAGGACCGCGCCCTGCTTCAGGTGCGCGGCTAGAGCGTCGACA
>Ga0209521_10002061_pt1 | contig 16405 bp, 31 predicted proteins | sample Rifsed19ft4_FD_184016 | JGI IMG/M metagenome (GOLD analysis project Ga0209521, IMG submission 184016) | Soil microbial communities from Rifle, Colorado, USA - sediment 19ft 4 (version 2) | ecosystem: Environmental > Terrestrial > Deep subsurface > Rock core/Sediment | place: Rifle, Colorado...
CCCCCGACGCTGAGGAAGGCGGTGACGCCGAGTGAACTCCGCGCGCGACGTGATCTTCCGCCCGGTGGTGAGCGAGAAGTCCTACGCGGGCTTGGAGCAGAACACCTACACGTTCCTCGTCGACCCGCGCGCCAACAAGACCGAGATCAAGGAGGCGGTCCAGCAGATCTGGAACGTTCAGGTGACCTCTGTGCGCACGCTGAACCGCAAGGGCAAGGTGAAGCGCCGCCGCTTCACCCTCGGCAAGCGCGCCGACCAGAAGCGCGCGATCGTGACGCTCGCCGAGGGCGACAAGATCGAGATCTTCGAGACGGGGAAGTAGACGATGACCGTTCGCAAGTACAAGCCGACGACGCCGGGGCGCCGCGGCGCCAGCGTGTCCGGGTTCGACGAGATCACGAGGGCCAAGCCCGAGAAGTCCCTCGTGGCCAAGGGCCGCAACCGCGCGGGCCGCAACGTCCATGGGCGCATCACGGCGCGTCACCAGGGCGGCGGCAACAAGAGGCGCTACCGGGTCATCGACTTCCGCCGCAACAAGGACGGGATCCCGGCCAGGGTGGCACACATCGAGTACGACCCGAACCGCTCGGCTCGGATCGCGCTGCTGCACTACGCCGACGGCGAGAAGCGCTACATCCTGGCGCCCAACGGTCTTGGCGTGGGCGACAAGCTGCTCTCGGGCGAGCACGCCGACATCCGGCCGGGCAACGCGCTCGCGCTGCGGAACATCCCCGTGGGCACCACGGTCCACGCCGTGGAGCTGAAGCCCGGTGGCGGCGCCCGGATGGCGCGCTCGGCCGGCACCAGCATCCAGGTGATGGCCAAGGAGGCCGGCTACGCGACGCTCCGGCTCCCCTCGGGCGAGATGCGACTGATCCAGGCTACCTGTAAGGCGACGGTCGGCGAGGTCGGCAACGCCGAGCACGAGCTGATCTCGCTGGGCAAGGCCGGCCGGAGCCGCTGGAAGCGCAAGCGGCCGACCGTCCGCGGCGTCGCGATGAACCCCGTCGATCACCCGCTGGGTGGCGGCGAGGGCAAGAGCTCGGGCGGCCGGCATCCCACGAGCCCGTGGGGCCAGAAGGAAGGCCGGACGCGGAAGAAGAACAAGGCGTCGGACAGGTACATCGTCCGGCGCCGCGGGAAGGGGCGTGGCTAGGTGCCCAGGAGCATCAAGAAGGGGCCGTTCGTCGACGAGCACCTCATGGTCAAGGTCGTCGAGATGAACCGCAAGAGCGAGAAGAAGGTCATCAGGACCTGGTCTCGCCGCTCGGACGTCGTGCCCGAGATGGTCGGTCACACGATCGCGGTCCACGACGGGCGCAAGCACGTGCCCGTGTACATCTCGGAGTCGATGGTCGGGCACAAACTCGGCGAGTTCGCGCCGACCCGGACGTTCCGTTCGCACGCGCGGGGCGAGCGTTCGACGACGGTGAGGTAGGACATGGAAGCCAAAGCGACGGTCAAATACGTGCGCATCTCGCCGCCGAAGGCGCGGCGTGTGATCGACCTCGTCCGCGGTCAGCAGGTGGAGGAGGCCCGGCGCATACTGAAGTTCAGCCCGCTCGGCGCCGCCAAGACCGTCGAGAAGGCGCTGAACTCCGCCGTCGCCAACGCCGAGCAGCAGCCCGGCGTGATCGCTCAGAACCTGATCGTGGAGCGCGCCTGGGTCGACTCGGGCCCGACGCTGAAGCGCTGGCGCCCCCGCGCCTACGGACGTGCCACGCGGGTGCGCAAGCGCACCTCGCACATCACGCTCGTCGTTCGTTCGCTGGGAGAGGATGCTTAGTGGGTCACAAGGTCAACCCGTACGGGTTCCGCCTCGGGGTCATCTACCCCTGGAAGTCCAACTGGATCGCCGGCAAGGACTACGCCGACCAGCTCCACGAGGACATCTGGATCCGCAAGCACATCCGCTCGCGGCTGTCGCGCGCCGGCATCTCGAGCGTGGACATCGAGCGCAAGGGCGACCAGATCTGGGTCTACATCCGCACGGCCCGGCCCGGCATCGTGATCGGGCGCAAGGGCGCGGAGGTCGACCGGATCCGCAAGGACGTCGAGCGGGTCACCAAGAAGCGCGTCGACGTGAAGGTCGAGGACATGAACTCGGCCGCGTCCGAGGCGCGCCCGGAGACCGACGCCACTCTTCTCGCGCAGGGCGTTGCGGAGCAGCTCGCCGGCCGTGTGTCCTTCCGCCGGGCGATGCGCCGCGCGGTGCAGACCGCGATGCGCTCGGGCGCCCTGGGCGTCCGCGTGCAGTGCGGCGGCCGCCTCGGCGGCGCCGAGATGTCGCGGCGCGAGTGGTACCGCGAGGGCCGTGTCCCGCTTCACACGCTCCGCGCGCGGATCGACTTCGGCACGGCCGAGGGCAAGACCACCTTCGGGATCATCGGCGTGAAGGTGTGGGTCTACCACGGCGACGAGATCCCGCAGGCCGAGCAGGAGACCGAACGGTTGCGCGCCCGCGCGCTCGCACAGGTCGCCAGTGGCGGCGGCGCGTCGACCGGCGCGCTCATCACCGACGTGGCCGAGGCGGCCGAGGTCGCCGCGCCCGAGACGCCGGAGGTCCAAGCCGAGACCCCGGCTCCGGCCGAGCCCGAGACGCCGGCGGTCCAAGCCGAGACCCCGGCGGCGAAGGAAGCGGACGCGTCAGCTGCCGACGGGGAGGCTGAGGCCTGATGCTCGCGCCCAAGAGGGTCAAGCACCGCAAGGTGCACCGGGGACGGCGGCGCGGTCGAGCCACCGGTCTCACCGAGGTGCACTTCGGTGACTTCGGGCTCGTGGCCCTGGAGGCCGCCTGGATCACGAACCGCCAGATCGAGTCGGCCCGTGTCGCGATCACGCGCCACATCCGCCGCGGCGGGAAGGTATGGATCAACATCTTCCCGGACAAGCCCGTCACCAAGAAGCCTGCCGAGACCCGGATGGGCTCGGGCAAGGGCAACCCGGAGGGCTGGGTCGCGGTCGTCAAGCCGGGCCGCGTGATGTTCGAGCTCGCCGGTGTGTCCGAGGAGCTAGCGCGCGAGGCCATGCTGCGGGCCGCGCACAAGCTGCCGATCAAGACGAAGTTCATCACGCGTGCCGGGGGGATGGGCTAGATGGCCAAGCTCACCGAGCTGCGGGATCTGGGCGACGTCGAGCTGCTCGAGCGGCTCGATTCGAACAAGGAGGAGCTGTTCAACCTGCGCTTCCAGCTAGCGACGGGGCAGCTCGACAACCCGATGCGGATCAAGGCAGTGCGCCACGAGGTCGCTCGGATCCTGACGATCCTGCGTGAGCGGGAGATGGAGGCCGAGATCGAGGCGTTCGAGGCCGCTATGAGCGGCGGGGAGCAGGAGTGAGGGTGGGCGACGAGCAGACGACAACGGAGCGGAGCCGGCGCAAGGTGCGCGTGGGCGTGGTCGTGTCCGACAAGATGGACAAGACCGTGCTCGTGCGGATCGATCGCAAGGTCCGCCACCCCCTGTACAAGAAGACCGTTGCGCGCTCGAACAAGCTCGCCGCGCACGATGAGACCAACGACGCCCACGTGGGGGACACGGTCAGGTTGGTCGAGACCCGCCCGACGTCCAAGACCAAGCGTTGGCGCGTCGTGGAGATCGTGGAGAGGGCCAAGTAGTGATCCAGCAGGAGTCGCGCTGCAAGGTCGCGGACAACACCGGGGCCAAGGAGGTCCTCGTGATCCGCGTGCTCGGCGGGAGCGGGCGCCGCTACGCGGGCGTGGGCGACATCGTGGTCGGCTCGGTGAAGGACGCGCTGCCCGGCGGCGCGGTGAAGAAGGGCGAGGTCGTGAAGGCCGTCGTCGTTCGCACCGCCAAGGAGCGTCGTCGTCAGGACGGCTCCTACATCCGGTTCGACGACAACGCGGTCGTGATCTTGACGACCGACGCGAAGAACCCGCGCGGGACCCGGATCTTCGGACCCGTGGCGCGCGAGCTCCGCGAGAAGCGCTTCATGAAGATCATCTCGCTCGCCCCGGAGGTGCTGTAGCGATGCCCGGCGTGAACATCCACAAGGACGACACCGTGAAGGTGATGACCGGAAAGAGCGCCGGCCACACCGGCCGCGTGATCCGCGTGCTCCCGCGCGAAGGCCGCGTGATGGTCGAGGGCGCCGCCATGGCCAAGAAGCACCAGCGGACCCAGGGCAAGCGCTCGCAGAGCGGCTCCCAGCTCCAGCAGGGCGGGATCATCGACACCGAGACGTTCATCGACATCGCGAACGTGATGCTGGTGTGCGGCTCCTGCGGCAAGCCGACGCGCGTTGGGTACCGGATCGAGGGCGACGGCACCAAGGTGCGCGTCTGCCGCAAGTGCGGGGCGGACCAGTGAGCGATCACCCGATCCCCCGCCTGAAGACCCGGTACCGCGAAGAGGTGATCGCTCGCCTGCAGCGAGAGCTCGGCCTGAGCAACCCGATGCAGGTACCGCGTCCGGAGAAGGTCGTCATCAACATGGGCGTGGGCGACTCCCTCAAGGACGGTCGTATGCTGGAGGCCGCCGTCGAGGACCTGCAGGTCATCACCGGGCAGAAGCCCGTGATAACCAAGGCCCGCAAGTCGATCGCGGGCTTCAAGCTTCGCGAGGGCATGCCGATCGGCGTGAAGGTCACCCTGCGGGGGGACCGGATGTGGGAGTTCGTCGACCGGTTGGTGTCGATCGCGATCCCGAGGATCCGGGACTTCCGCGGGCTGAACCCCAGCGCGTTCGACGGCCGTGGCAACTACACGCTGGGCCTGACCGAGCAGCTGATCTTCACGGAGATCGACTACGACAAGGTCGCGAAGGTCCGCGGCATGGACATCACGGTCGTGACGACCGCGACGAGTGACGAGGAAGGACGGGCGCTGCTGGTGGCGCTCGGGTTCCCCTTCGAGGGGATCCCGATGGTCACCGCGCAAGCGTCCTAGGGCGGAGCGATGGCGAAGAAGGCACTGGTCAACAAGCAGCGGAAGCAGGGCAAGTTCAAGGTGCGTGAGTACACGCGCTGCCGCCGGTGCGGCCGGTCGCGCGCCGTGTACAAGAAGCTCCTGCTCTGCCGGATCTGCTTCCGCGAGCTCGCGCACGCGGGGGAGCTGCCGGGGGTGACGAAGGCGTCATGGTGAGGCTCGCGACCAACGTCACCGACCCGATCGGCGACCTGCTCACCCGGATCCGCAACGCGAACCTGGCGTACAAGGACGACCTCATGGTCCCGGCGTCCAACATGAACCGCGCGATCTTGAGGATCCTGGACGGCGAGGGCTACATCGAGGGCTTCGCCGAGGAGGGGGAGGGCACCGAGAGCGTCCTCCGCGTGAGCTTGAAGTACAGCAAGAAGCGCGAACGAACGATCAGCGGCCTGAAACGCGTGAGCAAGCCCGGCCGCAGGATCTACACGGGCCGCGACCGCCTGCCCCGGGTCCTCGGGGGGTTGGGCATCGCGATCGTGTCGACCTCCCAGGGTGTGATGACGGACAAGGACGCCTCCCGCAAGGGAATCGGCGGCGAGGTCCTGGCGTACGTGTGGTAGGTGCAGGGAAGTCGCGGAGCGACGGGCGGGACGGGAAGAAGGAAGAGGATGAGTCGGATCGGCAAGCAGCCCATCGAGATCCCTGGCGGGGTCGACGTCATCGTGGGCGATGACGCCGTGGTGACCGTGAAGGGGCCGCGTGGCACGCTCACCCAGCAGGTCCACTCGGCGATGAAGATCGTGCGCGAGGACGCCGTGCTCCGTGTGGAGCGTCCCAGCGACGAGGCTCGCCATCGCAGCCTGCACGGGCTCACCCGCTCGCTGATCGCGAACATGGTCGAGGGCGTGACCAAGGGCTACGAGAAGCGCCTGGCGATCGTGGGCGTCGGCTACCGCGCCGCGATGAAGGGCAACGACCTCGAGATCCAGGTCGGATACTCCCACCCTGTGAACGTGGTTGCGCCCGAGGGGATCGAGTTCGAGACCCCGACCCCCACATCGATCGTTGTGCGCGGCAACGACAAGCAGCAGGTCGGCGAGGTTGCCGCCAACATCCGCAAGGTCCGCAAGCCCGAGCCCTACAAGGGCAAGGGGATCCGCTACGAGAACGAGTACGTGCGCAAGAAGGCCGGCAAGGCCGCGAAGGGTGCTGCCTGATGGACGCGAAGACCAAGCGCCAGGCGCGCGTGCGCCGTCACGCCCGGGTCCGTCGCAAGGTGGTCGGCTCGGCTCAGAGGCCGCGGCTGACCGTGTACCGGTCCAACCGCCATATCTACGCGCAGCTGATAGACGACGACGCCGCGCGGACCATCGCGTCGGCCTCGGATCGCGAGCTGAAGGGCGGCGGCGAGGGCAAGACCGGCTCGGCCAAGGCCGTCGGCGGGCTCCTGGCCGAGCGCGCCAAGGAGGCCGGGATCGAGGCCGTGGTCTTCGACCGCGGCGGGCGGCTGTTCCACGGGCGGGTGGCCGCGCTAGCCGAGGGAGCACGTGAGAAGGGGTTGCAGATCTGATGCGTCGATACGACACGCAGGGCGAGAAGAGCATCTACGAGGAGCGGGTCATCTCGATCAACCGGGTGGCCAAGGTCGTCAAGGGCGGCCGGCGCTTCTCTTTCGCCGCACTGGTCGTGGTCGGCGACGGGGCCGGGCGCGTGGGCCTGGGCTACGGCAAGGCCAAGGAGGTGCCCGCGGCGATCGCCAAGGGTGTCGAGGAGGCCAAGCGCAAGATGTTCGAGGTCCCGATGATGGGCACCACGATCCCTCACCAGGTGACGGGTGAGGACGGTGCCGGCGTCGTGCTGCTGAAGCCCGCCGCGCCCGGCACCGGCGTCATCGCCGGCGGTGCGGTGCGCGCGCTCGTCGAGTGCGCGGGGATAAAGGACATCCTGAGCAAGTCCATGGGCTCTTCCAACACGATCAACATCGTGAAGGCCGCGATGGCTGGCCTGAAGACCCTGAAGATGCCCGCGGAGGTCGCGCGCCTGCGCGGACGGGAGCTCCACGAGGTCGCCCCCAAGCCGATGCTCGCGGCGGTGGCCGCGGCGCAAGATCGTCTCCAGGCCGCGCGCGCGGCCAAGCTCGAGGAGGTCTACGGCGATCAGGCCCAGGCCTCGCCGGACGGTCGCCGGCGATGAGCGCGCGCTCAAGTAGCGAACCGGTAGCGCGGACCAAGCGCTCAAGCAGCGAAGCGGTGGCGCAGAGCAGGAAGCTCAAGGTCACCCAGGTCCGAAGCGTGATCCACCGGCCGAAGGACCAGAAGTCGACGGTCCGCCGGCTCGGCCTGCACCGGATCAACGACAGCGTCATCAAGGAAGACCGACCCGAGATCCGCGGCATGATCTCGAAGGTGCGGCACCTCGTGAGCGTGGAGGAGGTGGACTAGGTGAAGCTCCACCACCTGAAGCCCGCCGAGGGCGCGAAGAAGGACCGCAAGCGCGTGGGTCGCGGCCGTGCGGGCGTGCGAGGCAAGACCGCCGGCCGAGGCACGAAGGGCTGGGGCGCGCGCCACAACCCCAAGCCGGGGTTCGAGGGCGGTCAGATGCCGTTCCAGCGCCGCGTGCCCAAGCTGAAGGGCTTCACCAACCCCAACCGGGTCGAGTACGCCGTCGTGAACGTGGAGACCCTCGCCCGGTACTTCGACGGCGAGGTCGACCCGGCCGTGCTGTACGCCCACGGCCTCGCGCACAAGGGGCGCCCCGTCAAGATCCTGGCCCGCGGCGAGCTCGACAAGAGGCTCACCGTGCGGGCGCACGCGTTCAGCCGGGCCGCGAAGGCGAAGATCGAGCAGGCCGGAGGCTCGGCTGAGCTCGTCGGATGACGGGGTAGGATAGGAACCTCGTGCTCCGCGCCTTCGTCAACTCGTTCAAGGTCCCTGACCTCCGGAACAAGATCTTCTTCACGCTGTTCATCATCGCGGTCTACCGGCTCGGGTCCCACGTGCCGGTGCCGGTGGTGGACATCGATATCCTGCAGAACGCGCTGGATGCGCAGGGCGCCGCCGGGTTCCTCTCGTTCATCGACCTGTTCTCGGGCGGCGCGCTCACCCGGATGGCCGTCTTCGGCCTCGGCATCATGCCCTACATCACGGCCTCGATCATCATGCAGCTGCTCACCGTGGTGATCCCCAAGCTCGAGCAGTGGCAGAAGCAGGGCGAGCAGGGGACGAAGAAGATCAACCAGTGGACCCGCTACGTGACCGTGGTCCTCGCGCTCTTGCAGTCCACCGGCCTCGTGTTCCTGTTCCACTCCGCGAACTCGCAGAGCGGCCTGGGCGTCGACATCTTCCCTGGGGGCGAATTCACCGCGCCGAACATCGCGCTGATCGTCCTGGTGATGACGGCCGGGACGGCCATGATCATGTGGATGGGCGAGCTCATCACACAGCGAGGCATCGGCAACGGCATGTCGATCCTCATCTTCACCAGCGTGATCTCGCGCCTGCCGCAGGAGGGGCGTGCGATCCTCGTGTCAGGCGGGAACGCCAAGTTCGCGGTATTGCTCTTGATCGGGTTCGCGATCATCGTCGGCGTCATCTTCGTCGAGCAGGGTCAGCGGCGGATCCCGGTGCAGTACGCCAAGCGTGTCGTCGGGCGTCGGATGACCGCGGGCGGTAGCACCTACATCCCGCTGAAGGTGAACCAGGCCGGAGTGATCCCGATCATCTTCGCGAGCTCGGTCCTGTACTTCCCGACGCTGCTCGCGAGCGTTTACCACGCGGCGTGGTTCCAGAACTTCGTGAACAACTACGTCACCAACCAGCGGAGCCTGGTCTACATGACCTTCTACGGCCTGCTGGTCGTGTTCTTCGCGTACTTCTACACGGCGATCGCGTTCAACCCGGTGGATACGGCGGACAACCTGCGCAAGTACGGCGGGTTCGTCCCGGGCATCCGGCCGGGGCCGCCCACCGCCGAGTACCTCTCGTTCGTGCTCTCGAGGATCACCCTGCCCGGCTCGATCTTCCTGGCGACGATCGCCCTGCTGCCCGCGATCTTCTTCGCGTTCTTCCTTCCCGTTCAGCAGTTCCCGTTCGGCGGCACATCGCTGTTGATCACCGTGGGCGTCGCGCTGGAAACGATGAAGCAGCTCGAGTCCCAGCTGCTGATGCGCCACTACGAGGGTTTCCTGAAGTAGGCCGCGATGCGCATCATCCTCCTCGGGCCGCCGGGCGCAGGGAAGGGCACGCAGGCCAGGCGGCTCGCCGAGCGCTACGGGCTGGCGGTCGTGGCGACGGGCGACACGTTCCGCGAGCATATCGCGGCGAAGACGCCCCTCGGCCTGCGCGCCAAGGGGTTCGTGGATCTCGGCGAGTACGTACCCGACGACATCACGACCGAGATGGTGATCGAGCGCCTCCAGCGCCCCGACGCGCGCGAGGGCTTCATCCTCGACGGCTATCCTCGCACGGTGCCGCAGGCGCAGTCGCTGGAGGGAGCGCTGGCCGCTCACGGCCACCCGCTCTCGGCGGTGCTGAACTTCAAGATCTCCGACGCGATGGCCGTGAAGCGGCTGATGGCTCGACTCGTGTGCCCCAACTGCAAGCGCAGCTACAACGTCGAGTTCAAACCGCCGCGCATCGACGGGGTGTGCGACCTGTGCGGCCACGCCCTGATGAACCGAAGCGACGACGACGAGGCGACGATCCTACGGCGCCTGGACGTCTACCATCGCGAGACCAAACCGCTCGTCCTGTACTTCTGGGAGCGTGGGCTGCTTCGCGACATCGACGCCGAGGCGCCCGAGGAGGTCGTGGCCGACCGCACGATCGAGGCGATCTCCGACCTGCTGGACACCTACGAGTAGGCCGAGCGTGATCGTCTACAAGTCGCCCGCGGAGATCGACAAGATGCGCCGCGCCGGCCGGATCGTCGCCGACACGATCGACCGGGTCCTCGCGACCGTCCGCGTCGGCGTGACCACCGCCGAGCTCGACGCGGCCGCAGGGGCCTTCATCCTCGAGCAGGGCGCGCTGCCCTCGTTCAAGGGGTACGGCGGCGGTGGGGGACGGGTCCCGTTCCCGGCGGTGATCTGCACCTCGCTGAACGAGGAGATCGTCCACGGGATCCCCTCGAAGGCTCGATCGGTCGCCGACGGCGACCTGCTGAAGCTCGACTTCGGAGCGATCTGGGAGGGGTTCCACGCGGACTCCGCCGTGACCGTGATCGTGGGGGAGCCGCCTTCGGCCGAGGCCGAGAAGCTCGTCCGCGTCACCCAGGAGGCGCTCGAGGCCGGGATCGCGCAGATCCGGCCGGGTGGGCGCCTGACGGATATCGGCGCCGCGGTGGAGCAGGTCGCGGGCGGCGCCGGGTTCCAGGTCGTGCGCGAGTACGTCGGCCATGGGATCGGACGCGCGCTGCACGAGGACCCGCAGGTCCCGAACTACGGACGGCCCGGCCGTGGGCCGGAGATGAAGCCGGGGCTGGTGCTCGCGGTCGAGCCGATGGTCAACATCGGCGGGTGGGAGACCAGGCAGCTCACCGACGGCTGGACCGTAGTTACGGAGGACGGGTCGCTCTCTGCCCACTTCGAGCACACGATCGCCGTGCTCGAGGACGGGCATGAGGTCCTGACCGAGCGCTGATTTCAGGAGAACGAGGCGATCCGCGTCAGGGTCGCGACGTCCAGAAGCGCCCCCGCGACTAGGACACTGAGCAAGGCCAGCCTCGTCGCGGGGGAGGCGCGCTCGCCGGTTCGTGGCACGGCACGATCGATGAGCATCCCGGTGACCGCTCCGTAGGCGAAGAACAACGCCGCGAACAGCAGCACGCTGAGCGCCCGAGGGAGGATCTCGAAATCGTGGAGGTTGCCACCCACGTTGATCCCAGTGGCCACGATCGCGAGGGCGATACCGTAGGCGAGTGCCCGCCACCTGGGAAGGTAGCGGCGTACCCACAGGTAGGTCAGGCCGAAGAGGCCACCCCCCAGGATGCCGGTCTGGACGACGATGTTGAGTGTCCCGCCCACCGTCACGGTCCCGATGGTGGCCCCTGAGGCGGTGCCGAGCCCGAAGGTCGAGGGATCGGCGTCCGCTATCACTCGCATCGCCAGGCGACCTCCGACGCCGCCGATGAGCAGGCCGACCGAGGCGCCGATCCCGAAGGCGAGGCCCCTCCTGCGCCAGTGACCCATGGTCGGAGCGAGCGCGGGCGACATGGGCTCATCCTCGGCCCGTACGGCAGTGCGACAAGGGTGTAGGCACGAGTCGCGGAACGTGCGCACACCACCTGAGCCAGAAGAACTCGCAGGTCAAAGCCCCTTTTCGCCGGTCGTGGACGGCTCGCGAGAGCCACCCCTATACTGAGGGTCCGCCTCCATCCGGAGGCGGTTCCGGCTCGCCTGCGGGTGGGTCGGCCGCGTCCAGGAACGAGGGACTACCCGGAGCTTGCCGAAGAAGGACGCCATCGAGGTAGAGGGAACGGTGACCGAGCCGCTCCCCAACGCCATGTTCCGGGTCGAACTCGAGAACGGACACAACGTGTTGGCCCATATCTCGGGGAAGATGCGGATGCACTACATCCGGATCCTCCCGGGGGACCGGGTGCTCGTGGAGCTGTCGCCGTACGACTTGTCGCGCGGCCGTATCGTGTACCGCTACAAGTGAAGATGGGCTCAAGCAGCGAAGCGGTAGCCCCGGAGGGCGGACTTCGCGGAGCGAAGGCCCTCCGATGAAGAGGAAGGCCACATGAAGGTGCGACCTTCGGTCAAGAAGATCTGCGACCGGTGCAAGTTGATCCGTCGGCGCGGCACGATCCGCGTGATCTGCTCGAACCCGCGGCACAAGCAGCGGCAGGGGTAGGAGGTAGGCATTGGCACGTATCGCAGGCGTCGACCTCCCCCGCGATAAGCGGGTGGACATCGCGCTCCGCTACATCTACGGGATCGGCACGACCCGCGCGTACAAGATCGTCGAGGGCGCGGGGGTCGAGGGCGGCACCAAGGTTCGCGACCTCTCCGAGGACGAGGTCAGTCGCATCCGCGAGTTCATCGACCGGACGTACAAGGTCGAGGGTGACCTCCGCCGCGAGGTGGCTCAGGACATCAAGCGCAAGATCGAGATCGGCAGCTACCAGGGGATCCGGCACCGCCGCAGTCTCCCGGTCCGCGGCCAGCGCACGCACACCAACGCGCGGACCCGCAAGGGCCCCCGCAAGACCGTGGCGGGCAAGAAGAAGGCCACGAAGAAGTGATCGGGCTCAAGCAGCGAAGCGATAGCCCGACCTAGAGGGGGGCTGCATCATGGCCAAGCCGAAAGCCAAGAAGGCCAAGCGCCGCGAGAAGAAGAACGTCGTCCACGGGCAGGCGCACATCAAGTCGACGTTCAACAACACGATCGTCACGATCACCGACCTGCAGGGCAACACGATCTCCTGGGCGAGCGCCGGCAACGTGGGCTTCAAGGGCTCGCGCAAGTCGACGCCGTTCGCCGCGCAGCTCGCCGCCGAGCAGGCCGCGCGCAAGGCGCAGGAGCACGGGATGCAGAAGGTCGACGTGTTCGTGAAGGGTCCGGGGTCGGGTCGCGAGACCGCCATCCGTTCGCTCGCGGCGACGGGCCTCGAGGTGGCGGGGATCCAGGACGTCACGCCGGTGCCCCACAACGGGGTCCGGCCCAAGAAGCGCCGGCGCGTCTAGCGCGGGCACGCTGCAAGCCCGCGGAGTCGACCGCGGGTGGCATCACGGGGCTCAGGCAGCGAAGCGATGGCCCCGGATGGAACGGGTGGGGCAGGAATGGATGATCCCCCGCCGGAGGAGGAAACAGGATGTTCATCGTCGCAAGGCCGCAGATCCAGGAGGAGACGCTCTCCCCGACGCGATCGAAGTTCGCCATCGAGCCGCTCGAGCCGGGCTTCGGCTACACCGTGGGCAACTCGCTCCGCCGCACGCTCCTCAGCTCGATCCCGGGCGCCGCGATCAGCTCGATCCGGATCGAGGGCGTGCTGCACGAGTTCTCGACCATCCCGAAGGTGACCGAGGACGTCACCGACATCATCTTGAACCTGAAGGAGCTCGTGATCCGCAGCGAGGCGGAGGAGCCGGTGACGGTCTACCTGAAGGCCAAGGGGCCGGGCCCCGTCACGGCCGGTGACATCGCGCCGCCCGCCGGCGTCGAGATCCTCAACCCCGACCTGCACATCGCCACGATCGGCAAGGGGGGCTCGCTCGAGATGGAGATGACGGTCGAGCGCGGCGTCGGCTACCGCATGGCCGACAAGAACAAGAAGCCGCGCGACCCGATCGGCATCATCCCGGTCGACTCGATCTTCTCGCCGGTCCGCCGCGTCTCCTACTCGGTCGAGAACACTCGGGTCGAGCAGATGACCGACCGCGACCGTTTGATCCTGGACGTCGAGAGCGACGGCTCGATCAGCCCGCGCGAGGCGCTCGCGAGCGCCGGTGGCACGCTGATGGAGCTCGTGCAGCTGGTCGCCGAGCTGGCCGATGCGCCCTCGATGCAGGTTGGCCCGGCCGAGGACGACTCGATGCCGTCTGACTACGGCATCACGGTCGAGGAGCTCAACCTGTCCGTCCGGTCCTACAACTGCCTCAAGCGCGAGGGCATCAACTCGGTCGGCGACCTGGTCACCAAGTCCGAGGCCGAGCTGATGGACATCCGCAACTTCGGCCAGAAGTCGATCGACGAGGTCAAGGCCAAGCTCGACGAGCTCGGCCTGGGGCTCCGGGAGGAGTAGGGATGCCGACCCCCAAGAAGGGGCCGCGCCTGGGCTCCGGACCGGCGCACCAGCGCCTGATGCTGAACGGCCTGGCCGCCCAGCTGTTCGTCCACGAGGGCATCAACACGACCGAGGCCAAGGCCAAGGCCGTGCGCCCCGTGGCCGAGAAGCTCATCACGTTCGCCAAGAAGGGCGACGTGGCCGCGCGGCGCGAGGTCCTCAAGCAGATAACCGACCGGGACGTCGTCCACAAGCTGTTCAGCGAGATCGGTCCGCGCTTCTCCGAGCGACCCGGCGGCTACACGCGGATCCTCAAGCTGGGGCAGCGGCAGGGCGACGGCGCGCCCATGGCCCGCATCGAGCTGGTCGAAGCGGCGGAGTAGCCGCCGCATCGTCGTGGGCGTCGTCCGTCTGACGCTCGCCTACGACGGGACCGGCTTCCGGGGCTGGGCCCGGCAGCGGGACCAGCGCACCGTGGAGGGCGTCCTGTCGGACGCCCTCTCGCGGTTCCTCGGGTCCGAGCCGAGGCTCTCGGTCGCCGGGCGGACCGACGCCGGGGTCCACGCGCGTGGGCAGGTCGCATCGTTCGTGTGGGACGAGCCGCTCGATGTCGCCCGGCTGCAGCGCGCGCTGAACGGGATGCTCGCGCCCGAGGTCGTGGCTCTCGACGTCCGCATCGCGCCGGAGGGGTTCGACGCGCGCTTCTCGGCTACCGCACGCGAGTACCGGTACCGGATCGACACGGGGCCCTGGCCGGACCCGTTCGAGGCCGCCTACGTCTGGTTCCGGCCCGGCGATCTCGCCCTGGCGTCGATGCGCGCCGCCGCGCGCTCGCTCCTGGGAGAGCACGACTTCGCGTCGTTCGGCCGGCCGCACAACCCCGGGGGGCCGACGGTCCGCCGGCTCGAGCGCCTCACCGTGGGCCGGAACGGTTCGCGGATCGAGATCACCGCGCGCGCGAACGCGTTCCTGCACCAGATGGTCCGCTCGCTCGTCGGCACGCTGGTCGCCGTGGGGGAGGGGCGGATCGCGCCCGGGCAGGTTCGGGCGATCTTGCAGGCCCGCGACCGGGGATGGTCCAAGGGCCGGCTGGCGACGCCGCGGGGACTCACGCTCGAGCGTGTGGTCTACGGGCGCCGCCTGCCTTCGACGCGGTAGGAAGAGGCCCCTGCTCAGACCTTCCGCGGGACGTTGCCGGTCAGTGTGAACACGAAGCGCATGGCCTTGTGCCCCCCATCGGCCGTGGGGTCGAACATGAGCGGGCAGCCTCCGTCGATCACCGTGATGCCCTGCTGCCGGCCCTTCTCGGCGGCGGCTTCGGAGACGCTGCCTCCCCCGTAGGAGCGATGCATCCATACGCGCTTGATCCCGAGCTCCGCGCACTCGCTGATGGTGGCTTCGGCCGTGCCGGGCCTGGTTCCGATCACGACCGCGTCGACGCCGCCGGGTATCGACTTCAGGTCCTGGTAGCAGGGATCGCCCTCGACCTCGTCGGCGTTGGGGTTGATAGCGAAGACCTCGTAGCCACGCTGTCGCAGGCGCTGGTACACGATGTTGCTTCCGTGACCCTTCGGCGTCCTGGAGACCCCGGTGACCGCGATCCGCTCGTTGGCCAGGAACTCGGACGCCGCCTGCTTGATGTTCACCACGGCTCCCGCCCTCCTCTCACCCACGACTGGGGCCGAGAGACTGAAGGGTGCTCGCGCTCGGACGGACTCCCATTCAGGACCGCAGGACCTGAGGTCGACGGGCCTCCGGCCCACGAAGTCCGCCGCCGGGGAAAGGGTGTCCAGAGGTTGCGGCATCTCTCCACAGGTACCCACACTCGCAGCCCGGCTTGGCACGGCCGCCCATCCCCCAGCCTCGAGGTTCCGCAGGCGACCCGACCGTCGCGGGACGTTCGACGCAGAGGCTCCGGGCGTCCGGGCGGGAGCATAGGAGGAAGCGGGACGAGCGTCCCGCGACATGGAGGCTCCGATGTTGGAGGACCCGCACCTTCGCCGCGTCGAGGCGACGCCGGTCGCCGACCCCGCACCGCTCGGGCTGGCGGCCTTCGCGCTCACCACGTTCCTGCTCTCGGTGAACAACGCCGGGTGGACCGACGGCGGCGCTGCCTGGCTGGGCTTCGCGTTCGCCTACGGCGGCCTGGCGCAGCTGCTGGCGGGTATGTGGGAGTTCCGCAACCGCAACGTGTTCGGGGCGACCGCGTTCTCGACTTACGGCGCGTTCTGGATCGGCCTGGGCCTGTACGTGCTCCTGGCCGAGGAGGCCTCGCCGAACGTCACGAACGACCTCGGATTCATCCTGCTGGCCTTCGCGATCTTCAACACCTACATGCTTCTGTGGAGCACCCGCGTGACCGTGGCCGTCTTCCTGGTCTTCCTCGCCCTGGAGGCGACCGAGATCGTGCTGTCCGTCGGGTTCTTCACCGACATCGAGTCGGTCGTGCAGGCCGGCGGGATCATCGGTGTCGTGACCGCGGCGATCGCCTGGTACGCCTCGGCCGCTGGCGTTGTGAACGGCATGGCGAGCCGCCGGATCCTGCCGGTCGGCGGTCCGCTGTGGAAGGACAGCGTCGCGCCGACCCTGGGCCCCGAGCTCCGCATCGAAGGCCCGCGCGCGCGCCGCCGCGTGTCGTCCTGAGCGGGCCCGCCGAGCCCCCTGATCAGGAGGATCCCGGGTCTCAAGCAGATCGACCGCCTCTCGGCTGGTCGAGGCGGAGCTCGGCCGTGCCGCATGAGGGCATCACAGCGGGCCGCGGTGGCGTGCCGCCTAAGCGGTGGCGTGCCG
>Ga0209521_10002062_pt1 | contig 16405 bp, 15 predicted proteins | sample Rifsed19ft4_FD_184016 | JGI IMG/M metagenome (GOLD analysis project Ga0209521, IMG submission 184016) | Soil microbial communities from Rifle, Colorado, USA - sediment 19ft 4 (version 2) | ecosystem: Environmental > Terrestrial > Deep subsurface > Rock core/Sediment | place: Rifle, Colorado...
GGATTGACCGTGGGTCCGGGGTCCGCCGGCAAAGCCCCAACGCTTGACGACGCCGGCAAAACCTTTGCCTTTGGATTTGGCAGAAACGGTGACTTCCGAATTCGGGGTGATCAGGGTTTCAATGGCGAGCGGGCCTGCGGCTAGTTCGGCGGTGGTTTGCCTGATCTCTTTGATCCTTTGGGGGGTAAAATCCAGGTTTTTACTCTTCAGAAGACCCAAGAGGGATTTTTTGGTGGTCATTTTCTTGGCACGGCCCAAGGCGACGATTAAAGCGCGATAACCGTCTCGGTCGTCCATTTTCTCACCAATAACCTGATGCTCGGGGACGAGGAGAGAAGTCACGGGCACGCGGAAACCGGCCAGAAATTCCTGGCTCATGCGTTGTTTGATAGCGTAGATTTGGTTTAGCATTGTAGTTTTGTTTGTTTAGCATTGGGCGGTGCTATTTGTCATTGCGAACGAAGTGAAGCAATCTATTTAGATAGATCGCCACGGTCGCCTCAGGCGACCTCGCGATGACGGTATGGATTGGTCACATTTTAATTTCGATACCGACTCCGGCGGGTAGATCTAAATGTTGGAGTGAGTCAATGGTTTTGTTAGTCGGCGAGACGATGTCGATTAGCCGCTTGTGGGTTAGAATTTTAAAGTGTTCGCGGGCATCCTTGTCGGTGTGGGGACTGATGGTAACAACAATGGACTTTTTCTTGGTTGGCAGAGGCACGGGGCCGACCACCTGCGCACCCGCAGCCAGAGCGGTGCGAATAATTTTATTCGCGGCTTCGTCGATGACCCGATGGTCAAACGATTTGAGCTTGATGCGGATGCGTGGTTGGGTCGCCATACGTTCCTTTATTCAAGAATTTCAATAACAGAACCAGCGCCGACGGTCTGGCCGCCTTCGCGGATAGCGAAGCGAAGACCTTTGTCCAGGGCGATCGGGGTGATCAATTCGACGGTGATTTTGGCGTTGTCACCGGGCATGATCATCTCGACACCCTCGGGGAGCTTCAGCTCACCGGTAACGTCGGTGGTGCGGAAGTAGAACTGGGGTTTGTAACCGCTGAAGATGGGCGTGTGACGGCCACCTTCATCTTTACCCAAGACGTAGATCTCAGCGCTAAACTTCTGGTGAGGCTTAACACTGCCCGGCTTGGCCAAAACCTGACCGCGGAGGACGTCGTCCTTTTCGATACCGCGAAGAAGGATGCCGGCGTTATCACCCGCTTGACCCTGGTCAAGACTCTGGTGGAACATCTCGACGCCGGTGACGACACTCTTTTTGGTGTCTTTGATACCGACGATCTCGATTTCAGCGCCGACCTTGACGACACCGGTTTCAATACGGCCGGTGACGACGGTGCCGCGACCTTTGATACTAAAGACGTCTTCAACGGGCATGAGGAAGGGTTTGTCGAGGTCACGGACGGGGGTAGGAATCCACTCATCGACGGTGTCCATGAGCTTCATGATGCCTTCTTGGGCTTCTTTGTCACCCTCGAGAGCCTTGAGAGCAGAAACACGGATGATCGGGGTGTTTTCCTCGAACTGGTATTTCTTCAAAAGTTCTTTGATCTCCATCTCGACGAGATCGAGAAGCTCGGGGTCGGTCACGGCGTCAACCTTGTTTAGAGCGACGACCAAACGGGGGACGTTCACCTGGTGGGCCAGGAGAAGGTGTTCCTTGGTTTGGGGCATGGGGCCATCGGTGGCCGCGACCACCAAAATAGCTCCGTCCATCTGGGCGGCGCCGGTGATCATGTTCTTGATGTAGTCCTTGTGGCCCGGACAGTCGATGTGGGCGTAGTGGCGCTTAGCAGTCTCGTAAGGAACGTGGCTGATCTGGATGGTGACGCCACGAGCCTTCTCTTCGGGAGAAGCGTCGATCTGGTCAAAAGCCAGCGCAGTAGCTAAGCCTTTGGCGGCGAGGGTATTGGTAATAGCCGCGGTAAGAGTAGTTTTACCGTGGTCAACATGGCCAATGGTACCAATGTTGAGATGTGGTTTGGTGCGGTCGAATGCCATTTTCTTTTTTTAATTACTAACTTATAATTACTATTACTTGGTTGGTTGATTAACCTTTAAGAGCTTCGCCGCCAGACTGTCGGGAAGGATTTCGTAATGACTAGGTTCCATGTAGTAACTGGCGCGGCCCGCGGTCAGCGAGCGGATGACAGTGGCGTAGGATCCCATTTCCGAAAGCGGTGTGGCCGCGATAACAACGCGAGCATTCCCCCTCTGTATCGTACCCTGAATTTGGGCACGACGGCTACTGATATCCCCAATTATATCACCTAGGTAGTCTTCAGGGGTAGTTACCTCGACCTTCATGATCGGTTCGAGGACGACGGGTTTGGCTTTCTTGACGGCATCCTGGACGGCCATCGAGCCGGCAATTTTGAAGGCCATCTCGGATGAGTCGACTTCGTGGAACGAGCCGTCAACGACGTCGACTTCGATATCGACGACCGGGAAGCCGGCGATGACGCCGTTAGCCAGGGCTTCACGAACGCCTTTTTCAATCGGGGTGATGAATTCCTTCGGAATAACACCACCGACGATCTTGTTGTTGAAGACATAGCCTTCGCCCCGGACTTTCGGGCGGACGATAAGGACACAGTGACCGTATTGACCGCGGCCGCCGGACTGACGGATGTATTTACCTTCGGCCTCGACTTCGCGGGTGATGGTCTCACGATAGGCGACCTGGGGGGCGCCGGTATTGGCGTCAACCTTGAACTCACGGCGGAGACGCTCGACCAGGACCTCGAGGTGGAGCTCGCCCATGCCGGAGATGACGGTTTGGCCGGTTTCGTGGTCAGTCCTGATCTGGAAGGTCGGGTCTTCGTCGGAAAGTTTATTGAGAGCCAAGCCCAGTTTTTCCTGATCGGCTTTGGTTTTGGGTTCAATCGCCAGAGAGATGACCGGCTCGGGAAAGGTAATGGATTCGAGAACGATGGCGTTGGTTTCTTCGCAGAGGGTATCACCGGTTTTGGTGGCCTTGAGGCCAATAACGGCGACGATTTCGCCGGCAGAGGCCGAGTCAATTTCTTCGCGGTCGTTACTGTGCATGAGCAGGATGCGGCCAACGCGCTCGCGTTCGCGCTTGCCGGGATTGTAGATGAATGAGCCTTGTTTGAGGGTGCCGGAGTAGACGCGGACGAAGGTGAGACGGCCGACGTGAGCATCGGCCTGGATCTTAAAGGCCAGACCGGCGAAAGGCGCGTTGACCTCCGGCTGCCTGATTTCCGGCTCGTTGGTGTCGGGGTTAACCCCGGTAACGGCACCACGGTCGAGCGGAGAGGGAAGGAAATCGACGACGGCGTCAAGCAGGGGCTGGACGCCTTTGTTGCGCAAGCTGGAGCCGGGAAAAACGGGAACGATGGCGTTGGTGCAGGTAGCCTGACGTAAAGCGGCCTTAAGGTCAGAAATTTCAATTTCTTTGCCGTCGAGGAAGTTGGCGATGAGCTGATCATCGGTCTCGGCGATGGCCTCGACCAGTTTGGCCCGGGCGGCTTCAACCTCGTCTTGCATGTCGGCGGGGACGTCCTCGACGACGTATTTGGCGCCGGTTTCGTCACCTTGCCAAATGATGGCTTTTCTTTCAAGAAGAAGAACAATGCCTTTGAAGGTATTTTCGACGCCAATCGGAAGGGCCATGACGGCGGTTTTGGCGCCCAGTTTTTGGTTCACCTCTTTGATGGTGTTGTGAAAGTCAGCTCCCAAAACGTCCATCTTGTTGACGAAAGCAATGCGGGGAACTTTGTATTTGTCGGCCTGGCGCCAGACGGTCTCGGTTTGAGACTGGACTCCTGAGCCGGCATCGAGAACGATGATGCCGCCATCGAGAACGCGGAGGGAGCGTTCGACCTCGGCGGTGAAGTCGACGTGGCCGGGGGTGTCAATGATGTTAACGCGATGTTCGTCCTGGTAGAGGGTGTTTGCCAAAACCGGGGTCCAGAAAGTGGTGATGGCGGCGGAAACAATGGTGATGCCCCGTTCACGCTCCTGGTCCATCCAGTCCATGACGGTGCTGCCTTCGTCGATATCGCCGATCTTGTAGGTCTGACCGGTGTAGAAAAGAATCCGTTCGGAGGTGGTGGTCTTGCCGGCGTCGATATGGGCAATGATACCAATGTTCCTGACTCGGTTTAAGGGTACTTTTTTCTGGTTAGCGCTGGCGGCCATAAAAATATAGTCGTTATTTTCACAACGAGGCTAATTTTAACATAACGGCCATAAAAAAACCACCCCGTTGGCGGGGTGGTGTGCGCGAAAGCGCGCCCTAGTTTCTAACGGCGTGCAGTTTGGTCTTTCATCAGATCCAGCCCAACAGCGCCTAGCGCAGCAAGCACAATGGAACCCAGAAGAATCAGGGTAAAGAACACACCAATCCAGCCGAGTGGACTCAAATTCCAGCCGCCCGTGATGCCCAGCCCCATAATCATGCCCCGGGCCGCTTCGTGCAAGCTGGCCATGATGAAAAGGGCAAACACGACGATACTGAGAATTATAGCCGTTAACTTGTTGGCGTTTTTCATTTCAAACCTCCAGTTTTTCGAAAAAATGGTTTCAGGGGCGCTTATTCGAGCGCCAGTTGGACCCGAGGAGCCGGGGCCAATTGGCACTCGACGAGGGAGGAGGAGTTGGTGTCAAGGTGCGTCTTATAACTTACGGGGCGAATTATAACATAGTTGACAAATGGGGTTTTAATGATAGTATTGACGCTAGTATGAGTACTAGTAATAACACTATTTCTATTTCTGAGCTTAGGCAGGACGCAACCAACCTGATCAATTTGGCAATTAGCGGGCAAAACCCCCTGATTGTGATGCAGAGGTCCAAACCGAAGGCGGTTTTGGTCGACTACCTGTATTTTCAAGCTTTGGAAGAGGCGATTATGGATCTTTCTGATAGTCAGGAAGCGGAAAGGGCCAAACTGGAACCAACAGAATCGTTTGATAAATTCTTTGAGAAAAGATTTGGCACGAAGGTTAAATGAGACTAACCATTACGAAGAAGGCCGAGAAAGAACTGGATAAACTTCCGAATTCAGTGGCCAAAAATATTTCCGAAAAAATACTCCTGCTTTCAAAAAATCCGTTTCCGACTAATTCCAAAAAACTTTCTGGTCAGGATAACTACCGTTTGCGTGTCGGATCCTACCGGGTGATTTATTCGCTAGACCCGAAAGCAGTGACGGTCACGATTCTAAGAGTCGCTGATAAAAAAACAGTTTATCGTTGATGAAAAAACCACCCCGCTTAGCGGGGTGGTGTGCGCGAGGCCGCGCCTTACTTCAGCGGCTTGCCACAGTTCCAGCAGAAGCGCGCACCAGGTGGTGCATCGAGTCCGCAGGAGGGACAGGTTTGGGAAGCGGGCGGTACGGCCCTTTGGGCCAGCCACACCACGCCCAACATCAACAGAGCGAGAAGGGCGATGGGGATCAGCGACATGAAGAACCCGCCGATCGTGCCGAATGGGCCGAAACCCCAACCCATCATGCCCGGTCCCATCATACCCCAGCCCCAGCCACCGCCGAGTATGTTTGCCACGACACCGACGGCAAGCAAGGCAACGATGACAATAACCGCGATTGACGACCAGTTTTTGTTCATTTATCCTCCAATCTCTAAAGGTGCATCCGGCGGGGTAAGTTGTAACACAACGGCGATAAAAAAACCACCCCGTTTGACGGGGTGGTTACGACCCTTATCTCCTCGGGATGCCGATGAAGCCGTCGCGAAATTCATATACGGCCTTCATAGTCTTGTCGAGGTTAAAAGTGACAACCCCGACGAGGATGCCGACGAAGAGTGCGGCGATGCCGACGATGAGCCATTTGCGCTTTTTGTTCACAAAAGCCTCCTTGTTAAGGTAGGCGTATCTTACGGCAAAAACAGGGAAAGGTCAAGTTATAGGGTTAGCGCGCAATACGTCAAGAGGTCGGACCTCTTGATGACTTAAATTTGATAAAAAAACTCCGCGTCTTGCGACACGGAGTTGAACCTAAAGCGGCTGCCTATTTTCGGCGGCCAGAAATGAGCCAGAGAACGACGATGGCAACGACGATGGCGATAAAGATAGCCACCGGGTTGCCAACCTGAACCCCGGCGATGATGCCTGAGCCCCAGACGACAATTGCCGACCAATTGGAAACAACCCAACCGATCGCCAGAATCGCCGGGAGAGCGAGGCAGACGACGACAATGAGGGCCACGAGGATCAGGATCAGGGCGTATTCAATCAGCCCTTGGCCTTTTTCGCCGTTTCGACGAGTAGACATTTTTGTCTCCTTTTGAGATTTGAGATGTGCAAGGCTGAGTTTATTCAGCAATGTGGAGAATATTACCACATAATATGGTGAATGTCGATACTATAAGGTAGTTGGGAGGAGGTTTTAGTTACCAACAAAAATGGGAGAAGGCTTTATCCCTCGGGAATACTCGGGACTGGCTTTACCAACGAAAGTGGGAGAAAGCCTTGTTCGCGTCGGCCATACGATGGGTGTCGAGCTTTTTCTTGATGGCGTTACCGATTTCAGCGTGGGCGTCGACGATTTCGGCGGCGAGTTTGGCGGCGAAAGTGTGGTAGGAACTGTTACTTCTGGCGCGAGCGGCTTCGATAATCCAGCGGATGGCGAGGGTCTGTTTGCGCTCGTTTCGGACCGGAGTTGGGACCTGGTAGCTGGCGCCACCGACACGGCGGGAGCGGACCTCCATCTGGGGTTTAAGATTTTCCAAAGCTTGCCCGAGATAGGTCAGTTCGTCGGTCTTGGTTTGTTCTTTAATTAATGAAAGTGCCCCGTAAACCTCCCGAGCGGCAACAGTTTTCTTGCCCTCCAGCATGACGGCATTGATCAATTTCGCGACAATACCCGAGTTGTATTTGGAATCGGGGACGACGGTTCTGACGTAGTTTTTTTTGGCTCTCATATTTTATTTTACTTTGGCGGCTTTGGCGAGGCGAGCACCGTATTTGCTGCGGCTGGTATTTCTTTTTTCAACACCGGCGCAGTCGAGTTTGCCACGGATAATGTGGTATTTAACACCCGGAAGGTCACGGACGCGGCCGCCTCTGATCATGACGATACTATGTTCGGCCAGGTTATGGCCCTCACCCATGATATAGGCGGTGACCTCTTGTTTGTTTGACAGGCGGACACGGGCGATCTTGCGCAGGGCTGAGTTTGGCTTTTTCGGGGTCATGGTTTTGACCTGAAGACAAACCCCGACTTTTTGGGGGCTGGTGACGGTGATCATCCGCCGTTTGACCGAGTTAAAACTCTTGCGCAAGGCGGTGGTTTTCACCTTTCGGGCCAGTTGTTTGCGGCCGTGTCTGACTAGTTGGTTGATGGTAGGCATATATTTAATTCGTTGTCATTGCGAGCGAAGCGTGGCAATCTATATAGATTGCTTCGTCGAGTACTCCTCGCAATGACGGTGTGGGTGGGTAACAATTAAACAGCTTCATATTTTACCAGAGATTCTCGATCGCCGCACGGGATTTGCTGGTCGGAATGAGACGGCCAATAATAACGTTTTCTTTCATACCGATCAGATGATCGACCCGGCCCTGAACCGAAGCGTCGGTCAGGACACTGGTGGTGTCCTGGAAAGAGGCGGCGGAAAGCCAACTGTCGGTGTAGAGCGACGAGCGAATCGTACCCAGGATAATGTGGGTGGCGGTGGCGGGGTTACCACCCTGGGCGATGACGGCTTCGTTGGCCAGTTCGTAGGTACCGCGACTAATGATATCGCCGGAGAGAAGTTGGGTATCACCCGGTTCGTCGATCCTGACCTTGTCACTCATCTGGCGGACGATGGCCTCGAAGTGTTTGTCGTGAATACTGATACCTTGGGATTCGTAAACTCCCTGGATCTCTTTGATGAGGTATTCCTGACTGGCCCGAAGTCCCTTGATCTTCAGTAAGTTCTTGACATCAACGCTACCCGAAGCCAGTTGGGTACCGGCGGCGACCAAATCGCCATCTTCGACCTGGAGCGAAAGCGTTAGGGGCACAAGATATTCTTTTCTTTCGTCTTTGCTGCTACCAGTGGGGGTAACCGTAACCAGGTTGCCGTTGTCGGTTTCCATAATCTTGACCTTGCCGGAAACCTCGGTGATGGGAGCGGCAATTTTCGGTGACCTGACCTCGAAAAGTTCGGTAACCCGGGGCAGACCCTGGGTCACATCCAGGCCAGCGATACCGCCGGCGTGTTTGGTCCGCATGGTTAGCTGGGTGCCCGGCTCGCCGATACTTTGGGCGGCGATAATGCCGACCGGATCACCGACTTTGGCCATGGCGTTGGTGGCGTAGTTCATGCCGTAGCATTTGGCACAGATGCCGAAACGGAGCTTGCAGGTCAAGGGTGAGTAGACAAAGACGCTTTCGACCTTGGCTTCCTTGATCTGCTTGGACTTTTCGTCAGTGATGATTTCGCCTTCATTGACGATGACCTTTCTGCTTTCGGGATCAATAATTTTTTTGGCGGCGTTGCGGGTAACGATGCGGCCGGCAAATTGGTTAGCCCGCAGGCCTTCGGAGAAGATCTCCAAGCCCTCGGTATTGCCACAGTCGAGCGATCTGACGATACAATCGTGGCTGACGTCGACGAGACGGCGAGTCAGATAACCGGCGTCGGCGGTACGAAGAGCAGTGTCGGTCAGGCCCTTGCGACTACCCCGGATAGCGGTGACGTATTCAAAAATGGTCAAACCCTCGCGGTAGTTGCTCTTGGTCGGCAGTTCGACGAAGTTACCCAAGGGGTCGACACCGATACCCCGCATAGCGGAAAGCTGTTTAATCGTGTTCTTGTTGATACGACCGCCGCCGGTATCGATGATGGTTCTGATCGGATTGTCGAGACTAAAAGTGGCCCAGGTTTTCTCGGCTAACTCTTCGGTGGTTTGCATCCACATGTCGATGGCTAACTTCTTTCTCTCTTCGTTGGTGATTAAGCCGAGGCGGTAGTTGTCCTCGATCTCTTTGGCTTTCTTGTTGCCCTCCTCGATAATGGCTTCTTTACCGGCAAAGAGTTCGTTGTCGGAGATGGAGAAGGAAAGACCGGAGATGGTGACAACTTCGAAACCGAGGTTTTTGATATCGTCAATTAATTTGACGACGCGCTCGTTGTCGAGTTCTTTGATGGCCTTCTCGAAGAGGTTGCTAAGGGAACGGCTGGGCATACTTTCGTTGATAAACTGCCAGCCCTCAGGCAGGATCTGGTTGAAGAGAATGCGGCCGACGGTCGAGTCGGTCAGAGCAGTATCGTCCGGATTGAGACGGAGTTTGATGCCCTGGCGGAGTTTTAGACGGCCGTTTTGATAAGCGGTGATGGCCTCTTCACGACCAGACAGCGGGCTGGTGAACGCGGGGACGGTTACGTCAAGGGAGGTGATGAGGTAAATACCAATACCCATTTCTTTTTTGACCGGAATGTTGATGGGGTTGCCACTACTCGGTTTCAAGAGATTGTTGCGGGGGAACATGTATTTGACGGCCTCTTTCTTGGCTTTTTCGGTCAGAGGGACGTGAACCGCCATTTGGTCACCGTCGAAGTCGGCATTGAAGCCTTCACAGACGACCGGGTGGAGACGAATGGCGCTGCCCTCGACCAAGACCGGCCAAAAAGCCTGGATGGAAAGCTTGTGCAGAGTTGGGGCGCGGTTAAGCAGAACCGGATGCTCTCTGGTGATTTCCTCAAGAATATCGAAGACCTCGGGGGGGCGTTTCTCGATGATATTTTTGGCCGATTTGACGTTTGGGGCCAGTCCTTTGAGGATAAGTTCCCTGAGGACGAAGGGCTTGAACATTTCGAGAGCCATTTCTTTCGGTAGACCACATTGGTTGATATTGAGCTCCGGTCCAACGACGATAACGGAGCGGCCGGAATAGTCGACGCGTTTACCCAAAAGGTTTTGCCGGAAACGACCTTGTTTACCTTTCAAGAGATCGGAAATGCTCTTGAGGGTCTTGCCGACGCGACTCCTTCTGGTGGTTTTGGCCTGGGAAGAATCGATCAGGGCGTCAACGGCTTCCTGGAGCATGCGTTTCTCATTGCGCAAAATAATCTCGGGGGCACCAAGTCCGATGAGGTGACGGAGACGGTTATTGCGGTTGATGACACGACGATATAAATCGTTTAAGTCAGAGGCGGCGTAACGGCCACCGGAGAGCTGGACCATCGGCCGCAGGTCGGGTGGAATGACCGGCAGAACCGAAAGAATCATCCACTCGGGGCGGATGGCGGAGTTCTTCAAACCGCGGACCACCTGGAGCCTCTTGATCGCTTTGAGGCGCTTGGTCTCGGAATTGCTCTTGATTTCCTCTCTTAAAACTCCGGCCAGAGCGTCGAGATCGATCTTCTTCAGGCTTTCGATGAGAGCCTCGGCACCCATACCAACCGTCAGCCAGTCGACGACACCGTAGTCCTCAAATTTTATATATTCGGACTCGGAAAGCAAGGAGTTGGCTTGGACATTGTTGATAAGATCGCCGAGTTTGGCGCCAATCTCCTCCTGAAGAGTAATCTCCCCCACCATTTGTTCGCGCAGGGCGGCGATGCGTTGTTTGAGAGCCAGTTTGACGTTCTCGGTCTTCTGGGCCAGCTCATCTTTGTCTTTGACGGTTTTCTTGAGTTTGACCAGTTGCTCCTTAGCCTCGTCTTTTAGTTTCTCGGTTCGATCGTCAAAATCACTTCTGATTATTTCGACTTTTTTGCCTTTTTCTGCGGCAATCTTTTTGATGGCTTCTTCCTTGGCTTTTTCGTCAACGGAAAGAACCAAGTACTTCGAAAAATAGATGACGGAGGTCAACTTCTTCGGAGAAATATCCAAAAGAAGAGAAGTTTTGCTGGGAGCACCTTTGAAGAACCAGACGTGGGCGATGGGGGTGGCCAGTTTGATGTGGGCCATGCGCTCGCGACGAACACGGCTTTGAGTCACCTCGACACCGCATTTGTCGCAGATGATGCCGCGGAAGCGGACGCGCTTGTATTTGCCGCAGTAACACTCCCAGTCTTTGGTGGGACCGAAAATACGCTCGCAGAAAAGACCGTCTTTTTCCGGTTTTTGGGTCCGGTAGTTGATGGTTTCAGGTTTCAAAACTTCGCCGTGAGACCAGGAAAGAATTTCCTCAGGGGAGGCGAGTTTGATTTGAAGTCCGGCAAAATCAACAATGTTTTTCATTTATCTTTTTGTCATTTTTTTAATTTTCGTCTTCGTCCTCATCTTCTTTTTTTGGTTCGATAACGGTGTCGTCCGCGGGGGCCGCGGTGTCGTCGGAGATAGAGGTCGGAGTGGTGATAGTGTCGGTTGGAGCCGAACCAGCACTGTCTGTTTCCTCGGCGATAACCGGGCCAGTGGGAATTATTGAAAGACAAAGTGAGTTAAGTTCTTTGACCAAAACCTTGAAGGATTCGGGCACGGTACTCTCAGGAATAGGCAAACCCTTGACGATGGCTTCGAAGGCTTTGGAACGGCCAATGACGTCGTCGGACTTGATGGTGAGCATTTCCTGAAGAGTGTGGGCCGCTTTGTGGGCTTCGAGGGCCCAGACCTCCATTTCTCCGAGGCGCTGACCACCCATTTGAGCTTTGCCGCCGAGGGGCTGCTGGGTAACGAGGGAATATGGGCCGGTCGAGCGGGCATGGGTTTTGTCCTCGACCATGTGAATAAGCTTGAGGATATAGGCGACTCCAACGGCGGTCTTTTGGGCGAAAGGCTCGCCGGTGCGGCCATCATAAAGTTGAACTTTGGCACTGGCGGGATAGCCGGCCTTTTCCAAAAGGGCGCTGATACGGTCTTCGTTTATTTGTTCAAAGACGGGAACGGCAACTTTGAGCCCAAGGCCTTCGGCGGCAAGACCCAATTGGGCTTCCAAGAGCTGACCGAGATTCATACGAGCAAGAACAGAAAGGGGCGAGATCATAATATCGACCGGACGACCGTTAGCGGTATAGGGCATATCGGCCTTCGGGACGATCTTGCTGATGACACCTTTGTTACCGTGACGACCGGCCAACTTATCACCGACAGTAATCCTTCTGAGCTGAGCGACCTTGACTCTGATTTGGCGGATGACACCGGCCTCGAGCTCGTCACCCTGCTCCCGATCCAAGATTTGGACAGAAATGACAGTTCCTTGTTCGCCGTGGGGCATGCGCAACGAGGTGTCTCGGACCTCACGGGCTTTTTCGCCAAAGATGGCGCGGAGCAGTCTTTCTTCGGCAGTTAGTTCAGTCTCGCCTTTGGGGGCAATTTTGCCCACCAGAATATCGTTCGGGCCGATGGAGCTACCGATGACGACAACGCCGTCTGACCCAAGGTTTTTGAGATCAGACTCGCCCACGTTGGGGATGTCGGCGGTCAGTTCTTCAGCACCAAGTTTGGTGTCCATAAGGTCGGCCACATATTCATTGATGTGAATCGAACTGAGGAGATCCTCCTCGAGAAGACGGGAACTGATGACAATGGCGTCTTCGTAACCCAAACCCTCGAGAGACCCATAGGCAATAAACAGATTTTGACCGATGGCCAGTTCACCGTTGTCGGCCGAGGGACCATTGATGATGATGTCGCCCTTTTTGACCACTTCCCCTGGCATAACGATCGGGAATTGGCTATAGCTGGTACTTTGAGAAGTGCGGTGATATTTTCTAACGTGGTAGGTTTCAACTGTACCCTTAACGGTGACGAAACCGTAATCGGTGTCGGCGATTTCTTTGACCGCATTTTTGGCGTCCTCAGCGTTGAGTTTGATGCTGACGTGATTGGCGTCGGAACTAATTATTTCACCGGCGTGTCTGGCGCGAACAACCCAGCCCATGGACTCGGCCACTGTCGCCTCCATACCGGTACCGACAATGGGAGCTTCAGGTTTCAAAAGGGGAACGGCTTGAGTCTGCATGTGACTGCCCATGAGGGCGCGGGTGCCGTCATCGTGTTGAATGAAAGGAATCAGAGAGGCAGAAGTACCGACAACTTGACGGGGAACGACATCGATCAACTGGATTTGGGTAACGTCGACCTCGATGAACTGACCGTCATAGCGGGCGGCAACCCATTTGTCAGTGATAACATCACCATCGCGGCCGACTTCAGCGTGGGTAATGTAATATCTTTCTTCGTCATCGGCGGTAACGTAAACAACTTCGTCGGTAATGCGCATGGAAGTTTTGCCACCTTTTTGTTCCTTAACAACCTTGAAGTACGGAGATTCAAGGAAACCAAATTCATTGATTCTGGTATAAAGCGCCAGATAGGTAACTAAACCAATGTTTTGACCTTCTGGGCTTCTAACCGGACAGATGCGGGAGTATTGGGAAGCGTTAATATCGCGCATGGAGAAGCTGGCGCGCTCGCGGGTAACACCGCCGGTACCCATAACCGAGAGACGACGAAGATTGTCAATTTCGGAGAGCGGGTTGACTTGCTCGAGAATGGAACTTAAACGGTTTCGTCTAAAGAACTCGTAAACGGAGGCGATGATGGGCCGAGGGTTGATGAGGGCGGAGGCCGTCGGCAGATCTTCGGCTTTGGCCATACTCATTTTTTCCTTGATGGAGCGCTCTAAACGGAGAAGGCCGACACGGAAGGCGGTCTGGTTGACCAGTTCGCCGACGCGGCGGACACGGCGGTTGGCCAGGTGGTCGATATCGTCGACTTTGCCAACGCCATTCTGGAGGCCAATGATGTAGCGGATGGCGGCAACAATATCCTGCTTGTCTAAAGTGACGTGGTTTTCGTCGATGGGGAGATTAAGGCCCAATTTTTTGTTCAGTTTGTAGCGGCCGACCAAACCGAGGTCGTAGCGACGGCGATCAAAGAACATCTGATGGAAAAGATTTTTGGCGTTCTCGATGACGGCTGGTTCGCCGGGGCGGATCTTGTCATAAAATTCGAGGAGGGCTTCATTGGTGGTTTTACTGGTGTCTTTGAGAAGGGTGGTTTCAATATATTGGTGGTCGGTGTCGGTATCGGCATCTTTGAAGAGATTTCTGATCTCGTCATCGTTTTCGTAACCGAGGGCGCGGAGCAAAGTGGTGGCGGAAATTTTCCGATGACGGTCGATCCTCACCGAAATATGGTCGTTGCGGCTGACGATGAATTCCAACCAAGACCCGCGGAAGAGAGGGCGAATTTCGGCGGTGTGGAGGAAACGACCGGAGTTGGGGTCGAGTTCGCGGGTAAAAAAAACGCCCGGAGAACGGACGAGTTGATTAACGACGACGCGCTCGACACCGTTGATGATGAAAGTACCGACAGAGGTCATCAGGGGAATATCGCCCAAAAATATTTCCTGTTCTTGAATGGCCTTGGTTTGGAGATTGGTGAGTTTGGCGGTGACTTTGAGGGGAGCTTCGAAGTTAACTCCCTTTTCCATCGCCTCTTTGGGAGAAAGTTTCGGCTTGCCCAGATGATGGTCGGAAAATTCGAGCTGGAAAAACTTGCCGGTAAAATCTTTAATTGGATTTAGTTCCTGGAGAGATAGACGGATGCCGTTTATCAAAAAATCTTTGTACGAATCGACCTGGATTTGGGTGAGATCAATCTCAGGTAATTTTTTGTGGGTTTTACCCCAGTTTTCGCGAAGCGCTCTCTTTGACATCCTTTTGGCTTTGATTAAGGCAACCGTTAATGACAATGAAACGAGGCGTCAATAGACGAGAAAAACCTGGCTTGCGGCGATGCCAGCCAGATTAATTGACTGTTGCTGATGATATCAGATACAAACTAGCCTTGTCAACAGTCAAGTTTTGACTAACAGTCCTTTTTGAGATAAGTACAGACATTTTGGTTATGTTCTTCGATGGAACTGGCATAGTGAATTTTTCCTTCCAAGTCGTGGAGGTAAAACCAATACTGACTCTCCTTGGGCTTGGCGGCGGCCTCCAAACTAACGCGGCCGGGGTTACCGATTGGGCCGGGAGGAAGGCCGGGGGTGGTGTAGGTGTTGTAAGGAGAAACAATCTTTAAATCAGCCGGTGTTAGCGACTTGGGCCACCAGTCACAGATACGGATGCGACAGCGGGAAGTCGAGAGGGCATATTGAACGGCGGCGTCGACCTGAAGCGGCCACTTGTTGGCGAGGCGCTTGGTCATAATTCCAGCGACCACGGGGCGTTCACCGTCTTCCCCGGCTTCCCTTTCGACCAAAGAGGCGAGGATGACGACCTGGTTGAGTTTTTCCGGGCTGATACCGATTTCGGTTACGATTTTATTGAAGCGGTTGGTCATTTTCTCGATCACTTCGCCGGTGGTGATGTTTTCCCCCAGAGCATAGGTGTCCGGAAAGAGACGACCCTCGAGTTTGGCTGTCTGACGAATAAACTCGTCCGGGTCAAAGCGATGTTTGGTTTTGGTTTCGATCAGTCTATCGATAATCAAATTGGCGACCTCTTCGCGACGTAAGCCTTCCGGGATAGTAACCCAGGCTTGTTTGGTGCTGGCTTTGGTCAGACTTTCCGCAATTTCGGCTGTGCTTTGACTGGGAGAGAGAAAAAAGTAACCGGCCTGAATTTTTTTGGCAATGTTCCGGCGAAAGACGGTGAGTTTAAAGACGGTACGGGAACGGATGAGTTTAGCTTCGCTTAGGGCGTTGGCAATTTGGTCGACGCCCTGACCGGAGGTGACCAAAAACTCAACTTTGCCGGTGTCGTTATTGTTGACCGGCTGGCCAAAAAGTGAAACGATCATAACGGCGATGATGCCGAGGGTAAGAACGAGGGAAACAAAATAACGCATTCTTTAGACTTCCTCAAATAAAGCGCGCCGGTAAGACTTGTTTGTCTGGTTGAACATGAAGATCCGGCCGCATTTGCAGGTGACTTTGTCGTGGTCCTTGATTTTACTTTTCTCAACCTGGCCGTTTTTGAGCGAGCTGCCACAACCGACACATTGACCTTTGGAAAGTAACCAAGCTTGGACGGGGGCGATGATGTTTTTGAACATAGTTAGGCTATTGTAACAAATCCGCCCGACTTTGCCACTTCACCCAAGTCTGTCAAGAGGTCCGACCTCTAGACGGTCTCTACTGAGTCTCCTCTGAGGATTTGGAGGACTAGGGCTAATGCTTCAGTATCTAACTCAGGAGGAGGGTTCTCTTGCAGTTCGTCGGCTAACTGACGACACTCTTCCTCGCTAGGAAAAGAGAATCCAGAAAAAAATCTTTCGAGCGCTGGCAAAATCAGGGCGGTTCCTAAAGTAGGTTTTTCCGGCATTGGGTGATTCTATTGCTGTTGGTCGAGATAGTCCTGCAAAATTAAGGCGGCGGCGGCGGCGTGGTTGCCTTCCTGGCGCCTGTGTTTGGGCAGGCCGCCTTCGACCATTTTTTTGGCGGCCTCTTGGCTACTTAGGTCTTCAGGGTGAAGGATGATTTTGCCGGTAAAGAAGTGGCTAATTT
>Ga0209521_10002063_pt1 | contig 16400 bp, 19 predicted proteins | sample Rifsed19ft4_FD_184016 | JGI IMG/M metagenome (GOLD analysis project Ga0209521, IMG submission 184016) | Soil microbial communities from Rifle, Colorado, USA - sediment 19ft 4 (version 2) | ecosystem: Environmental > Terrestrial > Deep subsurface > Rock core/Sediment | place: Rifle, Colorado...
GACCCGCAGCTGACATCCCGCGTCTACAACCTGGCGAATAGCCTGCGCGAGCGGTTTCAGCGGAAGGGCGAACAAAAGGATTTCCAAGAGGCTGTGCGGCGGTATCGCGAAGCATGCACAACCGGCCTCGACTACGATCTCGAGTGGGCGCTGGGCGCTGCGAGAACTTGGGGAATATGGGCGGAGGAGCGACAGGACTGGGGCGACTCCAGTGAGGCCTACGCCTACGGTCTTCAAGCGCTTAATCGGCTTTATCGCGAGCAGCTTCTCGTGGAACACAAGCAATCGTGGCTGAGGGAGGCTCGGGACCTAGGGGGACACGCCGCCTATGTGCTGGCCCGGGTCGGCCACCTGGCGAAGGCCGTCGAAACTCTTGAGCAGAACCGGGCACGCGTGCTAAGCGAGGAGCTGAGATATCAGGACGTGGCACGTGATACTGCCCCGACTGCTGAAGGGGCGGCGTTCCTTTCGGTGAGAGAACGCATTGCGGCTCTCGAGGCGAAGGTGCGTGAGCCCAAAGAGCTGGACAAGACCGACTTCCTGAGGACGTTGACCGACCTTCGGGCCGCACACTCCGAACTCTCGTCCATCGCGGGGAGGATCCATCAGGATCGGCCGAAGTCCGCGCCCGGGAGTCTAACCATAGATGGTATCACCGCGATTGCCCGCGAACTGGGTCAGCCAATAGTTTATCTGATTACTGCAATCCATGGGAGTCTGGGGCTGATTGTTCCGCCCATGGAGGACGAAGAGTCCCCGCGGTCGGCGCGGGTCGAGCCTGTCTGGCTCGACAAAATAAAGGTCGACACTCTGAACGAGATGCTCTACGATCATGACCATACTCGGCGCTACCTCCATGCGTCTGTGTTAGGTGATATCGAGCTGCTAGCCCGCGTGCTCGAGGATATCTGGCCGGTCCTCGCAGACGGTCTCATGCAGCCAATCGCGGGACGGCTTGCAGATCTCGGATTTGACCGGGCACTTCTAGTACTAGCGGGCACCCTCTCTCTCCTGCCGGTCCATGCCTTGGCAAGCGAGAAACTGGTCGCAAGCTGTGTCCCCTCCGCGCGTACCCTGGAAAGCGTTCTCCACGATGAGGACCATTTGCACCTGCACCCCGCGTTTGTCGGCGTGAGCAACCAAGCCCCAGGCAGCCCGCAGCCGCTCCTCTTTGCTAGACTCGAAGTCGAAGAGATCTCAGCTCTATTCACCAGCAAAGGGTACAGTACTGTCACCATGGACCCATCTGCTAGGCGGAATGATCTTATCGCCAGCCTGCGATTTTCTACCCATGTCCATTTTGCATGCCACGGTCGATTCGACTTGGACAACCCCCTCGAATCGGCCGTTTACTTGTCTGCAGACGAAACCCTCACTTTGCGCGACCTGATCAGCGGAGACTTGGACGTGTCAGCAGTCCGGCTGATCGTGCTTTCGGCGTGCCAGACGGGCATCACCGACTTCCAGAACGTGCCCGACGAAGCGGTCGGCTTTCCCGCGGGGTTCATTCAAGCGAGCGTGCCGGGGGTGATTGGAACACTGTGGAACGTTGACGATCTATCTACATCAATTTTGATGAGAGAGTTCTACCGTCTCCACATAATCGAAGAGCAAGATCCCGCGCCAGCCCTATGGGGCGCACAGAAGTGGCTCCGCACAGCCACAGCTAAACGGATGGGACTCGCCGAAGCATGGGAAAAGGTCTATCTTGCCTCGGGTCGAAGCAACAGGGATGCCTTCCACAACATGCGCTACTATCGCGCCCATCCCGACGTTAAGCCCTTTGAAGGGCCATACTACTGGGCGGGCTTCTACTTTTCAGGAGTCTGAGTGAACGCTCAAAGCGAAGGGGAGATCAGCGGTCGATCGCGGTTTCCACGGGGGTCTCGGTTGAGTCGAGTAGTACTTGATCCACAATGCTACCAGGGGTCCTAGTACAGTCAAGTTGCTGGTCGCGGATGTCACCGCCAAAGCCAATACGCTCCAATGGATGCACTCAATGTGGCGCGACGACACGGAAAAATCGAGGTTCCCGCACCCTTAGCTGAGATGAGCGCGTCCGACCTTCGTTTCCTCTGCGAAATGTATCGAATTCCGAGGGGCGGCAGCAAGACAGACCTCATCCAGAGACTCTTGGCCTCCGAGTACCCAGTTCCTGACATTCTCATGCGGGCGCGGGAGCTCCAGCTTGGTGACCGAATCGTCCCCTATCTGCACAAGGAGGATCTTGAGGACCGCCTGGAGGAAGCCAGTCTTCCAGTGAGCGGTTCCAGGAAGGAACAGGTTCGTCGGCTCATTGAGAACCGGTCGCTCAACGCGAGAGCGATCCTGAGCGACCTGCCTCCCACAAGCATTACTGATCTCTACCACTCGATCCTCGGCAGAGTTCCAACGATTTCCACTGGGATCATGACGACATCCTCAATCGAAGTGCTGTCGATTGCACCGCTCACGACGAGAAGGTCGGGGCGGCGTCCGCCTCTTCCTTGAGGCTCCTCGTGAATCAGGAGAAGATTGGCTCCTCCATATTCACGACGAAACCAGTCACATAGGGGATCGACGAGTTCGCTCTCAGCAGGCATTGTACATGCGATTGCCACCAGCATGCATAAGTTTGGCGCGGGATAATCAATGCGGAGTCTCATCCATTAACTCAGATGGGGGTAAAAGGAGGATCTTAAGGAGTGCCTGTGGGGATGATTACGCCGAGGCTACTCTGGACTTCGGAGACAGGATTTGCCAACGAATCCCACGTACCCCCGGCAAACAGCAAGCCGATTACCCTCATGCCCTTGTCCAGCCACATAGATCCCGAATCTCCCGGCTGACTTAGGAGCGAGGTGAAAGGATCCGGCCGAATGAGGATCTGATCCACGAATTCCGCTGACAATCCGGGATAAGGAATTGAGTCTCGGTGAGCGATCCCATCTATTACGCCAGAAGTCACCCCCGTTGTTCTCCCGCACTTCTGCACTCGATCTCCCAGCGTGGCGTAAGAAGTCCCGCGAACGCTACCCAATTGGAATATGTTCTGAGAGATCAGCCTTCCGGGCTGAACGAGAGCGATAGAGGCGTCGACCCGATTCACCCCATGACCACGCGGCACAACGCGAACCGTACGTTCTTCCTTCGCACAGTAATCCTGCGGGGTCCTTCCGCCGTCGGTCCGCGACGGCTGGACAACTCGTAGGTGCTGACGGTTCCGCGGCGACAGCACATGAGCGTTGCTGACAAACGCGTCAGGGTTACCGCTCCGGGCATCCGTGACTCGGCAGCCGAGTGTTCCTAAGACCCGGCCGACGCCGATGCTGATGCCACCTATGAGCGTCCTGAAGTGTCCTTTGGTTGCGGGCATCGGACTCCAGCCTGGCGCAGGTGCAGCGTACGGGATGAAAGTTTCTTCGATGACATCCGTTGGGAACCCTTCCAACTCACCGGGAACCCGTTCGTCATCTCTCACGGCACTAGTGGGTTTCTTCTTTTCCACGAAGAAGCGGAACGCGATCGCTTCCGTCGGCCGATTTCCGATCCTCTTGTATCCGAGGTCAATGCCTGTGCCACGGCATTGGGCCATTAGTTTCGGACCAAGCTCCGTCAGCAAGGAAATTGCGTACTCGATGTCCAATCCGGCAGCCGACGGCCGAGATGCACGATGGCAAACTTGAGTCTATCGAGTGGTTCGGGTCCCGAACAGAGGCTCAAATCGCTCTTCGACTAGATCAAATGGGAATCCTTTGACAACCTTCGCCACCTCGCCTTCCAGATGATCGCGTTGGTCTCTCTCCTGTGGGCGGACAAACACCCTTATGGCAATCGTCTTCGTTGGCTTCCCGCCTTTCCGTTGAAAGCCAACATCTACACCACTCACTCCCCTGATCGAGAGGAGTTCCTTCTCGACACGAGCTTTCAGGATCAGCGCTTTCTTCTCGTTGGCCTTCCCAGCCAATCGTTTCTACCTTCCGCTAGGCCGAGGCGTAGGCGGGATTAGTCCGCCCAGAACTTAAAAGGTTTGCAGCGAAATCCTAGTACCGAGACTGAGCAACAGGTCGCTTTCGGGCCCTGATGGAGACTGGCAACGGGACCTGCACCCCCCCCCCGTCATTCAGTTGGATCGAGGTAACCCCGAACCTGTCACATTCACCGTGAATCGTTACGGGACCGGCCCACGTCATAGACGGAAGGAGGCAGACGTCGGTCGTGAAGCGAACAACTCGCGCGATAGGACGTGTATGACGGCATCGACAATCCCGCAGGATATACGGCTCAAATCTGCTGTCGAACCGAAAAAGGCATCACGGGGAACCGATTCCGCAGGTCTGACCATGGTAATCCAACGCTCTCCGCGCGCGACGATGACCGGCCAAGTCGACGACCACCACGGCATGCGTGTACGGGATCCATATCGATGGCTCGAGGAGACGGACTCGCCCGAGACGAGACTCTGGATCGAAGAGGAGAATCGCGTCACCTTCTCTTTTCTCGAGAAAATCCCCGCGCGGGGCCGGATTCGTCGCCGCCTCGCAGAACTCTGGGACTACGCAAAACAGTGGGCGCCCCTGAAGAAGGGCGGCCGATTCTTCCAAGTCCGCAACTCGGGCCTACAGAATCAAGATGTCCTGTTCGTGATGAAGTCGCCTCGGGACAGGGGCCGCGTCCTCCTCGATCCGAACGCGCTCTCGCCGGATGGCACCGTCTCTGTCATGGGCTGGTCCGTCTCGAAGGACGGCCGCTGGCTCGCGTACGCGATGAGTTCCGTGGGCTCCGACTGGCTCACGTGGCGGGTCCGCGACGTCGCGTCGGGCAAGGACCTGCCCGATGTCCTGAAGTGGTCGAAGTTTAGCGGCGCGGAATGGCTAACCGACGGCTCCGGCTTCTACTACGGTCGATACGACCCGCCGGAGGAGGGCAAGAAGTACACGGGCCCGAACTACTTCGAGAAACTGTTCTTCCATCGAACGAAGACGACGCAGGCGAAGGACGTTCTCGTGTACCACCGCCCGGACCAGAAGGAATGGGGTTTCGCCCCGATCGTGAGCGACGACGGTCGGTACCTTGTGCTCCAGGTGTGGCAGGGCACGGACTCGAGGAATCGACTGTTCTACAGGGACCTGAACTCAGAGGAGCCTGTCGTCGAACTGATTCCGGAACTCGAAGCCGCATATCATTTCGTGGGAAACGCTGGCCCGGTATTCTATTTCCGCACCGACCTCAACGCGCCCCTCGGCCGACTCATCGCGATTAATGTGACGAGGCCGCAGCGAAAGAACTGGCGCACCCTCATCGCCGAGACAACGGACGCGCTTGAGAGCGTGAAGATGGTCCACAACGAGTTCGTCGCCGTGTATCTTCACCATGCCCATCACGTAGTCAAGAGGTTCGAGCGGTCCGGCAAACTCCTCGGAGAAATCCCGCTGCCCACGCTCGGGTCGATCTACGAGGCGCTCCCGAACCGCGGGTTCAACGGCGAGCGGGAGGACGACGAGCTGTTCTACGCGTTCCACTCTTTCGTGCATCCCCTCACGGTGTATCGATTCGATTTCCTGACCGGGAGGACCGAGACGCTGTCCCGCTCGCCGATCAAGTTCGACTTCAAGCCGTACGTGACCCGCCAGGTGTTCGTGACGAGCAAGGATGGGACGAAGGTCCCGATGTTCCTTGTCCACAAGAAGGGTTTGCGAAAGAACGGGAAGAATCCGACGATCCTCTACGGGTATGGCGGGTTCAACATCGCCCTCACGCCTCTCTTCGACATCTCCCGCCTGGCGTGGTTTGAGATGGGCGGAGTCCTTGCGTTCGCGAACCTCCGCGGTGGGGGCGAGTATGGGGAGGAATGGCACAAGGCGGGGATGTTGCACACGAAGCAGAACGTATTCGACGACTTCATCGCGTGCTCGGAGTGGTTGATCGAGAAGAAGATCACGTCGACCCGGAAGCTCGCGATTCAGGGCCGATCGAATGGCGGGCTCCTCATTGGGGCGTGCATGACGCAGCGGCCGGATCTGTTCGGCGCCTGTCTCCCGGCCGTCGGCGTGATGGATATGCTCCGGTTCCACAAGTTCACAATCGGGTGGGCGTGGACGAGTGACTATGGGAACCCGGACGAACCGGAGGATTTCAAGGTTCTGTATTCGTATTCGCCGTACCACAACATCAGGGATGGCGTGGCGTATCCCGCGACGCTCATCACAACATCGGACCACGACGACCGCGTCGTGCCAGGCCATTCGTTCAAGTTCGCGGCGCGACTGCAGGCGGCGCAGACGGGGGACGCTCCGACCCTGATACGGATTCAGACGAAAGCAGGTCATGGGATGGGCCGGCCGACGAAGTTCCTCATCGAGGAAAACGCTGATATTTATGCGTTCCTCGTGAGGGCCCTGGACATTAAGATCGGCAAGCGCCGCCACGCCCGGTCCTAGACCGCGAGTTCCCAGAGCAGGCCGGTGCCGGCTTCCCGCCGGACGACGTCGCCGCGTGCTTCGAGGTCTTCCAGCAAGATCTCGGCCTCGTCATCGGTGAGACCGAACACGGCCCCCACCTCCCGGGTCGCGCACCGATCGAATCGACGGAGAACCTCCGTGACCCCGAGGCGGTCTGCACGCACCGTCCGCGGCTCGATGTCCGTGCCGAGCTTTCGCAGACTCTCATCGAAGACCTCCCAGGGTTGCCAGCCCTCGATCCGGATCGTCAGGTCTCCGCGATGGAACTCGGTTGTTGGGAATCCCGTGATCCCAAGGGCACGACACTCGTCGAGGTCCTTGCGGAACGCTCCGTCCGCGGACCCATCCGCAACGGCGCGGGAGATGCCATCGCGGTCGACTCCCACTTCCGAAGCGAGCTCGAGCTGAACCGCGGACCTATGAATCGCCCTCCCGTTTACGAGCGCCGCTTCCCGCAAGCGCCGGAGATATCGACGTCCGGGATCGCGCCCCTCGAGCTCTGCGGCCTTCACCGCAACGCACGCCGGCCACGTCGACCGGAAGTCGTCTATCGAAGCGAGCATCTTGTCCGGGTCCATCGGCATCTGGTGTTGCCCCGCAACGCCGAGCATGAACGTGCGGACGGACTCCTTCCACTTCCCGCCGGACATCCGGATCCAGTAGTCGCGCATGGGTGTGAAGTCCTCGAACAATCCACCCATCTTGATCTCGATCTCGACCCGTTCCGGATACACCACTTCGAACCGCCGAATCGCGGGCTCCAATCCCCAGCACCAGATGCTGTACGGATCCGTGTACTCAACGACCTGAATCTTCTCGTGAGACGCAGGTCGAACTCGCCCTGGGTCGATGATCACGGTTGAAGACGTGCTCGCCATGCGACCGCAACGAACCCGCCGTGCCGCTTAACGTTGCGCCCGCGGAGAGGAATGAATCTCACGGAGTGCGGATCTGTTTTCATAATCGCGAATGTCGTAACTGGAACTCGACCGGGCCGACGCGCCTATTAATATACTTCCCAACACAATGTCTTCGATCGGGGGAGGACGGGCGTGGCCCTCGACACGAAGGACAAGATGATAGCGGCGCTCGCGGCGGGCTTTCTTCTCATCACGGCAATCGCAGTGACCCAATCGCTCGTGCAATTCCAGCGGTTCGGTGTACGCCCGGTCGTCTACCTCACGGATTTCCAGGTCGTCTACGATCCGTTCTGCGACGGGAGCATCGATGTGACCTTTTATCTCACGAACACGGGCCGGGCCGGGTTCGCCCAGGTCGTCGTGAACGCTGACGAAGAGAGCCTGTTCACGAACAACTACCGCGTGGCATCGTCCGAGTCGAGGGTCATCGTGGAGAGCGTATTCATCGGCGATTGCGTGCCGCACACGTTCACGGCGGGCGTCGCCGCGACGTGGTTGTGACGCCGATGAATCCGATGCGGACCGGAGCGCGCCTTTAAAGGGTCGCGCTCATTTCCCAAGTCATACGGGGAGGAGACGGTGGCGGACCTCGAGTCGTTGAGCGACGTGGGAATCTTCACGCGGGACTGGGCGAAGGCGAAGCTGTTCTATGTGAAAAAAATCGGTCTGAAGGTCCGGTCCGAGGACAAGAAGTTCGGCTACATCGCCCTCGGCGCGACGTTGAAAGGACGGGACGCAAGCCTGAACCTGTGGCAGCCGAGCCCGGAGTGGGGCCTCGAGCAGTATGAGATCGGCCTCCGGCAGGTCGGCACCGTCACCGGCATTGGCTTTCGGACATCGGACCTTGGGAGGACTGCGGCCGCCCTCAAGAAGCGCGGCGTGAAGGTCGAAATCTCGGACGAGCAGGACGAGGGGAAGCTCGCGCGGTTCACGGACCCCGATAAGAATGAGCTGTTCCTCGAGGAACCCGCGAAGCCAAAGGTCCGCAAGGCGGGAGTGTCGAAGCTCGATTTCGTCACCGTCGTCTCCCGCGATGCGAAGCGCGCGGGGCAGTTCTTCACGAAGGCGTTGGGCATGCGGGCGCGGCGGGTTCCCGGACAGGAGGAGTTCGTATCCTATCGCTTGAGCCCGAAGGGGACCGCGATCATGCCGTTCACGCCCACCCGGGAGATGTACAAGGACCCCTCGAACTACGACGCGGACATGGGCCACCTCGGAGAGCCGACATCGATCGGGTTCTCGACGGGCAAGATCCAAGGCCTTCAGGAGAAGCTGATGGGGCGAGGGGTGCGGTTCACGCAGAAGGCGAAGCTCGAGCCCTATGGGATGGTCGCGAAGTTCCTCGACCTCGATGACAACGAGTACACAATCATCCAGCCGATCGAGCGGTAGCCCGGACCGACTCTCGCCTCCGGCGACGCGGGCGGCCCTACACAATGGGCGTCACGAACCGCTCATCGATTTTCGCGATGTGCCCCGCCGGGTCTGGCTTCAGAGTCTTCCGATCCTCCGATGCGTACTACGCGCGGTTCTTCGCCTCGAAGCCCTCCGGGCCGTCGTACCTCAGGATCCGCACGAACGTGTTCGTCTCGTCGATCACCCAGGCGCCAGGAATCTGGAACTCTTGCTTCCGCCGAGGCGGATTACACGCCTCGGGTCCGACCCCCGCCCAGTCCCTCATCTTGGCCGGCTTGATCGGACAGATCCGAATCTGGGTCGTGATCCACTGATCCTCGGCTACTCCGGCCGCGGGCCGGTTTCGCCTATCGCTTCACGTCGAAGTAGATCCGCACGGTCGTCCGGTAGTTCCGGATCTTGTTCCCTTCGAGATCCATCTCGAGTTCGGACACCCTCGCCCACCGCATCTCCCGGACGGTTTGCGCCGCGGCCTTGATTGCGTTCTCCGCGGCCGGGGCGAAGCCTTTGGGGGAGACGCCAACGACGTCGATCACCTTCTGCACCATTCGGATACACCTTCAGAGCGGCATCGATTCGTCGCGGATGAGGGTTCCGGGCATTTCTCATCGTCCAGCGGCCCGAATTTGTGTGATTACTATGTAACCACTTGACCACGCAGATGGGCACCATGCACCATCGGTCTCCTAGGTGAACCGCAAGGGGAGCCGAGGAGAAAAGACAGAAATGCAGCAACTGTACGGAAGGGCCGTCGTCGAGGAGCGCATCAAACCGCGACATCTCGCCGAACTCGCTGAGTACGTCCGGCACGAATACGGGCCTGCCACCGGGCCCGGCTTCGTCCTGGCGGCGCTCGCGGACGGGACGGCGCCGAAGGCTCGGAAGGGCCTATGGGCGTCTGTCGCGAAGGCCGCGAGGGCGCTCGTCCCCGGCAACGGGAACGGGCGGAAAGCGAAGGCCCTGAACCCAGTGAGGTGAGGAGCCATGACCGAGCGCCGAGGAGGGGCGCTAAACCAAGTACCCAAGTGACGGAGGTGGAGCACCAGGAAGCTCTGGACCCTAGCCATCCCGACCGCGTTCCTGACCTGGGGAACCTGCGTCATCGGTGCGGGCCCGTTCTCCTACGTCCTCCGCACGTAAGGCGGCCGGGCGACCCCCGGCCTCCTTCCTCTTTTTTACTTGTTTCATGCATGCATCGCATGGGCCCCGACAACATGTTCATGGCCCATGGACCGTTCGCGAGGCGAGATGAGCGCCGCGCCGACCGCGGACGAACTCCAGGCCCTGGCTGGGGCGATTTCCGAGCTGATGCAGAAGCTCCAGAAGACGCCAGGACTCGCGGAGGGCCACATCGAGCGAGTCGCTGCGTCGATCGAGCAGATCCTTCGGGACTATGGCGGCGCGTCGTACCGTCAGTACCGGAACCTCGTCCGAGACCTCGATGCGGCCGCCGCGGAGGTCGCCCGCCACACGAAGGCGGGGACGATCGCCCCAAAGGTGATTCGGATCTTCGATGCCGCCCTCCTCCGGATTCGAAAGCGGGACTTCTTCTTGGGCCGTCGCCTTGTCGACAAGCTTGGAAAGCTCCGCGCCCAAGCCCGGGAGCGGGATCGGCTCCTTGGCGAGTATCGGGAAGGCTACCGCGGAATCGAACGCGACATTGCGCGGCTCCGCGCGGAGCGAGATCGTCTCAAGTCCGTCCGTCGGCCTCCGATGGCGGAGTCTGACGTCGCCCGTGTGAAGCAATTGCTCGAGGACGCGAACCGCGCGCTCGTCCGGGCATGGGTGTCCGAGCTCCATGACGTTCCGTCCCGTATCGCCATCGCGACTCTCCTCGAGGCCGCGACGGAACGGAAGCTTCTCCTCCCGACGGTGCCCGAACCCGAAGCAACGGCCTTGCTGGACCTTCTCAACACGGATGGGCCGACCCGAGAGGGGTTCGGAAATCGGGGCGTCCATGGCCTCCTCGAGGCACTCTCCTATTCGGACGCGAAGCTCGCGCACTTGATCGGCGACGGCCGCCCGTTGAAGGCCGCCCTCCAGGCGAACCTGACCTGGCTCAAGGTGATCACGGCGCCGACCGACCCGCTTCCCCGCCTGTCGCTCGACCTCCCCATCGAGGACCTCCGGGACCGCGTCGGGGCGATCGCCCCCTTCGCGGCGCGTCTTCATGCGGCATCGGACCTCCAGGCAAACCTCTCGGACATCGCTCAACGACTCACCTCCGGCGAGATCGCGCGGGCCCAGGAGGCGGACCGCGGGTTCCGGACGCACGGGGACGATGCCCGTAGGGCTTGGGAGGGAACGCTCGAGGGGGCGATCCGCGCAATCGAGCACGATATCGAGTCGAAGGTCCGGGACCTGGCCGGGCTGCGCCCTCCAGAGCGACTCGCCTAGGACTGCAACGCCGCATTCCGCGCCGCTGCGAACCCCTCGCCCACCCGCGACCTCCCCCCGCGTTGATGGATGGACCTCGGTGTGTATCAGGTCAAACCGATCGCTCGGCAAGGAGCCAGTCCGCGCCGCGCATAAAGCCTAAATAGAGCGCTCCCGTAGTGCCGGGCGCCATGGAGATGAAGTTGCGAGAAAAGGAGAAGAACTCCCTGAAAATCGAGATCATCAATCCCGAAGACACCCTGATCTTCCCCCTCGTATCGACCCTCCTGCAGGACTCGGACGTCTCCGACGCGGAATACTACACGGGCCACCCGCAGCTCGACAAGCCGGTCCTCTTCGTCAAGACGAAGAAGGACTCGCCACAGGCCGCGCTGAAGCGGGCCGCAGAGACCTTGGCGGGCCAGTTCCACGAGGCGAAATCCCTCCTGGAGAAGGCCCTCGCAAAGTGATGCGGGCGCCTCGATTGGATCCCGCAATCGCGGCCTCATATAGCCATCCATGGTTCCGTTGCACGATGGACGAGTCCGCGATTGGCCTCTCCGGATACCTTACGACGACTCCAGGACTCGGGGGCCGGCTGAAAGCGATCCCCGAGGATTTCGTCGTGAATGAAATCTCCGTCGACCTGCCGCGCTCGGCGGAGGGCCGATACACCGTCGCCCGGATTCGGACGCGGAACTGGGAGACGAATCACTTCGTGCGGGAGGTTTCGCGGCGGCTAAGGATCAGCCGGAAACGCATCGCGTTCGCTGGGACGAAGGATCGCCGTGCGATCACGACGCAGCTGTTCCAGTTCGATGCGCCCGGGGACGCCGTGGAGTCGATTCGGTTGAAGGATGTCGAGATCCTCGAGACGTTCCGGACGGACCGTGTGCTCGAGATCGGAGACCTCCTCGGGAACGAGTTCACGATTACCGTGCGGGACATCCCGCTTTCAAAGACAGAAATCGAACGTCGGACGGAAACGATTGCGCGTGAGGTGCGCGCGGCCGGCGGCTTCCCGAACTTTTTCGGCGTCCAGCGGTTCGGATCCGTCCGGCCGATCACGCATATCGTTGGACGCCACATCGTCCGCGGCGAATTCAAGGAGGCCGTCCATGCATACATCGCGAATCCGATGGAAGGGGAGGGTGAGGAATCGGCAGCGGTCCGCGCGGAACTCGAAACGACGGGCGACTACGCGGCCGCGCTCCGCGCGTATCCCGACGAATGGGGCTTCGAGAAGGCGATCCTGAACCATCTCGTGAAGCATCCCGACGACTACGTCGGCGCCTTGCAGATCCTCCCGCATAATCTCCAGATGATGTTCGTCCACGGGTACCAGTCGTATCTCTTCAACTGGATCCTCAGCGAGCGGATGCGTGCGGGATTTCCGTTCCACGAGCCGGTCGAGGGGGACATCGTCCTCGCCGCCCGCGCGGACGGGCGCCCGGACCGCAATCGGGGGATTCCCGTCGACTACACGAACCTTAAGCGTGTGGCCGCGCAGTGCGGGGCGGGGAAGGCCTTCGTCAGCGCCTTACTCTTCGGATCCGAGACCGAGTTTGCCGCGGGACGGCCAGGGGAGATCGAAACGCGCGTGATCGCAGAAGAGGGGCTCCAGCCGGATGATTTCATCATTCCCGCGATCCCGCGCCTCTCCTCCCGTGGCGGGCGGCGGGAGCTTCTCGCTCCGGTGCGCGACCTGGAATGGGAGGCGCGCGAGGGCGTTGTGACGTTCCAGTTCACGCTTACGCCGGGCTGCTATGCGACGTGCCTCCTTCGCGAGTTCCTGAAGGTGCCGATGCGGTAGTCTCCGGAGCCACAGACGTTGTCAGGCGGGGATCGTGGCGACGACCGCGGGACGTTGCCGCTGCCGCAAGTCCTGCAGCCGAGGCCAAATCGAGACGAAGCGGCCAACGGCCTCGTCCCGGAAGCTCGGGGCGCAGGCCAGGATGAGGTTTGCAACTTCATCTCCGTCCCGCAGGATGAAGACGCTCTCCCGATCCCGACGTTCGCGGATCGCGACGCCCGTGGAGACGAGCTTCGCGAGGTGATACGAGAGGGTGGACTTCGACACGCCGGTCGTCTGCAGCAGGTCGGCGAACCTCCGGCCCCCGTGCGTCGCGAGGTCGACGAGGACCCGACGCGGCACGCGCTCCCGCAGTAACGCGAGGATCCGCCGCTGGTCCTCGCGGTACACGAGCGCGGGATAGTATCGCCGTCGGTGGCGGGCGGTCTCGGACTTCAGGAGACCAAGTTTCTCCATCACGCCGAGGTGATAGGACAGCATGCCGGTCGACATTCCGAGGGCCTGCCCTATCCGGCGGAGATGGACGCCGGGGTTCGCGGCCAGGTATTCGTAGATTCGCCTGCGGCTTTCTAGCTCTAGACCTATGTGCATGGAGTCACCTCGGGAAGGGGTGCTCTCGCTCAGCGAGAGGCGACGAGGAGCGCCGTGGCGGTGGGCTCGGGTTCCCCGGTCTCGTCGATCTCAGCGAGGTCGGCAGTGCCGGAATCCGCGATGGGCCCCGGACCAAGGAAGGCCAAGAGGATGGCGAGGGCTAGAAACGAAAACCACCCGGCCCACGAGCGACCGTCCGCGCCCATTATGGGCATCGATACGGGTGCGCACGGGAGATAAACCTTCTGGTACACCGGTGCAACGCCGATGCTCCCGCAAAGGAGGGACGCCGAAGGGCGCACTTGGAAGTTTATCACGACGCTGCGCACGACGTGCGGGATGTGCGCGCCGGTTTACTTGCCCCAGAACTCCTTCGGCGTCACGGCGACTTCGTACCGGAGCGGTGTGACGGGGAGCTTCTCCTTCGCAACCTGCGTGAGGAACTTGCGCCCGCTTCGGTTCATGTCCTCGTACTCTTTCGTCCACAGCAGGTAAAGGAGGTCCGCATCCTGCGGAAAGTAAGGCCCGTCCGCCCTGCCGCCGACCTCCTTCGCCGATTCCATCATGAGCTCGCTCACGCGCGCCAGCTGCTTGTCGTCGCCGTTAAACTCCGCCTTCCAGATGATGAGCATGTCGAATCCCTCGTTTCGAACCGCGTAGAAGCGAGGTTCGCATGTAAAGCTTCCCGTCGATCTCGGAGAAAAGGCTTAGGAACCGGCGGAACATCCCGGCCCTTGTGGCAGCCGCGGAAGGGGATGTGTGTGCGGTCGTCGGCTGCGGGCAGCCCGCGGCGCGTTCGCTTTCCACGGAGAAGGTGAAGTCCGTGCTGCCTGAGCTCAAGCTCGCGAGGGAGACGCGCCGAACCCATCTCTGCCGCACGCACTACAAGGCGTTCCGAAAAAAGACGAAAGGGGAACGGGAGCTCGACCGACTCAGTTGGTAACTTCTGCGGAGCCTTTATCCGACATCGCCCTCTCGCGGCCGCGTGCGCCCCCGCCACATCAACTTCCTCGCGAATGCGGCGTCGTCGGCGTCCCTCATTTTCATCCCGTTGTGGGCCGCTCAGCTTGGTGCGTCGGTCGAACAGATCGGGTTCATCTTCGCCGCGTACAACGGGAGCATCCTGGTATCTTCGTACCTCTTCGGGCGGGCGGCCGATCTCCACGGAAGCCGCAAGATCCTCCAGGCTGGGCTGGTCCTTGCCTCGGTCGCGTCGTTCCTCCAGGTGTTCGCGTTCGAGCCCGCGACCGTCACGGTCACCCGGGTGTTCCTCGGCTTCAGCGTCGGGATGTACCCGGCTGCGCTGCTCGCGTACGCACGGACGTCGGATCGCGCGATCGGCCCGTTCGCAGCGTGGGGCTCCTTGGGATGGGGCCTCGGCAGCTTCCTCGCGGGGTTCGCGGACGTCTTCGCGCCCAGCGACGCCCGCCCGATCTTCATCTTGTCCTCGCTCCTGTTCCTTGCGACATTCGGTCTCGCCCTGAGTGCGCGCCCCGAGGCGGCGGGCACGTTCAGCATCCCGCTCTTCCCCGTGGCGTTGATCAAGAGAAACCTTCCGGTCTACGTCGCGATGCTGATCCGCCACACGGGCGCGAACATGATCTGGGTGATCTTCCCGCTCTTCATGCGGGACCGCCTGGGGATGACCGGTCTCGAGATCGGCATCGCGTACGCGTTGAACCCGGTTGTCCAGTTCGTCGTGATGCGACAGCTCGACCGGTTCCGAAGCACGACCCTCGTGGCAATTGGTCTGATCGGCTCCGCGCTCACGTTCCTCTCGTTCACCGTCGCACAGAACTTCCCGCAGATGCTCCTCACGCAGGTCCTCCTCGGGTTCTCATGGGCCACCCTGTACGTTGGTTCCCTACAGTTCATCGTCGACCGGAATCCGGAGACCGCAACGGCGGGCGGCATCCTCGGGAGTGTCCTGAGCATCTCCTCGATCCTCGGCCCGATCATCGGCGGAGTCCTGTCTGCGGGGGGCAACTACCTGTTGCCGATGTACGTCGCGGCGGGAATGTGCATCGCCGCCTTCGCGGCGTACTGGTTCGAGCTCCGGACCTCGCCTACTCCAGCACGAGCTCCCGCAACCCGCTCCGGGGATTGAACGCCCGGTTCAACCGGATCGAATCGAACCGGGTGAGACAGATCTCGTTCAGCGTCGAGACCGTCGCCTTGAACAGATGGCCGCCGACGACGTGCTTCTCCGGATTTCCTGCCGCAAGGTGAAGATGGAACTTCGGATCGCCACGAAGGGACACGGTCCCGTGGAGAGCCAAGAGTTCGTGGGGCGAAGGGAACGTCGAGCGCCGGTACTCCTTCCCATCGAAGTAGCCGATGTCGAAGTCGCGGACCATGCCGATCCCCCAAAGAACGGTTCCATCTTCGATCCGATGATTCCCCGCGATGAGCTCGAGGGACGAGAGCAAGTCCTCGCCGTCCTCGAGCTTCGCGATCACGACGTCCCGTTCCGCGACCGTCTTCATGCCGACGCCTTCACCTTCAGGGGCTGCGCGGGGATCTTCAGCCGCCGCTCGATCTCCTTCGCGAGCTCCGCGGGGTGGCTGTACACCGTGTAGACGCGCTTCGGCCGGCACGACGCGACGAACGCGAGGAGGTCGTCGAAGTCCCCGTGATCGCTGAGCGGGAACTGGGCGTCGAGTCCATAGGAGCGCGTGAAGTCGTAGATCGTGCACCAGCCCGAGCAGTACGCCGTGCGGAGGCCGACCTCTCCGAGCCACGAGACGCTGTCCTCGAGAGGCGGGCGGAGCCAGCCGCGCGGGAGGATGTATACTCGCGGGTCCTTCCGTTCGCCCTTCGAGAGGTCCGAGATCCGGCGGTACT
>Ga0209521_10002067_pt1 | contig 16392 bp, 16 predicted proteins | sample Rifsed19ft4_FD_184016 | JGI IMG/M metagenome (GOLD analysis project Ga0209521, IMG submission 184016) | Soil microbial communities from Rifle, Colorado, USA - sediment 19ft 4 (version 2) | ecosystem: Environmental > Terrestrial > Deep subsurface > Rock core/Sediment | place: Rifle, Colorado...
GGTGTCGGACCGGCGCTGGGCGTGGCGGCGGCTCACTCAGCCGCGCATCGCCCGCGGCAGCATCCCCGCCACCCTCCACAGCGACGGACTGCGCTCGAACGCCAGCATCTGCCGTGCCACTCGGTGCGCGCTGCGGTGGCTGGCGAACCAGATCGGCTTCGGTCGCGGGCGGAACGGACCGCGCACCACCGTCTTCTGCGAGCGGCTGAACATGAGCGTGTTGTGGACCACGCCCATCCCTGAGCCGATATCGGTCCGATGGTGGCCCGGGAACGCCCCCCACGGCGTCACCCCGAGCGCGTACCCGATCCCCGACCAGTGGTTCACGCCCACCGTGCCGTAGCGGAGGTCGGCGACTGCCCGCTCGACGGCGGGGCCGACCTGGGGGTCCAGCGCGGCCCGGGGATCGACGATCAGGGTCGCGTTGAGCGTCCCCCACAGCGATTCGTTGGCGAAGGCCACCGCCCGTTCCAGGTAGTCCGGCACGCTCTCCGATTGAATCGGCACCTCTCCGGTGATGGAGCAGAACGCCTCGGTGGTGAAGCACATCTCGTCGCGACGCGCCGGATCAAGATCCGAGATGAGCGCCCAGGGCAGCTTGTCATCGGTCCGCTCGCCGTAGAGCTCGGCCTCCGGGTGGACCCCCATGAACGAGTCGAAGCGCTCCTGCGCGCCGGGGTAGAAGGCGCTGCGTACGGGCGTTGCTGCCAGCCGCGCGCGCACCGCGCCCAGGAAGCGCTGACGGAGCCGCCAGCCCGCTGGCGTGATGATCACCCGCGCTGCGGTGCAGTTGAAGCCGGCGTTGTTGGTGAGCATCGACGCCACGTTATCGGCCTGAACCCCGATCCCGGCCTCGGACCAGCGGCCGGGGACCACGATGATCGGCGTCACGTTGCCGAGCTCGGCGCTGAACGGCTTGGCCATGATCGGCTCGTCGCGCTGTTTGCGCCCCAGGCCATCGGCTCCGCCGCCGAAGACGATCGTCTCGTAGGTGCGATCGGAGCCGGTGATGTGCACCTCGTCCACGCCGGGGTGGTGGACCAGGTGCGCGCCTTCAACCGCCCCGCCGTGGACGATCCGCAGGTATCCGCCGCGGATCAGTGCGCCAAAGGCTTCCTCGAGGATCGGTCCCATGAAGGCCAGGGTCGGGTGCGTCTTGAGGATCACCACGCGGTTGTGCACGAAGAGCCGGTAGACCGCGTCCAGCGGCGCGATTGATGAGACGTTGCCAGCCCCGAGCACGAGGCAGACCCCACCCTCATCGGGAGACCGATACGCGAGCGCCTGCGTTGACGGCAGCGTCTCGCGGGTCACCCCGAGCTGCATCCAGACCTCGGCGCTGGCGCGGGAGTACATCAGGCGATCAAACCGATCCGCCGGCATGACCCGGGCGGCAACCCGGCCGTCGGGCAGCGTGTGCGTGCCGCCGGGGATACGCGGCGCCCCGTAACGCTCGATGTCGACCAGCGCGCGTCGCAGCAGCCGCAGGTTCCGAAGGGTGAGGTACGGGCCGACCAGCGTCTCTTCGGCCGAGGCGGGCGTGCGCGGGTCGAGGCCCTCCTCGGCGAGGCAGGCCGCGACCCAGCGGTCCGCGGATCGGAAGACGCCCTGCATCAGCTCGTCGAGGATGGCGATCCGCGCGGGGACCGGGACCGCGACCCAGGCCGCACGCCGTGCGCGCAGCTCCCCGACCGCCGCATCGAGCTCGGTCCGATGCGTGTGGTGAGCGGTGACCGTCTCGGCCGGGGCGGACATGGCGCGGAGCATACGCCCGCCCGATGCAACGGCGAGGCCGGGCACCCGGTCACCCCGGGGCCCGGCCATCGGCCGCGCAGCTTGCCTACTTGACGGTGAAGGCGATCCGCATCCCTTCCTGGTAGTGCGCTTCCTGCTCGTCCTCGGACCAGATGTTGCAGAGCAGGACGTAGCTGCCGGCCGCGAGGTCGAGCTCGAGGGTCTCGGTTGCATCGACGAGGAGGTCCTCGATCTCGCCCTCCACCGTCATGCCGCCGCCTGCCTCGTCGACCACGCCGTCCGCGTCGACCGGCAGCGCGCCGGGTGCGAGATCGGTCTTGATGACCACGAACTCGTGTACGTCGGCGGGACCGTCATTGGTCACTTCAAAGACGACCGATCCGGCCGTGACCTCCGCCTTGTCCGGCACCACGGACCACTCCTGGAGCGCCACCTTGACGGTGCCCCCGCCGGCGGCGCAACCGGCTACGAAGATCAGGCCGATGATCGACAGGACCAGCGGTCGGGCGAGACGTACGCTCCTCATGCGAGCAGATGACTCAGTGGTGTCCATGTGTCGGGGAACCCTCCTCGTTCGTTTATGCGGGGCGCCCATGCGGCTGCCAAGGGCGAAGCATGAGGGTAGACCCATGGCCCGCCAAATGGAAGGGTCATTCTCACTCCTCGAGGTGAATGGTCCCCCGCGCAACCGTGCCCTGATGCGCTACCGTGCCCGACATGACCAGCCGGACGGCGCTTTCGGCCCCGGTCGCCTTGATCCTGGTCCTGGCGGCGTGCACCGCCACGCCTTCACCTTCGGCCAGCAGCGTCCCGAGCCAGTCGAGCGCGGCCACGACCAGTGCGGCGCCCTCGATGAGCCCGTCCGCGTCACCCACGGCCGTCCCGGCAACATGGTCCGTCCTCGCGCCGGCCGGGGCAGGCCCTGCCGCTCGTGAGGACCACACCTGGACCGCGACACCGGACGGTGCCACCGCGTACCTGTTCGGCGGGCGCACGGCGGCCGGCGGTGCACTCGACGACCTGTGGGCCTACGACCTCTCTGCCGACACGTGGCGGCAGGTGGACGCCGCCGGACCGGCGGCACGCTTCGGGCACAACGCGGCGTGGGTCGATGGCATGGGGCTGGTCGTCTTCGCCGGCCAGGCGGGCTCCACCTTCTTCAACGACCTGTGGGCCTTCGACCCGGCGACGGGCAGCTGGACCAGGCTCGCGGCGACCGGCGACGTACCGGTGTCGCGCTACGGGAGCTGCGCCGCGATCGGTCCCGACGGACGCCTCTGGATCAGCCACGGCTTCACTAGCGAGGGGCAGCGCTTTGCCGACACCGTGGCGTACGACTTCACGACCAACGCCTGGACCGACCAGACCCCCGTCGGGGACCTGCCGGTCAGCCGATGCCTCCACGGCTGCTGGTGGACCGATACTGGCGCCTTCATCCTGTACGCCGGCCAGACGACGGGCGTCACCGCGCTCGGCGACCTGTGGCAGCTGACCGTCGGGCCGCGACCGGGGACCAACGCCTGGGCACGGGTTGCCCCGTTCGGCGGACTGCCGCCCGATCGGAACCTGTACGCCGCGGCGCGCTGGGGAGCCGGAACGATAGTCTTCGGCGGGCAGGGGATCGATGACGGCCTCATGTCCGACGCCTGGTGGCTGGAGGACGGCACGGGGGCGGCAACCCTGGTGGTCGCGGGTGATTCCGGCCCGGCGGGGCGCTACGGCGCGGAGATGATCGCCGACCCGCAGCGCGGTCGAGTGTTGCTCTTCGGCGGAACGACAGCCTCAGCGGCGTTCGGCGATCTCTGGCAGCTGACTCTCGCCGACCGCTGAGCCGCCAGCGCGGCGACCAAGGCGTACTGACCGAGGTCGGTCTGCCGGACGAGTAGCCGGTCTAGGTCGAGGTCGAGGTCGGCTCGGTGGTATCGGTCTCCTCCGGCGTCTGGGAAGGACTTGGCGACTTCGATTCGTCCTCGCTCCCGGTCGGACTCGGCTGGCTGGTCGATTGCCTGGGCGTGGCCGTCGCGGCCGCACTCGGCTCTCCCGACTGCTCCGGGCTCTCCGACTCCGACTCGACCGGCGAGACCGATGGGCTGGGCGAGATGCTCTGCGAGGGGCTCGGCTCGAATGACTCGGTGATCGAGGGCGATGGCTGCGGGGTGGAGCCGACACTGAAGTTGCGCACCAGCCGGGCAAGCTCACCGGCATACAGCGCGCCCGCGACGGCCAGCACCAGGGTGGCGCCCAGGACGGTGACCCGGGCGAACCGAGCGAACGGGCGCCCGGCGGATGGTGGCGTGACGAGCCAGGCCATCAGGCCGCGGCGCGGCGTCGGTTCGGCAGCGACCGCGCTCATGACCCGGTCGGCGAGGTTCCCCGGCGCCTGATCGGAAGCGATCGTGGCGTAGCGCTCCAGCTCCTCCACCGCAGGGTCGCGCGGGTCGAGACTGCCATCCACCTCGGAGGGATCGAACGGAGAGCGGCTCATGCCGCCACCTCCCGGCCGAGGTCGGCGCGCAGCCGCTCGAGGCCGCGCCGCAGGTGCGTCTTCACCGTGTTCAGCGGGCGACCGGTCGCGGTGGCGATGGCATCGAGACTCAGCTCTCCGAAGAATCGGAGCGCCACCACTTCGCGGTACGGCTCGCGGAGGCCGGCGACGGCCAGGCGAACGGCACGCTCCCGCTCTCCCGAGAGGAGCGCCGTCAGAGGATCGGAGGCCGGCGCGCTCAAGCCGATCTCCGGGTTGAGCTCGGCGGCGTCGCGTCGCTGGCCGAGCCGGCGGAAGGCGTGCCGCGTGGCGATCCGCATCAACCAGCCCCCGAGGGGCCCGTCTCCGCGGTAGCTGCCGAGCGCCCGATAGGCCATCACGAAGCTCTCCTGTGCCACGTCTTCGGCGTCGTGCGGCCGACCGAGGATGCGCAGGCAGGCGCGGTAGACCGCGACCTGCTCCCGTTCCACCAGGCTACGGAAGGTGTCGCGGTCTCCGTCAAGCACGGTATCCACGAGTGACCGGTCGTCCACGCGTGCATCGTGCCACGCGACCCGCGCCACCGGCGCTCAGTCGTCGCTGTGATCGACGGCACCACCCGGCCCAGAATGATCACTCTCATCGGGTGAACCGTCGGGGGACTCGCTCGCGTCGTCATCAGCCTCATCGGCGTCGTCGGACTCCTCGGGCGAACCGTCGGGCGACTCGCTCGCGTCGTCATCAGCGTCGGAGTCCTGGTCCTCGTGCTGCTCGGGCGAACCGTCGGGCGACTCGCTGGCGTCCTCGGCCTCGCTGGCGTCGAAGGACTGATTCTGGAGCTCATCGGCAGAGTCGTCGGACCCGCCGGAGAGGGCGGCCTGGGAGCCGAAGACGGCGCCGCCCACCAGCAGGAGAGCGGCCACGGCCATGCCTGCGCTGCGCAGGATTCGTTGTCGGTCGGTGGTGTGCATCGGTGATGGAACTCCTTGGCTTGTATGTGGCCGCCGGGCAGATGGCGGCCTCACCCATTCGATACCGATCGGCCCCGAAAGGTTTCAATCGGGCGCGAGTTGGTACCATGTCGGCGAACACTTCCGTCGGGCGCCACGATCCCCCGCAAGATGTCGGCGCGCCTGCCTGCCGTCTGAAAGAGGTTTGAAACGCTCATGACCACCATCGCCGAACCCTCCACCGCCAACGCGCCCATGGGACCGAATGGCCAGCGCCTGCCGGCCGGGCGCGCGGTGCGGTACAACCCCTCGGCCGAGGAGCTGCAGCGGCTCACCTCCCGGATGCCGCAGGCGCGGCGCACCGGCTTCGGCAACTACAACGTCCAGACGCGGGTCGTCAGCCGGTCCAAGGCGTCGACCTACCTGGTCACCGATGACCCGAGCGAGACGACCGGCCAGGCGATCTCGGTCGCCGAGGGTGCTCGCGTCGCCGCTCTTCAGGACGCCTACGTCGCCGAGCAACCGATGCTGGTGGTGGACGGCTTCCTCGGCAACGACGCTGAGCACCGATCGCGAGTGCGCCTCTACATCGAGGAGGCCAACGCCAACATCGCCGGGATGCAGCAGCAGCTCTACTTCCCGCCCGATGTTCCCGCTGAGGCCTGGGACCCGGAGTTCTCGCTGATCTACACCCCCAACCTGCCGATGCCCGGCTACCCCGATGACCGGCTGATCACGGTTGACCTCGCTGCCGGCGTCACGCGGGTGATGAACTCCGACTACTTCGGCGAGTCGAAGAAGGGTGGCCTCCGCATGTGGAACGCGCTGGTCTACGTGCGCGGCGGCCTGGCGATGCACGCCGGCTGCAAGGTCGTCCCGACCGATGACGGCGAGAAGACGATGCTGATCATCGGTCTGTCGGGGACCGGCAAGACGACGACCACCTTCACGCGGCAGAACAACAGTCAGCCGGTGCAGGACGACTTCATCGGCCTGTTCGCGGGTGGCAAGGTGGTCGGCACCGAGAACGGCTGCTTTGCCAAGACCTTCGGCCTCGACCCGGCGCACGAGCCGGCCATTCACGGCGCGGTCGTGAAGCCCGACGCGTACCTCGAGAACGTCTCACAGCGCGAGGTTGACGGGCCGGTCGACTTCTTCGATACCTCCTACACCAAGAACGGCCGGGCCACCTTCCCGATGTCCTCGCTGGGCATCTGGCGCGATCCGCGCGAGATCGGCCCGGTCAGCCACCTGCTGATCCTGAACCGCAACGACAACATCATCCCGGCGGTGGCGCGCCTCACCTCGGAGCAGGCGGCCGCCTACTTCATGCTCGGCGAGACGCAGGGAACCTCCGCCGGCGGCAAGGCCGAAGAGGGCAAGTCGCTGCGCGTGCCGGGCACCAACCCGTTCTACCCGCACCGCGACGAGCAGCAGGCCAACCGCTTCCTGGAGCTGATGGGCAGCTGCGACTTCGAGGTCTACCTGCTCAACACCGGCCGCGTAGGCGGGACCGATGCGGACCCGCTCTCGAAGAAGGTGCAGATCGAGCATTCCGGCGCGATCGTCAAGGCGATCGCGGAGGGAACGATCAGCTGGGAGCGTGACCCCGACTTCGGCTACGAAGTCGGGGTCGCCGTGCCGGGCATGGACGATCTCGAGCTGCTCCAGCCGCGCCGGCTCTACGAGCGCATGGGGCGCAGTGGGGACTACGCGGCCTGGGTGGCGCGCCTGCGCCGCGAACGGATCGAGTTCCTGGAGGGGTACTCCGGGCTCAAGGCCGAGATCGTGGACGCCATTCGCTAGGGCTTGCGGCCAGCGTTGAGGGCGAGTCCGGGCGCAGCTCAGGCTCCGACCCTAAACGTCCCGGGATTCGTACGACCGACGAGCCGGGCGGAGCCGTCGTTCCTTCGTCCGCTGAAACGTCCCGGAGGGCGCCCGACCGGGGAGCCCTCGCCCACGCTCGCCGGGCGGTCGCACGACTCGCGTGGCGTTTCAGCGCCTCGCGCGCGGTCAGTAGGCCCGCCAGTAACCCGGACCTAACCGATCAGTAAGTCTGGCGATGCCAGAATCGGGAATGCCCAGTCGCGAGGACCCCGCGCATCGTGGACGGGCGCGGGGAGGTCGGCTGAGTCTCATGATCGGTGGCTCGCTGCGGACCGCCCGGCGGGCGGCCGGCCTGAGCCAGCGGACCGTGGCCCATCGTGCGGGAATGACCCAGATGCAGGTCAGCCGCATCGAGCGCAGCGAGGTCGGCGCCGGCATCCGCGAGCTCTCCACGCTCGCCGCGATCGTGGGCCTGGACCTCGTGGTGACACTCTATCCGGGCGGCGCCCCCGTACGTGACGTAGCCCACGCCCGGCTCCTGGCCCGGTTGCAGAAGAGCCTGACCGGCGAGCGAGGCATGGGCGGTTGGCGCACGGAGGTCCCGATCCCCATCCCTGGGGATCAGCGGGCCGTCGATGCCGAGCTGCGGCTCCCCGCGGGGCGCGTGGGCTTCGAGCTGGAGACCCGCCTCGTGGACGGACAGGCGACCGTCCGACGGGCCGCCCTGAAGCAGCGCGACACCGGCATGACGTGCATGGTGCTGGTGCTGGCCGATACCCGCGCCAACCGCGCGGCAATCGTTGAAGCGGCGGCGACGCTGCGCACGGCCTTTCCGCTCGAGCCGCGGGCGGTGGCGGCAGCGCTGCGGAACGGCTCGCTGCCGCCTGGGAACGGATTCCTCCTCGTCTGAGGAAGAGGGGGCATCTCCCGCCCGGAACCGGCTATCCAGCTCCTGCGCGCAGGGCGATGACCGCGTAGGCCGTCATCGCGTCCCTGAAGCCCTTCAGCTGCAGATCGGCCACCGGATCGGCCTCGACGAACTCCTCGACCGCGGCAAACACGCGCTGGCTGACCAGGATCTGGTTCGCGGCGGCGACGTCGGAGAGTCGAGATGCGAGAATCACGGAATTCCCAATCGCCGCGTAGTCGTACCGGCCCTCGAAGCCGATCCGCCCGAGGGTCGCGTAACCGGCAGCGATGCCGATCCCCAGGCCGAGCTCATACCCGCGCTTGCGCCAGGCGGTGGATAGCGCCCCGAACTGCTCCCGCATCTCGCAGGCGGTGCGCACCGCGGCAAGCTGGTGATCAGCGATCGGCTTCGGGTCGTTGAAGAAGACCATCAACCCATCGCCGGCGAAATGCTCCACCGTGCCGCCATTGTCCACGGCCAGCTCGCCAACCACGGTGTGGTACTGGCGCAGGACACCCAACACCTCCTCGGGCTCCGCCTGTTCGGCAAAGGCGGTGAAGCCGCGCAGGTCCGCGAACAGCGCCGTTATCTCACGGCGGTGGCCCGCCAGCAGCGCCTGACCCTCGGCGCTCGACAGGAGTTCCGCAGCCTGCGGTGCGTAGCGCGCCAGCTCGGTGCGCTGTCGGTCGATCGTCTCGAACAGCCGGACATTCTCGATCGCCAGCACCGCCTGGTCGGCGAATGTTGTCAACAGGTTGATCTCGGGATCGGTGAATGCCTGCACCTCCCGGCGCCAGACCGCGAGGACGCCGATCGCTTCACCGTCGCGAAGCAGCGGCGTGGCGAGGAGCGTCCGCATGCCAACGATTGCCGGTGCCTCGGTCAGGCGGTACTCGGGATCGGCCAGGATGTCGACGATCTGGACCGGGCCCCCCTCGAGCAGGGCGCGACCCATCCCCGAGCCGCGCTCGGGCCGAAACCCAATCCCCGATATGATCTCCCGGAACTCGGCGGGCACATCCGCACTGAAGGCGCGGGCGCGAAACTCGCCGCCCGCCTCGCGCAGGATGTTGCCCTGGTCGGCATGCGTCAGTCGCACCGCGCTGTCGAGCACGGTCTGCAGCACCGCGTCCAGCTCGAAGGTCGAGCGGCTGATCGACTGCAGCACGTGACCGACCGCGGTCTCGCGCTCCAGCGCCTCGTGAGTGTCGCTGAGGAGGCGCGCCAGCCGAATCGCGATCGCCGCCTGGTCGGCGAACAGGCTCACCAACTCGATCTCCGATTCGGAGAAGGGCGAGACGGTCATCCGTCCGATGCCGAAGGAGCCGATAAGCCCGGCGTCGCTGCGTATCGGAACACCCAGCAGGGTCCGATAGCCACCTACCGCTTGCCCGCCCCAGTTGTATTCGTCGTCTGCCAGCACGTCGTGGAGGTGCACCACGGCGTTCGTAAGGGCCACGCGCCCATTCACGGTCTCGCGGGAGACGGGGAAAGGATGCGTGCGCTGAAATTCCCAGTGCTCCGGCCGACCGCCCACACCGGCGGCGAAATGAAAGAGCCCGCCCTCGAGCAGGAAGACAAACGCGATGTCGGCGCGGCACAGCGCTGCTGCCTCGGCGGCGATCCGGTCGAGCACCGGCTGGACCTCGAACCCGCCCGCGGTGACCGCCGCAAGCACCCGCCCGACCGCGGCGAGCGCGTTGCGTTCCGAGACAGGGTTCTCCGCTTCAGCCATCCGTTTCGAGCGTCGCCTGCACGGAAAGGGCGACGTTGCCGACGAGGGCACGCGAGATCGGGCAGCCATCCTTGGCACTCTCGGCGATGCGCTTGAAGGCCTCCCCGGTACAGCCGGGCACCTGCCCGAGAACGGTGAGCGCCGAGGAGACCACGGTCCAACCGGTGTCGAGCTTTTCGAAGGCGACCTCGGCGGAGACGTGGAGGTGCCCCGGCGGCGTGCCCGCTCTGCCGAGGTCGGCCGAAAAGGCCATCGCGTAGCAGCTGGCGTGCGCTGCGGCGAGCAGCTCTTCCGGCGAGGTGCGGCCATCGGGCTGGTCGGTGCGGGACGCCCAACTGACCGGCAGGTCGATAAATGTTTCCGACGACCCGGCGGTCACGGATCCGGCTCCGGATGCGAGGTCCCCGGACCAGGTGACGGTGGCGGTGCGGATGGCAGCCATGTGAGGGGGTCCTCCTTGTATCCTGCGAGGAGACCAGCCTACCGCAACGGTGGAACGATGCCGACCACGGATCCGTCCGCTCCCACCCTGCCGCCGATGCCCGTCCTCCGCGCCAAGCGGGTCTTCCTGCGCCCCGCGGAACGCGAGGACCTGCCCGCGTTCGTGCGCTGGTTCTCCGACGCCGAGACGACGCACTACCTGTCGATTCGCGCTCCCTTCAGCCTGGCGATGGAGGAGCAGTGGTTCACCGGCATGCTCGAGCACCAGGGCAAGGAGGCATACCTCTTCGTCATCTGCCTGATCGCCGATGGGCGTGCGATCGGTACGACCGGCTTTCATCACCTCGACCTCGAGAACGGCAACGCCAGCTGGGGCATCAGCATCGGCGAGAAGGGTGAGTGGAACCGCGGCTACGGAACCGAGGCGCTCCAGGCGATGTGCGACTTCGGCTTCGGCCAGTTGCGCCTGGAGCGGATCGAGCTCGACGTCTTCGTGCCCAACCGACGAGCGCAGCGCTCATACGAAAAGGCCGGCTTCATCACCGAGGGTGTCCTGCGCCGCGCCCACTTCGCCGACGGGCAGTTCCACGACGTGATCCGGATGGCCCTGCTGCGAGGCGAGTGGGAGGCGCTGACCCGGGCGAAGGCCTGGGAGATCGGAGCCTAGTGTTCGAGCTGCGGCGCGACCCGGTCACCGGGTGGTGGTCAGCGGTGGTCACCGACCGCAACTTCGAACACGCCTCGTTCGCCGTCCAGGCCACGCCCATCGAGGGGACCCATTGCCGTCACTGCGACGATGACCCAACGCCCGAGGGGGACGCGGGAGCGGAGGCGACCGAGGAGACCACGGTTCGGCGGGTGACGCTGCGCAGTGACGCCTTCCACCGGATCGACACCGGGCGAGAGCGCACCGGGCAGCTGTCGCTCTCGCAGGCGGCCGCCGCAAGCGGCTCGTGGGAGATCCTGGTGGCGCCTCGCGACCACCACGAGCGCCTGGCCGATGCCCCGCCGCGGCTGGCCGTGAACCTGATGCGTGCCCTGCGCGACACGATGCGCTCGCTTGCCGCCGAGGAGCGACCCGCCGACGAGCCTCGCTACCTGCAGGCGGTGCAGAGCTACGGCATGCAGGCGGGCTCGCGCAGCAGCCACCTGAACATGGAGCTGTACGCCCTGCCGCAGGTCCCCCACTGGGTCGCCGAGGAGATCGGGGGCGGGGCGCGCCACGTGATCAAGAACCGCAGTTGCGTCTGGTGCAGCCTGGCGCATGCCGAAGAGGAGTCGGGCGAGCGACTGGTGCTCGCCGAGGAGCGCTTCGTCGTTTTCGCCCCGGCCGCCAGCCGCTCGCCGTTCGAGCTGATGATCGTGCCGCGGGCCCATGCCGCCGACTTCACCGCCCTCGACGACGACGACATCGCCGCCACGACGGCAACCCTGCAGCGCACGCTGCGAGCGCTCGACGCCCTGGGCGACCCGCCGTACAACCTGTTCCTGCACACCGCCCCGGTCGGCGAGCGGCTCGACCAGACGTTCCACTGGCACCTGGAGCTTCACCCGCGCCTGCGGGTGATCGCGGGACTGGAACGGGCGACCGCCCTGGCGGTCAACCCCGCGGCTCCCGAATACGCCGCCGAGGTATTGCGGCGGCATCTACAGGGCGGCAATCCGGCCGAAAGCCTGTAACGGATGGACGTGCCGGTGCGTCAACCGGTGCGATGGCATTTTCACGCCGGCTCGTCGTGCGATTTGCGGAGATGAGCCTCCCTGACCGGCGATCGGTCGACTTCGAGCGCCTGTACGCCGAGTTTGCCGGACCGATCTATACCTTCGCCCTGCGCATGGTCGGTGACCCCGATCGCGCGGCCGACGTGGCGCAGGAGACCTTCATCAAGGCCTACCGCAAGCTCGACACCCTGACCGATCTCACCGCGGCCCGCTCCTGGATCTACCGGATCGCCAACAACACCGCGATCGACCAGATCCGACGCCATCGCAGGGTCGTGCCGATGGGCGACGAGGGATCCGGGCACAGCCAGCGCCCGGATCCCGGGCCGGGACCCGAGGCGCAGGTCGTTGGGAGGGTGCTCGACGATCGCGTCGAGCGCGCGCTGCTGCGACTGAAGGCGAACCACCGGCAGTGCCTGCTCCTCTCCGACATGGAGGGGATGAGCGCGCGGCAGATCGGCGAAGTGCTCGGCATGAGCCACGGCGCGGTGCGCACGCTCCTGTGCCGTGCCCGCGGAGAGATGCGCCGCCAGTTGGCGGCAGAGGGATTCACTCGATGACCACGCGACGCGGACCGCATCCCGACGAGCTGATCAGCGCCTCGCTGACCGGTGATCTGACCCACGCCGAACGGGCTGAACTCGACCGCCACCTGGCCGGCTGCGAGATCTGCCGCGAAACACTGGACGCCTTCACCGTCGAGCGCGAGCTGGTGGCTGGCATGGGCGAGGTTCTGCCTCCGCGTGACCTCGCTGCACGGGTGCGCGCCGGGATCGAGGCGGGACGCCAGGCGCAGCGCCCGTGGTGGCGTCGCGGTGGTGGGCTGGTGGCTGCCGGCGCGTCGCTGGCGACGGTCGCCGCTGCCGCGTTGGCCGTTGTGCTCGTCAGCAACCTGCCGATCGGCCCCATCGGCCAGGGCGGGTCACCGGAGCCATCCGCATCGGCGACGACCTCGGGTGAGGCGTCCGTCAGCGGCGAACCATCGGCGAGCGGCACGCCGTCGGAGACCCCATCCGGGGCGGTAGAGCTCGAGCCCGGGCAGCTCGGCTACCTGTCCCTGGTGGGTGAGCCGTTCAGCGAGCCGCGCCTGTACTTCGTCAACGACACGACGGGCGCCTCGGTCGAGGCGCAGGCACCCTCCGGACCGACCCTGTCCGCCGCGCTGTCGCCCACCGGCGAATGGCTCGCCTACATCACCCGGAAGGGCGAGAGCGGCGCGAACGAGGTCTGGGCGCTGCGCATCAGCGACGGTACCACGCTACATCTCGGGTGCTCGATGGCGGCTCCGTTCACCGACCGGCTGGCCTGGGCGCCCGACGGCATGTACCTCGCGTACACGTTGGTCGCCGACGACCTCGGGCCAACCTCGGGTTGCCCGGCCAACGACCGCGACGAGCGGACCACGGACGCCTGGGTGTTCGACGTCTCGGTCGGCGAGCGCTGGAGCCTCACCACCACCGGCGACGCCTACGCCGCGTCGTTCCTGCCGAAAAGTGATCAGCGAACGGTGCTGGTGAGTCACGCGGCCGAGAACCCGTGGACGGAGGCTGTGCCGTTCGTTGCCGACGTTGCGGACTTCGAGAGGGTGGATGGGGTTTTCCTGCCACTCTTCTCGCCCGACGGCAATCGCGCGCTCTTCTGGCGCGGGACAATGGCGTCCGAGCCCGGCGGCTGGGCGTGGTCCTTCTCTCGAGGCGGCATGCCGTACGTCTCCGGAGACTTCCGCTCCAGCGGCCCGGCGTCGCCGTGGCTCGGCGAGCAGCTCTTCGCCGACCTGGCGACACCGGGCGGCGCTGCCTTCGCCGCGGGCCGCTTCAGCTGGGGGCCCGACAGCGACCTGGTCGCATTCTGGGGAGGCGCCTGGAACGGGACGCCACAGGGCGGCCAGGGCAGCTACCCGGACGACCAGGGCGTGTACGTCGGACGCATCGGCGCCGGTCTGCTGACGGTCGACTCGCGACTCTCGAACCTGCCGCGGGCGATCGACGCGCAGGACTGGATCGTGGACGTGACCTTCACCGCTGACGGTGGCAACGTGATCGTGACCGTCGGGCTCCCGTCGGCGGGGATCGGCGACCCGCCATCCTCGCGACTGCTCCGCGTCCCGCTCGATGGCGGCAACGTGACACAGCTTGGCGGAGACTCTGAATCCAAGCCGTGGGATGGCCCGGCGGTCATCGGTCGCTGATCCGATCGGGCTACACTCGCCCCACATGAGTGAGCGAGCGATCCTGGATGCCGACGAGCTGCGCCGCGCGCTGACCCGTATCGCCCACGAGATCATCGAGCGCCAGGGCGGAACCGATGACCTGGTCCTGGTCGGGGTGCGCAGCCGCGGAGTCCCGCTGGCGCGCCGGTTGGCCGCGCTGATCGAGCAGCACGAGGGAGTGAGCCTGCCCGTCGGGGCACTCGACATCACCTTCTACCGGGACGATCTGACCAAGGTGGCGCACGCGCCCATCGTCACCAAGACCCAGGCGATGCCGGACATCGCCGGCCGCACGGTGGTCCTGGTCGATGACGTGCTGTACACCGGCCGCACGGTTCGGGCCGCCCTGGACGCACTGACCGATCACGGCCGGCCGCAGGCGGTGCGCCTGGCGGTGGTGATCGACCGTGGGCACCGCGAGCTGCCGATCCGACCCGATCATGTAGGGAAGAACCTGCCGACCGCGCGCGACGAGATCGTGCACGTGCGACTGGTCGAGACCGATGGAGCCGACGAGGTCGTGATCACCCGGCCCGACGAGGACTAGCCGACCTCTCCCCGCTCCAGCGCTTCCCAGTAAGCCCGCCAGCCGCCCCAGGAGGTGATCTCCCGATGGCCGGTGGTCATCTCCTCGGGGAAGAGGATGCCGTCCACCCAGCGGCCGTCCTCCAGCTCGACGGGGCCCTTGTACAGGCCGGGCGGCTCACCGGCCTCGACCGCGGCCCAGACCTCGTCCGGCAGGCGATAGAACTCGCCGGGCACGCTGATTCCGCCCTCCTCGACGCGGTACATCCCCGGATGCACGTCACCGATCGAGAAGATCCGGTAGTGCGGTGACGTGCGGAACTCGCCGAGGAAGTCGGCCCCGTCCAGGTTCGGATGCAACTTGAGGCCGCGCATGAGGGTTCCGTTGACGAACAGATCGACGGGCATGGGCCCTCCTCGTGATGGGATGTGGAGTGGCCGGGCCTCGGAGAGCCCGGCCACTCGATTGCGGGGGCGGCCGACTCAGGCGGCGCGCTCCTCCTCGGTCGGCGGCGTGGTGACCGCCTTCCACAGGGCTGAGCCTCCGACACTGCCCTCGCGGTAGGCAACCACCCAGATCACCACGGCGGCGAACAGGTAGCCGAGGTAGACCTCGTTGGGTGCCCGGAAGGCGATCCCGTCAGCGAAGCTGATGGTCAGCCCTGCCGGATCGTGGATCAGGCCAATGGCGGCCAGGCCCGCCGCCACCACGCAGTAGAAGATGGCGCGCGAATACTGCTTGTCGATCACGAAGACCGCGATCGCTCCCAGCATCAGGCCGGCCAGCACGGCGCCCGACCCGAGGATGCTCATCCCGTTGTACAGGACGCCATTCCCTGCGAGTTTCTCCAGCATGCCCGGAGCGGCCGCATTCGTCCCGGCGGCACCAAGCGCCCCGTCGACGTAGGTCTGCGCCCACTGTGCGATGTTCGGCACCAGGGCCAACACGATCGCCGGCGCATGCCGGGCGACGGAGGTCTGGAACGCCTGGGCGCCGATCACCAGCCCGATGAAGAGCAGGATCGGGAAGAGTGCCGCGGCCGGGATGGTCGCCAGCAGGATGCCGACGGTGCCGGTCAGGCAGATCAGGGCGATGACCACGCCGGTGGCCAGCGAGTACCCGATGCGTCCGCCGACCGCCTTCCAGCCGGGGTGGCCGATATAGACGGCGGGCGGGAAGGGGCTGCCCAGGAAGGAGCCGACCACGGCCCCCAGACCGTCAGCAACCAGGATGGAGCGGAGGTTGTAGTCGTCTCCGCCTGCGGCGGCGCTCTCCACGTTGTTCATCCCCTCGGTGAAGTTGTAGACGCCGAGCGGGATGGCGGTGGCGAGCAGCGGGAGGGCATCGCTCAGGTTGGCGAGTACCTCTGTCCCGAACTGGGGAAGGTGGATGCCGAAGTTCTTGAACGACGCATCGATGTTGGCCGGGTCAAGGCCGGTCCAGCCGAACCAGAAGTAGGAGGCCCAGCCCATCAAGGTGCCGACCACGATCGCCGCCAGCCCGCCGGGGATCCCGAACGGCAGACGAACGCCGGCCGTCCAGGAGAGCAGGATGATCGCGAAGGTCGCAAGCGCAATCCAGGCCGCCTCGAACATGCGGAAACCGGCGGCCATGCTGATGAACGCGATCGAGATGCCGGCCAGGGTGCCGAGCATCGCCGCCCGCGGCGTGTACTTGCGAATCGTGGGGCCCACGAAGGCGCCGATCAGGACCACGATGCCGATGAAGAAGGCCCACACCAGTCCGGTCGTGTAGGCCTTGATCACGTCGCCGGTCGAGATCAGCACCGGCAGCATGATCACGAAGGTCACGAAGAAGTAATGCGGCACGCTCGGCCCGTAGGGCATCGCCGC
>Ga0209521_10002070_pt1 | contig 16381 bp, 17 predicted proteins | sample Rifsed19ft4_FD_184016 | JGI IMG/M metagenome (GOLD analysis project Ga0209521, IMG submission 184016) | Soil microbial communities from Rifle, Colorado, USA - sediment 19ft 4 (version 2) | ecosystem: Environmental > Terrestrial > Deep subsurface > Rock core/Sediment | place: Rifle, Colorado...
TGCATCAAGGACTGTCTGCAGACGCCCGCCCAGTGCGGACACGTCGACGGCTGCCCCGCCTACCCGTACCTGCGCGACGCGCAGGACCGTCTCCGCGAGTCGCTCGACGTGAGCTTCGCCCGGCTGATGGCCGGGCCGGATGTCGCACCCGAGCCTGCCGCTCCGATCCTCGCGCCCGCGATCGTGAAGGCCAGGGCGGGGAACGGGAACGGGCAACGCAAGACCGAGGTCGCCTCTTCGACGCCGAGGAGGGATGCCCCGTGACGCTCCTCACGCTCGCGATGGGGTACCGGGAGTCCCCGCTCGCCGACCTGGAGCGCGCGGCGATCCGGCCCGAGGAGCTCCAGGACGCGCTCCCGTGCCTGCTGCGCGCGCCCGACGTCCGCGAGGCCGTCGTGCTCTCCACCTGCAACCGGGTCGAGATCTACACGTGGGCCAAGGAGCCGGAGGCCGCGACGGAGCAGGTCCGGCTGTTCCTCGAGGACCTGAAGCAGCTGCCCATGGGTTGGACCCGCGCCCGCACACGGGTCCTGCTCGGGGACGACGTGATCCGGCACCTGTTCTCGGTGACCGCCGGCCTCGACTCGATGGTCACCGGTGAGTCCGAGATCCAGGGCCAGGTCCGCGCTGCGTACAGGTCCGCTGCCGCACTCGGCGCGGTCGGCCCGCACCTGCACGGCCTGTTCCGGTGGGCACTGGAGAGCGGGCGCCGGACCCGCACCTCGACCGGCCTGTCGCGCGCCCAGGACTCGTTCCCGCGCGCTGCGGTCCGGGCGATCGATTCGACCCTGCAGGAGGTCGCGGGCCGGGAGGTCCTCGTCGTCGGCAGCGGCAGGATGGCCTCGGCGTCCGTTCGCGCGCTCGCGTCCGCGGGTGCCCGGATAGGGATCGCGGCCCGCAGGCTGGAGGCCGCGGAGGAGCTCGCGGACGATCACAACGGGTTCGCCCTCCCACTGCACGCCGTCGAGGACGCGCTCGTCGCCGCCGACGCGGCGGTCTTCGCGACCTCCTCGCCCGAGCCCCTGATAGGCGTCCCCGCTTTCCACCGGGTGATCACGGGTCGCGGCGGGCGGCGGCTCACGGTCGTGGACCTTGGGCTGCCGCGCAACGTTCACCCGGATGTGGCCGAGCTCGACGGCGGCAAGGACGGCTTCCACCTGTTCGACCTCACCCGCCTGGACCGCGACGGCTTCACGGTCCCCGGGGGGCGCGAGGCGCAGATCGGCGCGGCGCACGAGGTCGTCCTCATCGAGGCGGAACGGTGCGTCGCGTGGTTCCGCTCGAAGCCCGCAGACGCGGTCGTCACCGCGATCCAGGCCCGCGCGGCCCAGGTGGCCGAGACGGAGGCCGCGCAAGCGGCACGGATCCCCGGCCTCGACGAACGCCAGCGAGCGGCCGTCGAGCAGGCGATCCGGCGCACCGTCCGCAAGGTCGTCCACACGCCGACCGTGCGCGCCAAGGAAGCGTGCGCCCGCGGTGACGAGAACCTCCTGCAGGCGGCACGGTGGCTGTTCGGCATCGACGGGCGCGAGGAGGAGGCCGTCGTTGAGCCGGACGGCTCGGTCCAACAGGTGGAGGGCGCGGGGCGATGAGCCTGCGACGACGCCGGCGGAAGCGCGCAGGAGCGGCCGACGCGGCAGCGCCGCCGGCCGAGACGACCGGACCGCCCGCCGAGCCGACGGTGACGGGTGAGTCCGGCGAACCCGCAGGCGAGGAGGACTCCGCCAAGGGGCTCATCTCCGGAACCCGGGCCGCCCTCGCTCCGTTGAAGAAGCGACACATCCTGATCGCGAGCATCGGCGTGATGGGCTTCGTGCTCGCCGGGACGCTCCTGTTCTCCGCGGCGAGCTTCTGGTGGACGTCACAGCCGTCCTTCTGCGGCCGGTGCCACGTGATGGAGCCCTACATCGCGGCGTGGGAGCGGTCCGCGCACGCGGACGTGAGCTGCGAGAGCTGCCACCTCACCCCCGGGTTCTTCGGCTTCATCGGCGGCAAGATCGCCGGCCTGCAGGTCGTCGCCAACTACATCCGCGGCGACTACGAGGACTGGTCGTTCAACGCGGCCGTCTCTAACGCATCGTGCCTGCAGTGCCACGAGGACATCCTCGCCAAGAACATCCACAGCGCTGATACCGGCGTGATCGTGAGTCACCGCAACATCGTCGAGACCGGCGGGAAGTGCATGTTCTGCCACTCCACCGTCGCGCACGGAGCCGCCGTCCAGATGGGGTCGGCGACGCACCCGACGATGGCCACCTGCCTCACGTGCCACAACGACGAGATCGCGCCGCTCGACTGCGACCTGTGCCACGTCGGCAAACGGGCGCCGCCCGAGGCGACGGCCTCGCCGACCGACGCTGGGGGCTAACCGAGGAGGGGGAGGACGTGAACAGACGCAAGAAGCGCAAGCAGGAACCGCGTCAGTTGATGCTCCCTGGGGTCGCGAGCGCACCAGGCGGGACCGCGATCCGAACTGAGCGGATCGGACCGATCAAGCGTGCGCGCCTGGTACTGGTGACCACTCCCACCACGCGACGCCGGTTCCTCGCGGGGACCCTCGGATGGGTCTCTGCCGCGATCGCGGCAGCGCTCGGCATCCCGGCGGCCGTCTCCATCGTCTCGCAGGGCTTCCGGGAGAGCGACCTGGGGTGGAGCCCGGTTGCCCGCCTGACCAAGCCCGAACCTGGGGAGCCGGACCTCACGGTCGTGGGCGAGCCGGTCCTGACCCAGTTCACGTCCCTGGTCCAGGACGCCTACATGAAGGCGGCGCCGCGGGAGGCCGCGATCTACGTCGTGAACCGTGGCGACGGCGAATTCACCGTCTTCGACGTCCGATGCACGCATCTCGGGTGCCCCGTCGCCTGGGAGAAGGCGAAGGGCCGTTTCGTCAGTCCCTGCCACAACGGGTTGTTCGACATCGACGGCCGGGTGACCGGAGGCCCTCCTCCCCGGCCGCTCGACCAGTACGAGGTGAAGGTCGAGAACGGTGTCCTGTTCGTCGGTGAGCTGTACCAGGTCAACGACGAGCTCCAGCGGGTCACGACGTAAGGAGAGCGACCGTGTTCGCAGGCACGAAGGACTGGATCGAGGAGCGGCTGCACCTCCAGCCGGCGGCGGAGCGGGTGATGGACCACCCCGTCCCCCGGCACATCACGTGGCTCCACTGCTTCGGGGGTCTGACGTTCTTCACCTTCATCATCCAGGTGGTGACCGGGGTCATCATGACCTTCTTCTACATCCCGTCCCCGGACCACGCGACGGACAGCGTGGCGTACCTCCAGGATGCGGTGCCCTTCGGGAGCATCATCCGCAACCTCCACGTGTGGGGCGCCTACGCGATGGTCCTGCTGGTCTTCCTGCACATGGTCCGCGTGTTCGTCCATAAGGCCTACCGGAAGCCGCGTGAGCTCAACTGGGTCCTGGGAGTGGGCATGATCATGCTCGTCCTTGGCTTCGGTTTCACCGGGTACCTGCTCCCCTGGGACCAGAAGGCCTACTGGGCCACCAACGTAGGGATCAACATCGTGGGGACGATCCCCTTCGTCGGGGAGACGGCGGCGAACTTCCTGCGCGGAGGCGCCGAGCTCGGCGCGCTTACGCTCGTGCGGTTCTTCGCGCTCCACGTCTTCATCCTGCCGCTCCTGCTCGTCGTCGGGATGCTGCTGCATTTCGCGATGGTCAGGAAGCAAGGGATCGCCGAACCGCTGTAGGGGGTCGTGACATGGCGCACTCGATCACCGAGCCGACCGGCCCGGTCGCCGACGTCCCCGAGGGGACCCCCGGCCGAAAGCCGATGCCCTTCTTCCCGGACTTCGCCCTGGTCGAGGCGATCACGGCGCTGTGCTACCTGGTGGTACTGCTGATCCTGGCCGCGATCACCGAGCCCTCGCTCGAGGAGGCCGCCGATCCCACCGCCTCCGGCTACGTCCCGCGGCCCGAGTGGTACTTCATGTGGGCCTTCCAATCCTTGAAGTACTTCAAGGGCGAGTCCGAGATGCTCGGCACGTTCGTCATCCCGACGATAGCGATCGCCCTGCTCGTCGCCGTCCCGTTCATCGACCGGCGCGAGCGGCCGAAGCCGTTGTTCCGCGGGACCCGCCCGATCCGGCTGTGGCCGCGGTTCGTGGCGCTCATCGTCATGGCCGGTCTCGGTGCCCTCACCTACCTCGCGATGTCCTCCGCGGCGCCGATGACCCGCGAGACCCGTCCACTGACCGCGGCGGAGGCCGCTGGCCAGGCGCTGTACGGCAAGCTCGGTTGCTCGACCTGCCACACGGTGGGCCAGGCCGGCGGGGACCGGGGCCCCGACCTGTCCGCGTTCGGCTCGCAGCCCGACGCGAACGAGCGCGTGCTGCTGCACTTCACCGGCATCGGGACGGCGCCCGACAGCGTGATGCCCGGCTACCAGCTATCCGAGGCCGAGCTCCGCTCGCTCGCCGAGTTCCTGCTCGGCCTCCAGGGCGAGGAGCCGTGATGGAGCAGCCGAAGCCGCGGCGGCCGATCCCCCGGGTACTGATGGTGCTGGTGCCGCTGGTCACCCTGGGGCTCGCGTTCATCGCGATCGCCGTCGCCTGGAGATCCGGCCAGCCGGAACCGCCGGCTCCCCCGCCGGACGAGGTCGGCGATGTCCAGGTGGCGAGCGAGGCCTTCCTCGGCTGCACGGACTGCCACAGCGACCTCGACAAGGTCTTCAAGCAGGGCAAGCTGCCCAACCTCCTGTACCGGCACGCGGTGCACTTCGACAAGGGGGTGTCGGACTGCTCGGTCTGCCATCCGGCCAACACGCACGAACCCGACAAGATCAATCGGCCCACCATGTCGCGCTGCTTCATCTGCCACGGGCTCGAAAAGAACGCGATCGCCCCGGGCGCATGCATCACCTGCCATCCCAAGGACATGAGCCAGATCCCCTCCTCGCACCTCGAGGACGGGTGGCTCCCAACCGTACACGCGGAGGCGGCGCTCGAGGACAACTTCGAATGCCTCACATGTCACGAGCAGGCCACGTGCGAGTCGTGCCATGGCCTCGAGATGCCGCACGACGAGACGTTCACCGAGGAGACGCACCCTGCCATCTACTTCGAGGACCCGCAGGTATGCGCGGGCTGCCACCCGGAACCGGTCGACCGTCCGGACGACTGCGACACCTGCCACCACCGCGAGGGCCCCAAGGACGTGGCCTGGGTGGAGTTCCACCCCTCGGCGGTGAAGGACCTCGGTGCGGGGACGTGCTTCCAGTGCCACGCCGATCAGACCTGCCGCACCTGTCACAGCAAGGGGATCGAGGACATCTCGGCGGACCAGGCGCTGTTCACCGCGGCGCCACCTGTCCCGCCGCCGCAGCCGAGCGGACCAACCGGGTGATGGAACCCATGATCGGACCAGCCAACAGACCAGGAGGACGGAGATGACCGACATCGACGCACCGAACGACACCGCGCGCGAGACGGGAGGCGGCCGCCGCGAGGGCGGGGTCCTCGAGATCGCGAGGACCAAGGTGGAGCTGTGGCTCGTGGTGATCTTCATGGCGCTGGCGTTCGGCGCCGGGATCGCCGTGATGGTCATGTACGAAGAGCCTCAGCCCGTGGTGGGGGTCCAGCAGCCTGTCGGGCAGTTCCCGCAGGCGCCCCCGCTCACCGAAGAGCAGATCCAGGGCGGTCTGCCGACCGGTCACCCAGGCCTCAGCGGGGGCACGGGCGCGACCGGCGCTGTCGACGCGGAACAGGCCTCGGGATCGGGTAAGGGCGATGGCGCGACCGGTTCCGGCTAGAAGGGAGACACACCGTGGGCCACGACGAGAGGCCCGAGGACGAGCGAGGACTCCCACAGACCGATGAGGCCGAACCCGGGGCCAGCGGCTGGGAGGCCGGCGAGGAGCCGTCGAGGCACCGCGTCCGCCGTGCCCTGCTCGTGCTCGCCGGCGTCCTCATCGTGTCGATGCTCCTCGTCGGCTGGAACCGTCTCGTCTCCTCCGACGCCTTCTGCGCCTCCTGCCACCAGATGGAGCCCTCCGTCGACGCGGCGGACCGATCCGTCCACGACGACGTGTCCTGCCTCGCGTGTCACACGAAGCCGGGCCTCGCCGGATCGATCCGCTACCTGCCGGCCTTCGCCCGCGAGAGCATCGACACCTTCACGGGTTGGGACATCGCGGACGGCGTGCTCGCAGCCCGCGACTGCGGGTCGTGCCACGTCGCCATCGCCGGGACCCCCGAACTCGAAGCCGCGCACCCGGAGGGTGCGGACTGCGCCGCCTGTCACGGCGAGGTCTCGCACCCTCCGCTGCGCCTCGCGGGCTTCGAACGGCCGGTCGAAGCGGTCGCCGGCGAGGATCCCCACCCGCCGGCCTACGTGCAGACCCATGGCGAGGCCGTGGTCGGCGGGATCGGAACCTGCGTCGAGTGCCACGACGCAGGGTTCTGCGAGGCCTGCCACTTCCGCTCGACTTACCCGCACCCGAAGCGGTGGATCGAGGACCACGGACCCAGCCAGCTCGACGAAGGGCCGGACGCTTGCGCCCTATGCCACCCGCAGACGTTCTGCGCGGGCTGCCACGGGACGGAGATCCCGCACCGGATCGGGTGGCTCGGCGAGCACTGGCGCGACCTCCAGGACGCTCCCGTCGCGGCATGCATGTTGTGTCACCCCAAGCCCGACTGCACCTCCTGTCACACGGAGCACACCGTGCACCGGGAGCAGGACCTGTACACGGAGCCGCCGAGATGACGCGCCGGGGATCCTCGCGCGGGCTCGTCGTCCTGATCCTCGTGATCGTCGTGCTCCTGCTCGCCGAGGGCGCCCTGGTGGCCTACGTGTTCATCTCGCCGAGCGCGAGCCGGCGGCTCGAGGGCGTTGCCGAGTCGGTCCAGCGGATCTGGGCGGGGGACGAGGAGCATCCCGGGCTCCGTACCCGGGTCGCGCGTTCGGCGAACGGCGCCTACCTGGAATGGGTCGTGCCACTTTGGCGCGAGCCCGCCGTCCCCGCGGTGGACCCGGAGTTCACCGCGTGCGTGGATTGCCACCCGGACTACGCGAGCGAGCGAAGGTTCACCGTCTACATGGACCATCCGCTCCACGCGGAGATCGGGTTGGCCTGCAGCACCTGCCACACGCTGAGCCCGCACCCCAACCCACCCAGACCCCAGGAGCGGGTGTGCGCGGAGTGCCACTCCGTGGACGACAAGGACGAGTGCGTGCTCTGCCACCCGCCGGCCTCGCTCCCGCACTTCTACTACCTGGGTGCGCCCAAGCAGGCCGCGGTCCGGTGCGACGTCTGCCATCCCAAGGGCCGGTTCACGGTGGAGAACCCCACCCCGAAGGTCACCGGGGACTTCGATGGTGATCCGGCCGGGGCTTGCTTGTCTTGTCACGAGGCCACGACCTGCCGAACGTGCCACGGCGAGTCCCATCCCACCGACTGGGTGGCCCAACACGGGGCCCTCGCGGTGAACTCCCTCACGACGACCTGCAACGACTGCCACACGCCGACGTGGTGCGCGAGCCGGTGTCACGCCGTCACGCCTATCAACCCGTTCGTCCCGACGACACCACCACAGACAGGGGTACGACCATGAAGACCCAGCGCAGTACCGGGATCGCCGTCGCGGCCGCGATCCTCGTGACCGCGATGGTCGCCATCGGAACGCTCGCAGCCCTCCATCGCGGCCCATGGGCTCGAACCGAGGCGGCCCCCGACCTGGGTCCCGTCATCGCAGAGGTGAACGGTGACCCGATCTTCCTCGCCGACGCGAGATCGCGGATCGACGGCATCGCCACCGTCCACGGCGAGATCAGCGACGTGCTGGGCGAGGACTGGCAGCAGGTCGTCTTCCAGTCCCTGGTCGACGACCAGCTCCTGAGCCAGGAGGCCGAGGCACTCGGCATCGAGGTGACCGATGAGGACATGCAGACCTGGTACGCGGAGATCCAGGGCTCGATCGGCTCGGACCAGACGGTGGACCAGTGGCTCCAGACCCAGGGCATGACCCGGACCGAGATGGAGCGGACGATCGCCCGGCAGATCATCGGCACCCGCGTGTTCGCGGCCGTGACCCAGGGCGTTGCCGTCTCGACGGCACGGCTGCGCGAGTACTACGAGTCGCATCTGTCCGACTACACGGCTCCCGACGGCTCGACGACGCTCTTCCGGGACGTGCGTGGGTCGATCCTCGCCCAGGTGCAGGAGGACGAGGAGGCCGCTGCTTACACCACTTGGCTGGAGCAAGAGCGGCAGGCCGCCACCGTGGCGGTGCTGCTCGAGGACTGGTGGAGGGACCTCCCATGAGCAAGAAGGCTTCGAACCCGCGCTCCCTGATCATCGCCTTGCTCGGACTGACGCTCCTCGTGATGGTGCTCGGAGGAGCCGTGCTCGTCGTGAAGCTCCGACCCGACTCCACGGCCCCCTCGACCCAGGAGCGATCCATCGCCACCTGGGAGGACGCCGTCGCCGACGATCCGACGAGCGACATCGCCCAGACCGGCCTTGGGATGGCCCTGCTTGACGTCGGTCGGATCCAGGACGCGGAGACCGCGTTCCGGGTGGCGCTCGAGCTGAACGACGCCAACTGGATGGCCAACTTCCAGCTGGCGCTGCTTATGCGGGAGCGCAACCCCGAGCGGACGCTGACCCTGTTCGACAAGGCGGCGGCCAACGCCACGCCCGAGAACCGGGCGGTGGTCCTGCTGGCCACGGGCGACTTCCTGATGGTGCGCGGTGAGACGAAGGTGGCGGTGGCCGCTTATCGCGACTCGATCGCGAACGCTTCCTTCATCTTCGACTCGCACCTCGGGCTGGCCAAGGCGCTCGAGGAGCTCGGCAAGACCGAGGCCGCGCTCGCCGAATACCGGGAGGCCGGACGGTTCGCTCCCGGTCACCCCGAGGTCGAGGCGGCGATCCAACGACTGGAGGACCACAGCGGCGACAACTGACCGCGCGGAACGCCGCGCGAACAAACGAGGAGGAACGAGACCATGGCGACCACGACCGAACAGATCGATGGATCCGGTGCACCCCTCGAACCCGGACCCCCCACGGACCAAGAGGAGGAGGAACGCGGGAACCGGAGACTTCTGATCTTCCTCCTCGCGCTGCTCGGCGTGGCGGCGATCTTCCTGCTCGCCCTCCTGCTGTGGCTCCTCCGCCCGGAGTCCGAGCCCGAACCCGGTCAGGTCGCCGGGTACCCGATCGACGTCGTGACCACGATCTACGGCTACGGCGACGGACCCGACGAGTTCGTCAACTGGCCGCTCGGCGTCGCGTTCGACGAGCAGGGCAACGTGTGGATCTCGAACACCGGCGAGGGTCGAGCCGAGCAGTACACCTCGGAGGGCGGATACATCCGCTCCGTCGGGGTGGAGGACGACTTCGGCAAGCTGTACGCGCCCTACGGGCTCGTCGTGGACCCGGCCCGCGACGCCCTGTACGTCGCCGACCCGCGCGGGCGGGCGGTCCAGATCTACACGGCCAGCACCGGCGCCTACATCGGTCACCTGCCCGCCGACGACCAGGACCTGAAGGTCTTCGGCGACGAGGGGTTCACGCCATTCGACGTGGGGCTCGCGGGCGGCCGGGTGGTGGTCTCCAGCAACGACGGGCTGTACTTCTTCGACGCCAACGGCAACGTCGTCTCCCGGTGGGGCGGAACCTTCGGACGCAGGGATGCCCCGGTGCGGGGCTCGGGCCTGGGGATGTTCAACTTCCCCGACTCGTTCACGACCGATCCCGCGACCGGACGCGTCTACGTCGCGGACACGCTGAACCGGCGCGTGATCGCGCTCGGGTCCGAGGGCCGGTGGCTCTGGGTCTCGGGACGGCCCGACAAGGACGGCAAGATCACTTCCTTCTGGCAGCTGCCACGTGGCATCGCGGTCGGCCCGGACGGGAACGTGTACGTGATCGACACCTTCAGGCCGGATCCCGAGGGCATGGGAACGGGGCACTTCGTCGTCCTGTCCCCGGACGGCGAGCTCCTATCCGAGTTCGGACGCAACGGCAGCGACACGGGCTCGTTCCGGTTCCCCGAGCAGCTGGCTCGCGGTCCGGAGGGCCTTTGGGCGATCGCGGATCGCGAGAACGACCGAGTCGTCATCTTCCGGCTGATCACGCCGTACCCGGAGGTCACCGACCTCTACGCCGGCCGGTACCCCAAGACCTTCGAGGACCTCACGGGTGTCGCGATCTGGTCCACCCCCCAGCCTGACTCGAAGGACTGAGGCAGCACCTCTGGTTCCGGGGACGGGTCCGCCCGCCTCCGGTCATCCCTGGGTGAGCGCCAGGACGCGCTCGGCGACGGCGTCGGCCTGCATGACGCAGTCGGGGATCCCCGTCCCGCGGTAGGCCTGGCCCACGACGAAGACCCCCTCGGGCAGTCCGTCCTCGATCGCCTGAACGCGCTCCAGGTGACCCACCTCGTACTGGGGCATCGCCCGCGGCCACCTGATCACCTCGGCGCTCTCGGGTCGGGATGGGAGCGGATACAGCTCGGCGAGCTGGCGTGCCACGCGCTCCACGAGCTCGTCGTCGTCCGCTTCAACCGCCGCCTCGGTCCCGAGCGCACCCACGAAGGCCCTTGCCACGGCGCGGTCTCCGAACGAGGGATCGGGCCACTTGCGCGAAACGAGGGTCGCCGCAGTCACGGCGAGCGCCCCGAGCGGCGCGACGAACCCGGATGAGTCCGGGAGCGGCGCCCCCGTGCCGTCCGGGTAGACGAGGAGCACCACCGCCGTCGAGACGTGTGTGATGGCGCGGAGCTCGGCGACGACGGCGGGCGCCACCTCCTCGACCAAGTCGGCGGTCACGAACGCCGGTGCTGCCATCACGACCACGTCCGCGCTGATCTCGCGCTCCGCCGTCTGGATGACGAACGCCTCGCCCGCCCGCCGGAGCGCGGTCGCGGGCGTCTGCATCAACAGCCGATCGGGCCCGATGGACTCGGCGAGCCCCTCGGTCAGCCGCCGCAGTCCACCCCGCAGGCGTAGGAACATCGGGGGCGGTGGCGCGCCGTCGGGACGGGCGGCCCTCGCCGCCGAGGAGGCCGCTCGCGCACCTCTGATCAGGCTCCCGCGCTCCCGCTCCCACGCGGCGAGCTCGGGGAAGGTGGCGCGAACGCTCAGGCGATCGACATCGCCGGCGAACAGCCCGCCCAGCAGCGGCGCCACGAGCGTCCCCGTGGCCTCGGCACCGATCCGGCGCCGGAGCAGCGACCCCAGGGACTCGTCACCCTCATCGTGTCGCCTCGGCAAGACGAGGTCCAGGCCCGCGCGGACCTTGCCCGCGTAGGACATCCCAGGCCACCGCAACAGCTCGAGCAGATCGGTCGAGATGCCGTAGGGTCCGCTCGGGAACCGGACCAGCCCAGCCCGCCCGTACACCTGCGCCTGGGCCGAGGTCGGAGCGACGAGGTCGTCGCCGAGGCCGAGCTCTCGGCACAGCTCGACCGCCCATGGCTTGCGCGCCAGCAGCGAGTCGGGTCCGGCCTCGAGCTCCAGGCCGCCCACGCTCGCCGAGGAGATCTTGCCGCCGACGCGATCCCGCGCCTCCAGGACGAGGACCTCCGGGGCCCCCGGCGCCCGGAGCAGCCGGTGGGCCGTCGCGAGGCCCGCGATCCCCGCGCCGATGACGACGACCCGAGAGCTCACGCCCGATCCGGCGCGTGCTCGCGAACGACCGCGGCGAGCAGCCGGCCGTACGCTGGGTCGGCGTTCGGCATCTCGGTCCTCGCGAAGGCCATGCCCGCGCCCTCGGCGAGCCGTCTCGCCTCGATGTCGAGGTCGTACATGATCTCGAGGTGATCGGCCACGAACCCTGCCGAGCAGACTACGACCGCACGCCGGCCGCTCTCGGCCAGCTCGCCGATCACGTCCTCTAGGGGCGGCCCCCACCACGGGTCCGGCGTGCGCCCCGCGCTTTGCCAAGCTGTGAGGACGCCGTCGATCCCCATCTCGCGCGCGACCTTCTCGGCCGTCATCCGCAGGCCGCCGGCGTAGCGACACCCCTCGGAACACGCGTTGCAAGTCTTGCAGCGCAACGTTCCGTCCTCGGCCGTCCGGACCGGAAGGCTGTGGGCAGTGAAGACCACCGCGGCGCCGTCGCGGATCTCGGGGTTGAGCGTCGCCAGGGCTCGATCGAGCCGGTCGCGGATCAGGGCGACGAAGAGCGCATGCTCGTCGAAGCGCTCGACGAGCGTGAACGCGGGTCCGTCCTCGCCGAGGGCACGCTCGACCCGCTCGCGGTAGGACCCGATCGACATCTCCGACCAGTAGGGCGCCATCACGATGCCGATCACGCGCCTGATCCCGTCGCGCCGCAGCTCGTCCACCGCATCGGCGATCCACGGGGGCGAGTGCTTCATCCCCAGGTAGGTGCGGAACGCCCCTTGCTCGGCGGCGTCGAGCTCACGCTGCAGCACCGCCGCCTGCGCCCGCGTGATCTCGAGCAGCGGGAACCGGTCGCCGATGTCTCGGTACCGCTGGCGGAGCTCGGCGAGCAGCTCGGGCGAGGGCGGCCGGCCGCCACGGATGTCCGTGTAGTAGCGCTCGATGTCTTCGGGTCCGTCGGCGGTCCCGTAGGCCATCACCAACACGCCGATCGGACCCTCGGTCATGCGATGAAGCATACGGACCTTGCCATCCCGCGCCGGGGCGCCGCTGCTACCGGCCCAGCGCCTTGTCCTTCACGATCTGGCGGACCGCGTGGTGACCTGGTAAGCCCGTGACCCCGCCGCCGGCGTGCGTGGCGGAGGATGCCTGGTAGAGCCCTCGGATCGGCGTCCGGTAGTCCCCGTACCCCACGGCCGGGCGCATATGGAACAGCTGGTCCACGGAGAGCTCTCCGTGGAAGATGTTCCCGCCGATCAGGTTGAACTCCTCCTGCATCTGCTTGGGTCCGATCACCTGCCGGTGCATGATCGAGTCCCGGAACCCCGGCGCCACCTCCTCGAGCTGCCCGATCAGCCGGTCCGCGTACGCGTCGAGTTCGGCGGTGTGGTCGTCCTCCTCGTCGGCCCAGGACGCCGGAACCCACTGACTGAAGCAGGACATAACGTGGATCCCTTCCGGCGCAAGCGTCTTGTCCACCACGCTCGGGATCTCGCAGTCGCTGAACACCACGGTCGCCGCCTTGCCGGACCGGGCCTGCTGGAACGAGGTCTCCAGCTGGTCGACGTCGTCGAGCATCTCGATCGCGCCCCCGTGGATCTCGGGGTCGAAGTCCGGGTCGGCAGTGAACGTCGGCAGGCGCGAGATCGCCATGTTGATCTTCACTGTCCCCGAGCGCGTCTTCCAGTGCTCTATGTCGTGGACGAAGGTGTCCGGCAGTTCGGAGCGCTCGATCTGCTTCAGGAACGTGATCTTCGGATGGCACGAAGTGATGACGATCGGCGCGTGCACTTCCTCGCCCCCCTCGAGCGCGACCCCGTAGGTCCGGCCGTTCCGGATCAGCAGGCGCTCGACCGGCGCGTTCACGCGGATCTCGGCGCCCTTGGACTCGGCGGAGGCTCGGATCGAGTCGGCGACGGCGCCCATCCCCCCCTCCATGAACCCCCAGTGCGCGACCTCACCGTCTCCGATATCGCCGACGGAGTGGTGCATCAGCACGTACGCGGTACCCGGCGCGTCGGGACCCGCCCACGTGCCGATGATCCCGTTCACCGCCATGAAGCCCTTCATCTGCGGCGTCTCGAACCAGCGTTCGAGCAGGTCGGTGGCGCTCATCGTGAACAGGCGCGTGACGTCGGCGATCGTCTGCCGGTCGTAGTGCTTGCGGAGCTTCCAGCCGAGCTTGGCGACGTCCCACACGCTCCCGAACTTCTTCGAGCCGATGTCGGGCGGGGTCTCCATCAGCATCGGGCCGAGGATGTTCGCGATGCGCTCGATCCATCCGTAGAACTCGAAGTACGCGTCGGCGTCGCGCTTGGACACCTTGCCGATCGACGCGCGCGTGACGTCGTCGTCCTCGGACTGGATCAGCGAGCCGCCGCTGCGCATCGGCATGTAACCCTGGCCTAGCGGCAGCAGCTTGAACCCGAACCGCTCGAGCTCCAGATCGCGTCGGATCGACGGCGGCATCAGGCTCATCGTGTAGGAGAGGGTGTTCACCTTGATGTCGGGCGCCTCGGGCCAGGGCGCCGAGGTGTCCGAGGCCCCTCCGACCTTGTGTCGGGCCTCAAGGACCACGGTCTTCGCACCCCTGCGCGCCAGGTAGGCCCCGGCGACGAGGCCGTTGTGGCCTGCACCTATCACGATCGCGTCGTAGCGGTTCGGGCCGGTCGCGGTCATCTTTGAATCTCCGTTCAATCTCGTGTCGCCGCAGCGTACACCGGACTTGGCGTCGGAGGGAAGCGGCCCTGGTCCCGTAGCATCCAGTTCAGTGACGGGGTCCGAGGAGCTGTTCGAGCGCGCCCGGCGCGTGATCCCCGGCGGGGTGGATTCGCCCGTGCGGGCCTTCGGCGCGGTTGGCGGCACGCCGCGCTTCGTCGTCCGGGGCGAAGGCGCGTACATCTGGGACGCGGACGGGAACCGTTATGTGGACCTCGTTCAGTCGTGGGGCGCGCTGCTCTTCGGGCACGCGCGCCCCGAGATCGTGGAGGCAGCGACCGCGGCGGCGGCGCGTGGGACGAGCTTCGGCGCGCCGACAGAGGCCGAGGTGGAGCTCGCCGAACGCATCACCGCCGCGATGCCGGCCGTGGAGATGGTCCGCCTGGTCTCGAGCGGCACCGAGGCCGCGATGAGCGCCATCCGCCTGGCCCGAGGCTTCACGGGGCGAGACGTGCTCGTGAAGTTCGAGGGCTGCTACCACGGGCACTCCGACGCCCTGCTCGCCAAGGGCGCCGGCTCGGGTCTGGCCGCGCTCGAGATCCCAGGTTCGCCGGGGGTGACCGAGGGCGCGGCGCGCGACACGCTCACGGTGCCGTTCAACGACGTCGAGGCCGTCCGGGCCGTCTTCGCCGAGCAGGGCGAGCGCATCGCCGTGCTCGCGGTCGAGCCGGTCGCGGCGAACATGGGCGTCGTCCCCCCCGAGCCCGGGTTCCTCGAGGGCCTGCGCGAGATCTGCTCCGAGCACGGCGCGCTCCTGCTGTTCGACGAAGTGATCACGGGGTTCCGCATCGGCTTCGGCGGGGCGCAGGGACGATTCGGGGTCACCCCGGACCTGACGGTCCTCGGCAAGGTGATGGGGGGCGGGTTCCCGTGCGCCGCGTTCGGCGGGCGCCGGGATGTGATGGAGCACCTCGCGCCCGTCGGGCCCGTCTACCAGGCCGGCACGCTCTCCGGGAACCCGGTCGCGGTGGCGGCCGGGATCGCCGCCCTTGACCTCGCGAGCACGCTCGACCCGTACCCGGACCTCGAGCGGATCGCTGCGGGGCTGACCGACGGCCTCGCGGGCGCTTTCGGCGAGCGGTCCCAACCAGCGACGATCAACCGCGAGGGGTCGATGTTCAGCGTGTTCTTCATCGAGGGGCCCGTGCGGGACTTCGCGGGCGCCAAGGCCGCAGATCACGAGCTGTACGCGCGCTTCTTCCACCACATGCTCGAGCGCGGCGTGGCCCTGCCGCCGAGCGGGTACGAGCTGTGGACCCTCGGGACCGCCCACGGGCCGGCCGAGGTCCGGCAGGTCGTAGATGCCGCAGCTTCGTTCGGCGGCTGAGCACCGCCTCCCGGGTGGCCCCGAGAGGCAGCCGGCACGCACAGGCGCGCGTAACGTTCGACGGGCTCGCCGGACGGTATAGGTGAACCCACCGAAGGAGGGATGTTCAGCGTGACCACCGAGACCGCGATCTTCGGAGCCGGCTGTTTCTGGGGCGTCGAGTACGTGTTCGAGCGCGTCCCCGGCGTGATCTCCACCGAGGTCGGCTACGCCGGCGGCCTGACCGACCACCCCACCTACCGCGAGGTGTGCTCCCACACCACGGGCCACGCCGAGGTCGCGCGCGTTACGTTCGACCGCGAAGCGGTGTCCCTCGAACAGCTGCTCGAGGTCTTCTGGGCGATGCACGACCCGACCCAGGTCGACCGTCAGGGCCCGGACGTAGGCGACCAGTACCGAAGCGCGATCTTCGTCGGCTCGGACGAGCAGCGCCGGGTCGCCGAGGACTCGAGGGCGAAGGCCCAGGAGCGCTTCGACAAGCCGATCGCGACCGAGATCATCGAGACGGGACCGTTCTGGCCCGCCGAGGACTACCACCAGCGCTACTACGACAAGAACGGGCACGAGCCCTACTGCCACGTGGTGCCGTGGCGCACGCTAGAGGAGCTCGGGCTCGTCAGCGCCTGACGTCACGGGTGGAGGACCCGATCGGCCTTGGCCGCGAAGACGAAGTCCGCCTCGTGCAGTCCGTCGATCTTGTGGGTCCAGATCGTGAGCGCAACGCGCCCCCACGCGAGCTCG
>Ga0209521_10002071_pt1 | contig 16375 bp, 23 predicted proteins | sample Rifsed19ft4_FD_184016 | JGI IMG/M metagenome (GOLD analysis project Ga0209521, IMG submission 184016) | Soil microbial communities from Rifle, Colorado, USA - sediment 19ft 4 (version 2) | ecosystem: Environmental > Terrestrial > Deep subsurface > Rock core/Sediment | place: Rifle, Colorado...
ACCAGTTCCCATTGTGGAATTAAGATGCAATATTGTTGCCTATTACCGCGAGGCATTTATCTCCTCTGAAGGTTAGCTTGAGCCATGACCCTTTCACTCGCAGCAGACCTCATCAATGTGGGTACCGGAGCCATCATTCTGGTCTTGATCGTCCTCGCTAACTTATACCAATTCAGAATTAGGCGACGCTTCAGCGGCGTGATTGGAAAGATAATGTTCTGGTATTCGCTTGGCCTCGCATCAATGCTTGCGTTAACCATCTTCAACTGGATCGCGTATCCACTTCAAATGGATCTCGTGTTCATTACCCTATCCGGTCGCGTATTCGACATCGTGGCGATCGCATGTTTCCTTAAAGGCGCCATGGTCATACGGTGACCCGCCATGACACAACAGGTCACCGTCGACGACATTGTCAGGGAGGGCTTCGCGGGCCTTCCTTCACGATATTTGGTGATGGTGACTAGCTCACCAGACAAGTATGTTCCGATGATCATGTCGGTCCTGCGCAATCTGGTGACTGCCGATTCGATTAGCGTCTACATCTCGGTGAATAAGCCGTACTTCTCATTGGAGCAGATTATGCAGAGTCAGAAAATACCTACACAGAACATGTACTTTCTCGACTGCGCATCAGGGCTTATGGGTAAGATGCCCCAAGAACTTGAGAGGACCTACATACTCAGCGGCCCCTCTAACTTAACGGAGCTTAGCATTACACTTTCCAAGCTTCTTTCCTCTGAGAAGCTCAAGGGAAAGGAAGCTGAAGCGATACTCTTTCTGGACTCCGTGTCGACCTTCTTGATCTACAATGATCCGAATACCGTGGCCAAGTTCCTCCACTCCATATCAGGCAGAGTAAGAACCTACAACATCCGCGGAATATTCTTCTCATTGCACGACGACGTAACGAAAGGGGCAATCGCAAGCACAGTCCAATTCCACGACAAAGTCATACGCATCGACTAGTTTCAGGTCCTGAACCGAACCGGCAATTCGACACGGTCCCTTTTCCCCTAGCAATTTTCCATCAGGTTGTGCGTATGAGTAATGTACAAGCTCACGAAAGTGCTACTACATATCGAGCTTGGTTTTTCACACAGCTTCCTACAAGGCGAAGAGGTTAGGGAGCTTATCTTCGGAGGAAAATACCAGAAAAACAATGGAGAACCATAGGCCAACCGTCTACACATGAGAAGGCCTGGGTGGTCGTGGTGTGTGCGCACCAAGCTATCCACACACACACGAAAACTGACGGAACGACGGTTCGAATCCCACCGGCCCCACCATGTAGATCGTAGCAACGTTCAAGTGTGGGATTTGGTAGTGCTCAATTGTTGAATCGATATGACTGTTGACATCAAAATAAAACAGGTTCCAAGTTACACGGTAGCATCCTTGATCCACTACGGACCCCACGGTCCGAACATGTTCCGAACTGAATTTGATCATCTGGTGAAGTGGGCGAAGAGGAATAAACTGCGAACCGGAAAGTGGATCATGCGTTGGATTGACGAGTCCGGAAGCAAGCCTGCCAGTAAGGTTCGTTCTGAAGCATGTTTAGAGATCAAGGGAAAAGCAAGAATGGATGGTAAGATAAGGATCAAGAAGTTTCCTAAGCACACCGTCGTTAGCGTCATTTTTGATCCAGAAAAAGTCTCCCCACGTTTGGTTTATTCAGGGATCTACGGATGGTTAAGATACAGCCAGTACAAAGCCACCGACAGCCCCAGCAGAGAAGTCTACGCAGAAAACCCATGGACAAATCCCCGTGCATGGGCAAACGCGGAAGTTCAGGTCCCGGTTAGAAGAAGATAATCACTGCGACAACCTTGCCCCCGGTCCTGTTAACTTGAGTGGGTGGGGCAGCCGAAGTTTCAACCTATTGTGAAGCCATAGCAAAGACCTCACCAGAAGAATCACGACAACAGTTGATGAAGGCATCAGAGATTTTCGAGAAATTAGGAGCAAAGCGAGACTTGGGAAAGGCAGAAGCCAGACTCGCGACCGAGGCATAGGGGCTTATATCTACAGGTAAATTGGAGTCAAAAACCCCCTCCCAGCACCAACGGAATTGGTTGATTATGTAGAGTTGATTTCGATCTAGTTCACTGAGAGGCTCTAACGTTCTGTTTATTGCTGGTTCTGCAATCTTCATGATTGGAGCAGACGAACATGGGTGTACCGGAGAAGATTCGGGCCATAGAGGAGGAGATGAAAAGAACCCAGGTTCACAAGCACACTGAGCACCATGTTGGTCTGCTGAAAGCGAAACTCGCGAAGCTCAAAGCGGAACAGGAGAAGGCTCAAGGGTCCAAGCAAGGCGGAGCAGGCTTCGAGCTGAAGAAAGGTGGCGACTGCACCGCAGTACTGATTGGCCTACCGAGTGTTGGAAAATCAACCATCCTAAACAGGCTTACAAACGCCAAATCAAAGGTCGCCCCATACGCCTTCACGACTCTGACGGTTGTCCCTGGCTTACTTGAATATCAGGGAGCGAGGATACAGATTCTGGACCTACCCGGCATCATTTCGGGCGCGGCAACGGGCAGCGGTAGGGGCAAGAGAGTGCTATCCGTCGCAAAAAACGCCGACCTAATACTCCTAATTCTGGACGTGTTCCAACCCGATCAGATTAGCGTCCTGAAGAAGGAACTGTATGAGATAGGAATCCGGGTCAACACTCAACCTCCGAATGTGACCATCAACCGAGCATCTCAAGGCGGGCTCGGCATAACGACGACCTGCAACCTAACCCATTTGACCGAGTCAACTGCCCGAGCAATACTGAACATCTACAAAATCAATCACGGCAATGTCATCATCAGGGAGGACATCACCGACGACCAACTCATAGACATAGTAGCCGGAAATCGTCGATACGTTCCAGCGATAGCTGTCCTAAACAAAATCGATTTGGTCGGTCCCAAATACGTGGCTGAGGCTAGAAAGCGCATAGGCGAAGATCTGGTCTCAATCTCCGCAGATCAAGACCTCAACCTCGATAAATTGACGGAGGCCATCTACGATCGCCTGAGACTAATCAAGGTCTACCTCAAACCGAGGAACGGTTCACCAGATTTCGAAGAACCCCTGATAGTGACAGCTGGTTCAACAATTTCTGATGTCTGTCAAAAGATTCACAGGAAGTTCGCGGGCGAGGCGAAGTATGCACTAGTTTCAGGAACAAGCGTAAGATTCAGCCCTCAACGTGTGGGAATGGATCATGTCGTTCAAGATCGTGATATCGTCACGATAGTGAAGTAGCAAAGAGGAACCATTCGGTTCCACGAGTTCTTCCAAGGTCGCGCTAATCAAACTCCACCGTCTACGGCGCTGCTACGTCGCTTGCTTCGAAATTGCGGTGCTCGTGGCCTAGGGTTCTGTTCTTCAGAAAAAAGGCAGCCGCGCCATTCTACTTAGCAGATGAAGAGGCTATCGTCGGCTGAACGTTGATGATCGTTTTCCGGCGACATCAGGGGGCACAACTTCGGTCATTAGTACTTCACCCTTGGATGTAACGGAGGCAGTGAACTGTACTTTGTCACGATCTTCTGTCACGTAGGTTCCATTCATCATCCATGTGCCCTTGTCATCCGGGCCCTTAACTTCCTCATCGATCATTACCGAAGCTATCTTTCTATGCCGAGATCGGGTCCCAATGATGTATTTCCTTACCACGCTCTTTGCGTCGTCAGCACTGCTTATTCTCAATCTGCATCAACTCTGCTCATTGTCAGACCGGTTTGTACAAGGTCCTTAAATGCACTACTCATGGCGCAGATCGTTTATCTCACTTTACCGCTTGACTTGCCGCTCCTGCTCGCCATTTTCTTCCGTTTCTTCTGCCATTCTGGTCTCGTCAAATCAAGATCCCGCCAACTAAATTCAAACTAGCGAGAAGAACTTTTCCTGTTCCCTTCAACTGTATTCCTGCAGGTTTTGCACTTCGCGTGATGCAAGGTTGACTGTGACCGTGAAGAAGACCTTCTTGTCGCTGGCTCCCTTTCGATAAGTCCCTGTCACACCCATATCTCCCTTTGCGTCAGGAGACATTTGACTCTCAATTATGAAGTAATCCAGAGCCGCCCCGAATCTGGCTTCAAGGTAGCCTCTTAGTAGCCGATCAGTTCCGCCTGAATTCATATGCACAGTAAGGGCTTCCGTGATGATAATGCTACCGGGAAGCTACCTCAAATAGTTCGAAGTGTTCACTAGACAACTCCCACCTGCGCTTTATCACGAACAAGGAACGATTTGCGCTGCAACGAACTCTCTAGAAATGAGATGTTAGTGAAGCACAACATGCTTGGTTGTGATTTAGACGGTCGATTTGCATATGGGTAGACGATTGTTGCAGACCATTATCGGGAAAAAACGGGTAAACTGAGGGCGAATTCCCCCAGGTTACTAGAGATTTACGCCTTAACGTTAGGCTGGTACGCGAATAGGGTCTCGCTTCTCCAGATGCCCTCAGTTTGGGCGATCTGTTCGACGGTAGTCTTCATGAGGTCCTCATAGTTCTTAGTCTTGTAGCTCATGATGATGTCGAATTGACCTGGAATACTCCAGGCGTCGTATAGGGCTGGCAGCTTCTTCAGCTTCTGTATTACTTCTGGTAGTGGTTTGTTGATTGATAGGAGACTGAATCCCCAAACGCCCTGCGCGTCAAGCTTCTGACCGTTAACGAATCCGTCATTTGCAGTGAATGTATTGGTAGCGTTTACGCCGTGGATAGTGCGTATTTTGTTGACTATGTTGTAGACTAGTTCTGGGTTGCTAGCCTTTATTCGCATGACTATGTCGTATCGACCGGTCACTTGTGCAGAGAACTCTATTTCGCTGTACTTTCGTAATTCCTCAACAACATGTTGTACACGGTCGCGCTGGACCTTGGCGAACACGTAAGTCGGGAACATTTTGTTTGCTTGCATTATATTCACCTACTAACTCCAAGTATTGCTAAAGCAAGTAATAGCTGTAACTCGTATATAACACTTGTGACAAAATGATATAAGTATAACATTGGCCTATTGCAGGCTTGGCCATGAAGGCTGTAAGGGTCACAATCTCCGAGGTCGTAGTGGATCTCTTAACGCGAAACCGTCCCGTTTATCAGCACCTCCGGATGGGACTCATCAACTACCATGCCTTAGCGGCAAGCATCAAGCCTGCCGTCGATCGGATCACTGGAAGAGACGTGAACGTCAACACTATAGTTGTAATTATCAAGAGATTTTCGGACGCGCAGTCGAAGCTTGGGCTACCGCCCGCCATGTCAATACTTAGAGGCTCAAAGATGACGCTGATTGGCGGTGTGGTCGACGTAACAATTACTCCAAAGAGAGATGATTTCATTAACGAATTGAAGAGGTTAGTGGAACTTTCTTCTGAGCTTGATGAACGCCCTCATATCTTCCCACTCGTTAGCTCCATCAAGATCATTGCTGATGCAGACGATTATGGAAAGCTGAAGGCCGCGCTTAAGGGTCGATACTCCCTAAAGCCTCGAATGAAAACGGCGAAGGTTACCATACATCTATCTGCGGAAGCTGAGAAGTCTCCTGGAATCGCGGCCTACATAACTGACTTGCTATACCGCAACGGAATAAACATCGTAGACGCATTCCTGGGATACGAAGACATTATCCTCATACTCGATGAGTCGGATGGACCACGAACATATGCGATACTAGAAGAGGCTACTGAGGAAGGTCGCAAAAAACTGGCACTTTCCTAAGTGAAGTACGATGATTGGAACTCCCTTGCAAGGTGTCTTTTTGGTGCGGGCAGGTAGTGCCACTCTTCCCTCCGCGCGTGGTTTGACTCATCGAGTCTAGATTTTCATCATCGTTCCGATTTGCCTTCGTTCACAATTAAGAAGTGGACCGGTTTTCTGCGATCCATTGGAATTGGGTCCAATATGAGATGATTGGATGGCTGAGACGACGCATTTGGGCTCTTCCTTATAGTCAGCGACGCTGCTAATGGTCATGTTTGATGTTCTAATGATAGCTCCGACAAGATGTAAGAAATGTGGCGGCCCTGTCTTCTCTATGGGATTGCCTTCTGGCGAGGGTCTTTGCGTAACCTGCGCCAGAATGGACGCCGCTAGGAAAATGAGTTTCAGCTTAGAATGAATAGTACATGTTTTGTAACCAAAGTCTGTGCCGCACGTGAGAGCGCTACTCGTAGAATGCATTGTACCTAAAACCAAACCTCGAATGAACGAAATGAGCGACATCGCGAAGACCGCGGGTTACGATGTGGTCGGCCAAGTTACACAACACCGAGACGCAATCGATTCCGCATATTGCGTTGGTGAAGGAAAACTCGACGAAATAGGGAAAACTCTTGAAAAAGAATCGATCGAAGCCGTAATCTTCACGCGACAGCTCTCCCCTGGTCAAATTTTCAGAATCAAGAAGAAGCTTGGTGATGAAATTAGCGTTCTCGACAGAAACCTACTCATCTTGGAAGTCTTCGAGAAACGCAGCGCCACTACAGAGGCTAAACTCCAAATAGCATTAGCGCGACTGCGCTACACATTTTCCTGGGGTCGAGAATCCATTCGAATGCGCGGGATCACTGGCGAGCAGATGGGAAGAGGTGGGCCTGGCCGGTATCCGTACGAAGTTTATGAAGCGATGGCGCGCAAGCGAATAAGCAAAATCGAGGGCCAACTACGCAACTTGAGATCGAAACAGTCGCGTCTTCGCGAGCGCCGGGGAAAAGTCGGTTTCCGAATCGTAGCTTTGACGGGTTACACCCAGAGCGGAAAGACCACGCTGTTCAACAGGCTGGCGTCCGAATCTAAGGAAACAGGTCTGGGGCCATTCACAACTCTATCTACGTTCGCCCGCGAGGTACACACAACGTCGAAAGGTAAGTCGAGTGATCAATTTATCATGATTGACTCGATCGGATTTATCGAAGACCTAAGCCCAATGCTTCTGAACGCTTTCCACACCACGTTGAACGAACTCGCGAATTCGGATCTAGTGCTGCTCTTTATCGACGCCAGCGACGATATTGAAACCGTCATCAGAAAGAACTCAGCCTCCCATGAGGTCATGCAAAAGGAATTCAGCGGAGTCCCCGTTCTAATCTGCGTCAACAAGATCGACATTACACCAAGTGAACATTTGGATAAGGTCCTCGAAGAGACCCGCAAAATATTCGGAACAGAAGAAATACTCAACATAAGCGCGAGGACAGGAGCCAGTGTGCCACTTCTGCTACAGAAGATTGCGGAGAGACTTAATGTGCAAGTCTTAGCATAGACTTCGTACGAACACCAGTATGTTCGATTGGCGTAATCGATTCACTAGGAGATGGTTGGCTTCTAGCGGCGATTGCCATCACGGGAATCTCGAAGTAGTGTCGGTTTCCTTTTGAGTCTTCTTCGTAGTCGTACTTCTTCCTTGTTCGTCGATCAATGTACAGACCAGAGCCGAGGTGGTCCATCTGCATGCCCTGGATGCGTGTCGTTTGGAAGTCAAGGATGTTCACGTAGCTCCTGCCGTCAGTTGGTTTCCACTCTAGGATCGGCAGCGGTTCGCTCATCGTCATAACCTTGACAAAACCTCGGGGAGAACGATTTTCAATATGACCGCTCGGACAAGTGAACTTTTCCGAGTTCATGAAATCATTAAACTTCTCATAAGGTCCGGTGAACTCAAACTCGGTACCGCACTTTTGACAGCCACACCGAAAAACTCGATCTGACATGGGATGTTATAGTCTGCCCGGCTTATATGCGTCCCTATAGTCAAAGTGAAGAATGAATGCCACAATGCGCACTATAGTCTGGGGAACCATACCGGTCGGTTCACTCATTGGTGGTGTACTGGGATCGCAGTTTGGAATCATGCCGACGCTAATCATTGGAGGCGTAGTCGCCACTTTAAGTGCCGTGTGGGTGGCTTTTGGACCAGTCATCTCACTTCGCAAAGTCCCAGCGCAAGTATGATAATCGCCTCTGAAGAAACTAGCTTACGGCAGGATTTTTCTCCCCACAAAACTTCGGAAACCATTATCCTAAAGGAGACCATTCAGAGTCCTCGCTGAGCAGACATGTATCATCCGAGGCTCCGAGGATCCTATTATGAAATGGGTCTTCGATATGGAACAATTCTGCGCAAGCATGGCTTCAAACTTCCCGAAGTTAGTGCTCAGACTCTGGCCTTGGGGAACTCGAGTGTTGATGAAGTGACGAGACATTTCCCTGACATTCTAGAAGAGATTCGAGGATTCGCTGATGGTTGTGAACTGAACCATGAAGCACTTCGCGCCTTCATCATTACAGTAGGAGCCACCGAGCTACGAAACCAATGCAGCATTTTCGCGGTGGCCGACGGGTCCAAGGTAATGTTCGGAAGGAACTACGACTTCTACTATCGAATCAAGAAGTATACGGAGAGTTATCTGACCGCGCCTGCACGAGGCTACAAAAGTCTAGGCACAACAGACATCTTCGTCGGACGGGAAGATGGAGTGAACGAGAACGGTTTGGCCATCGCAATTTCATCCGTGGCGAGCAGGACAATTGCCCCAGGGCTCAGCTTCGCGTTGGCGGTGCGCTACATTCTCGACAAATGCAAAGACGTCCAAGAAGCAAGAGAATTTCTGATGAAGATTCGCTTCTTGACTGCCAGCAACTACCTGCTTGCAGACAAGAGTGGGAATATGGCGGTCGTGGAAGCTAGCCCCGAGAAGGTTAGCGTTCGTGCTGCGGAAAATGGTCGCAGGTTCGTGGTCGCAACGAATCACTACATAGACGAGGAAATGAAGACCATGGAGAACCTTGAGAAGAGGTCTCCAGATTCGGTGAAGAGGTACGAAACGATAACACGAGCACTCAGTCAGAACAATGGCGGATTAGAACAGAAGGCTATCAAAGACATTCTGTCCGATCACTCGGGCCTCGTATGCTCCCACATCGATGCCATTCAACTCGGCACTCTGTGGTCGATCATAGCGAACTTGACCAAACTCAAAGTCCTGAGAGCTGAGGGCCATCCGTGCAAGACAAGATATCAACTAGACACAAGACTAAGATCTCCACGCCCGGAATGAAGATGAACATCATAAGTCTCTACGCCGACATCAGAGGAATTGGCTGAAGTGGTCTGCTACGATATCTCCTATCCTTCCGCCATCCCATATCCAATTTCTAATGAAACCTTTTATCGACGCACAACCCATCAGCCACCTGCAACAGCAGGAGACTGAGAATGGCTGCTCTCCGACTCGTTTTCTCACCTGTCAAGGTAGCCTAGAGTCTCCGCCGACTCGCGAATTTCCGATTTTCTTGCGAAGATCCGTCAACGTCCGCGAGGTAAAGTAGCTATGAATGATCATTCGATCGAAACCATAGGTATAACAAAAGAATATCCGGGAAAGGAAAAGCCGCTGGTGGCTGTCGACCATACCGATCTCCTAATTCGCAGTGGCGAACTCTTCGGATTGCTCGGGCCAAACGGGGCTGGAAAAACGACGCTCATCAAAATGCTCTGCACACTTATTCTCCCGACCGAAGGAACGGCAAAGGTCGGAGGATATGATATCGTTAAGGAAGCTGCGAAGGTACGCGAGACAATTGGCTGGCTGCACGGTGAAACAGGGGGACGAGCTCTCTACTGGCGCCTCTCAGCACGGGACAACTTGCGCTTCTACGCGTACATCCAGAACGTACCTTCTGACGTTGCCCGCAAGCGCATCGAAGCATTACTGGAATTCTTTGATCTCAAACGGGAAGCGGACAGCCTTGTGAAAGACTATTCAACCGGAATGAAAGTCAGAGTCATGCTAGCGAGAACGCTACTCCCGAATCCACCGATCCTCCTACTCGACGAACCCACGGTGGGCTTGGATGCGCAGACTGCAATTGAAACCCGGAAGCTGATACAAACGCTCAACAGGGAACTGCACAAGACCATCCTACTCACTAGTCACAACCTCTACGAAGTCGAGAAACTCTGCGAACGAGTAGCGATAATCAACACTGGCAAAATCGTCGCTCTCGGCACAATGGATCAGCTTGCCCATTTGATTCATGAAGCGAAAACTGTCGAAGTGAGACTAGAGGGAACAGATGGCGAAGCAGCCACGCAGATTATTCAACAACTAGATCTGATACGGCGGGTTGTGATATCGGAGCGGTCAGGCGACGGCTGGATCATACGTGCAGAAGTGTCAGACTTGGATTCAGCAATTCCGAGGATTGCGAACGCTCTCGCCGGCAATTTCAGGATTCGAGGAATTTCCGAAATCAGACCACACTTGGAAGAGATCTTCGTGAAGATAACAGAGGGGAACAATCATGGATAATCAGCTCATCACATACTTCCAAGACAATGTGGCGCCAGACAAGTCTGAGGTACGACAGACTTGGGGAATATTCTGGGGTCAGCTCAAGATCTTCATGACGTACAGAACCTGGGTCGTCACAGATACCTTCAACACAATCGTTTCGATAGCGATCTACTACTTCCTCAGCCTACAAGTTCAGCCGTCCCAAATCGCCGCCAGCGGCTACGGCACAAGCTACCTAGCTTTCTCTCTGATCGGCATCGCCTTCGCCAACTATCTCTGGTTCTGCATCAACCGGATCAGTCACTCAATGCAGAGCGAAATCCGAGAAGGGACTTTCGAAACAATCGCAAGCTCACCAATAAGAATGCGTTCCTACCTGTTCGGTCAGGCCGCGCGAGGTTTTCTCGTTGGCTTGTATTACATGGTTGGAGCTTTGGCCGTGGGTGTCTACGGATTCAATGCTCCACTGCACTTCGAGCCAGCAGCACTACTCACCTCAAGCCTAGTTCTCGTATTCATGGTTCTGAGCCATCTGGGCTTGGGCATCTTCATAGCCGGAATAGTTCTGGTCTACAAACAGGCGGATCCGGTGACTTTCATGGTATCACTTTTCATGGAGTTCTTCGCAGGCGCTCTCTTTCCGCTCCAACTCCTATCAAATTACCCACCGCTTGCAATCGCTTCGGAACTGATGCCCTACACGTACGCTCTCGACGCCTTACGCAAGAGCCTGATCCAAGGCGCCACGCTCGCAAGTCAAGACATTCTCTTCGATCTTGCAGTCTTGGTCGTTTATGCTGTGATTCTGCTTCCTCTAGGTCTCTGGTCATTCAATGTGGGGTACGACAGGATCCGAACCGAGGGCACGACGTCGAGCTACTAGAGGTAAGTCTGAGATGGAAAGCGACAAGATCATTCAGATGCTTCAAGAACCTACAGTGCGATCAAAGACAACGCTCGCCGAGAAGGCGAAAGCGTTCATCGTTCGAGATTTCAAAATCTACTGGACATACAAATTCTGGGTCGTATTCGACGTAATCGACATCGCAATCTTAGTCGCCACATACTACTTCGTAGCTCAAATCATCACACCTGCACATCTAGTCGCTGAAGGGTATTCATCCGGCGACTACTTCACATTCGCAATGCTCGGTATCGCCTTTTCCCAATATGTCCAGAACTCGGTTCACGGCTTAACCGAAGGAGTCAGAGATGAACAATGGACTGGAACAATCGAGACGATTCTCTCCTCAGCGACAAGCTACCGATCCTATTTGCTCGGCGCGTCCCTCTTCAGATTCCTCTACGGGACAATCATACTGGTCGGGGCGTTGGGACTCGGTCTTTTGATCGGGGGCAAAGTGATTCTCACCCCAAGCACGCTAGCCACAGGCGCAGTCTTCGCGCTATTGCTGGTATCCGGGCACCTCGCCATCGGGGCGATGAGCGCTGGGATAGTTGTGATGATAAAACGAGGCGACCCTATAGCGTGGGGATTCACATGGCTCACACAACTCGTCTCGGGCGTCTTCTATCCGCTCGGGCTTCTGCCATGGTACTTGAAGTGGGTCGGGTTTGCTCTCCCCCTAACCTACAGCCTGGACGGGATTAGACGCACCTTCATGAACGGTGAAACATTCTTCGACAGCGCCGTACTGCAAACCGACTTGGTCGCGCTCATCGCATTCATAATCATCATGGTTCCACTCAGCTTGCAAGTGTTTGCATGGGCGTATCGAAGATCCCAAAGACAAGGCACTCTTGGGCAGTACTAGGCTGAATGGGCAAAGGTTTTCTTCACGGAAGTCCAAATCTAGCGGAGATATGACATATGACTTGGAAATACACCGACGAATATTACAAGAACTACACGCGCCAGACCTGGGACGAATGCGCTGAGAAATATGTCCCACTCCAAGAGCAATTGATCCCCTACCACCGGTCATTGCTAGAGATCCTGAGGCCACAACCAAACGATGTCGTGCTGGATGTTTGCACAGGTCCCGGTGAGCCGGCCATGACCATTGCATCGATGGTAAGTCCAAGGGGACGAGTTGTTGGTATCGATCTATCGAGCAACATGATGGAGATTGCAAGGAAGAACGCCGCGAAACGCATGCTTCTGAATGTTGAGTTTATCACAATGGACGCAGAGAAACTCGAATTTCCACCCGAATCTTATGATATGGCGGTGTCATGCTTCGGTTTTCAAATAGTCACTGATCCTGACGCAGCAGCGAAGGAGATCTTCCGTGTACTAAAGCCCGGCGGACGAGCAGGTTTCACCGTTTGGAGCACGGGCGACAAAGCCCTCGCGATTGATGTGATCATCGCGCCGATGCTCGAAAACGCAACACCCGATGAGAACGGATATCTGCCAACCCCCTACGAGCTCGGAGGACCAGGAGAACTCACAAACATGCTCGAGAAGGTCGGTTTTGAAGGGGCGAAGGAAATTCATGTGACCGGAAATTGGATTGCTCCGAGCATAGATCACTATCTAACCATGATACTAGAGGGAACTCCGATCGGGCATTCTCTGAGCGAGGAGGAACAAGAAGTGCAACAGAAGGTACTCGAGAAGACCAAGAAGAACATAGCCAAGTACTCCACACCTTCAGGCGTCAAGATCCCCACTGAGTGCGTTATCGTCGTTGCCTCGAAACCCACGACTAAGAACTAGATCTGATGGAATTATTATCTCGTATCCGGGTTATTTTTTCTCGCAGCTCTTTACAAGGAGCTGGGTCTGGAATGGCTTCATTGAACCTGCACTTACTCAAAGTGCTCTCTGTGTAATATCATCACCTTAACGGCAAGGGATGAGAATGGTGTGCTCGCCATGAAATACGATCTGGTTACGGTCGGCCACATCGTACTTGACTACATAGAGCATGGGGGAACGGTGAAAGGCCCACAGCTTGGCGGACCGTGTATTTATGCGAGCTTGGCGGCTCGTGCTCTGGGTGCTCATGTAGCCCTGAGCAGCAAGATCGGTCCAGACTTCCCGAAGAAACACATTGCATGGCTAAGGGCTCGTGACATATCAGCCGCCAACATCAGGGTCGCAGGCCTCGCCACAACGCGGTTCAGAATCAGATACCAGAATGGAAGAAGAACTATCCGAGTCACTTCAACCTGCGACTCCTTTGAAAAAAAGGATTTTTCGAATCTTCCTCCTTCGTCAGCAATCCACCTCGGCCCAGTTCTTCATGAAATTCCAGTCTCGCTTGCGTCTGATCTGACGCGCAGGAATTCAGTTGTTGCCTTAGACCCACAAGGGTACGTCCGCGAATTAGGGGCGAACGGAAGCGTGCGAATCAGAAATTGGAAGCAAGCCAAGCTTCTCAGTATGATAGATGTCTTGAAGGTTTCCGACAGCGAGCTTCACGCAATTCGGAGTAACACAAAATCCGAGCGAAGCTTGAATAAATTAGGATCCAGCATTGTGCTATTGACTCGCGGCAACAGAGGTACAATCATCTGGTCTAAGGATCACGGAGCCTTCAATGTGCCCGCCCTTCGGACTCGGATCCGAGATCCCACTGGCGCTGGTGACGCTCTACTTGGAGCATTTCTTGTCACGTGGGTTCGCACCTCCGATCTGCTATGGTCTGCATCGGTTGGGGCAGCAGTGGCTTCGTTCTTAGTTGAAAGAACGAGACCAGCGAGCTTTGGGACTAGTAAGCAAATAGAAAAGCGGGCATCAGCAATACTCGGCAGAGTAGCTAGAATCTAGGTCGCATACAATTGGAATTCAAAGAATTGGGTAAGAGTGCCCAGAAGATTCCCGTGCTTGGGCTCGGTACTTGGGGGATCGGCGGTTTCAGCAGTAGGATTCTCAGAGGTGATGATGAGGAAGTTCAGGCTCTTCGGTCGGGATTGGAGTTGGGCATGCGATTCATTGACACCGCGGAAATGTATGCTCGCGGCCATTCCGAGGAGGTTGTCGCCAAGGCGGTCAAGTCTGAGCGAGAAAACGTATTCATTGCCACCAAGGTATCGCCAGAACATCTCTCCTACAACAATGTCATCAAATCCTGCGAAGCTAGCCTGGGACGACTCGGAACTAACTACATCGACCTCTACCAAGTTCACTGGCCGAATCCAAGTATCCCAATAACGGAGACGATGAAAGCCATGGAACGCCTTGTGGCTGATGGAAAGATTCGGCACATCGGCGTCAGCAACTTCTCAGTACAGCAGACACGCGAAGCACAGGAGGCGCTTTCAAAGAGCAGTTTGGCAGCAAACCAAGTCGAATACAGTCTGGTAGACAGATCAATCGAAGAGGATCTACTGCCGTTTGCGCAAAAGGGGCACGTCACAATAATCGCGTACAGTCCCATCGCAAGAGGCCAAATCCCGCAAGGAGGGCACGGCGAAAGATGGCGAGTCCTGGATCAAATCGCGTCGAAGTATGGGAAAACCAGAACCCAAGTGGCGCTGAACTGGCTGATTGCCAAGGATGATGTCGTTGCGATTCCCAAGGCCGCATCACTTCTCCACGTGGAAGAGAATGCAGGAGCGGTGGGTTGGAGGATGAGTGCAGAAGACTATGAGGCGCTCAGCCGGGCTTTCAGATAGTGCGGTCTTTGATTCTCTGATGTGTGCTTGATTGTCACAGATTGACCCCTATCTCGCCAAGGTGAGTGGACGTATTGTACGAATGTTTCAGCGCTACGCACAGAATATCAACCCTGAAGACGTAGAGTTTCTCACCTTCATCTCAGGCCGCCTCGAGCGAAGTAACATCAAGGATCCCCGCGCAGTCCCATATTCTGAACTCTACAAGCACATCAAGGAGGGCATACGGGAATACCTGCGTCAGCGAGAGTCGCAGATGAGGCCGAAAAAGTGAGGGTGATGCGTTGGCGCGATTGATGGCACGAAATGTAGTTGTGATCACCGGGACTCCAGGAACAGGCAAGACGACTATCGCCAAACAACTCGCGATGGCAATCGATGCCGAATATCTCTCTCTGACTCAATATGTGAAGAAGCACAGACTTTACCGCGGTCTTGATAGGCAAAGGCGAACGAAGATAGTTGATCTAGCAAGGACACGTAGGAGTCTGAAGGGAGTTTTGTTAGGTGTGAAGGAGTTTGTTGTCGTTGACAGTCACGTATCGGAGGCGATTGTCCCAGCCCATTTGGCTAAACTCGTGATCGTTCTGCGATGCCACCCGAAGACTCTTGAAGCTCGTCTGCGGGCCAAGAAGTGGGCTGCAAACAAGATTCACGAGAACGTGCTGGCAGAGATACTCGACTCATGCCTCATGGCTGCCGTTGGGTATTATGGGGAGCGAAAGGTGATGCAGATCGATACATCGCAGAAAAACGTTCGAAAATGCTTGGCTTTGGCGAAGAGCGCCCTAATCGGAAAGCGTCCCATGCGCAGGGTCAAGGTCGACTGGCTGACAAGAATTGAGAAAGAAGGGCTCCTTGATAGGTACTTGAAGTGATATCCAATGCCTAACCCGAAGAAGCACTATCTCGTTGTCGAATGTTCCAACTGCAAACGATTCCTCCTAGCAGCTTCCGACAAAAAGACCCGCACATGCCCTTACTGCGGCAAACGCGTCAAGCTGGAAGACGCGAGAATCGCCGCCACGTCAGAAAGCTCCGAGGAGGCAAGACTTGCCCTTCAGGAGTTGAAGCTTCGAGAGCGCAGCGATAGAACGAGCAAGCTGCTTTGAAATGGCTCGTTCTTACTCGTAAGTGAAAGCGAAACACAACGGCGTTCGTTTTCAGTGGATTGCGAGCTTCCGATAATGTTAGCCCTGCACGCTTCAGCGTAGGGTTATCTTCAGATTGCGTCAAGTGGTGTGCACGCGCCATCACGAGGCTTATGAGTACTGGGACTTCAAAAAAGGGCGCCGATTGCTGCAGCGAATGCTTCCCCTGAGTCAACGCTGAAAACTCCGACGGCCACTGCTATGGCTAGTTCGAAATTGTTGCTTGCTGCCGTGAAGGAAAGGGCAGCTGTTTCTGGATAACCAAATTTCGTATCTCTGATTATGATCCGACGCCACAGTAGTCTGATGGACAAATCAGC
>Ga0209521_10002075_pt1 | contig 16362 bp, 10 predicted proteins | sample Rifsed19ft4_FD_184016 | JGI IMG/M metagenome (GOLD analysis project Ga0209521, IMG submission 184016) | Soil microbial communities from Rifle, Colorado, USA - sediment 19ft 4 (version 2) | ecosystem: Environmental > Terrestrial > Deep subsurface > Rock core/Sediment | place: Rifle, Colorado...
CGGCCGGCCCAGCCGCCCACGCCGCGGACTACGGCGGCCAGGCGCAGTCCGGCCCGTCGAGGGCGCGCACGTTGCCCAGCATGGGCGGGAACTGGGTGAGGAGCGAGGTCAGGTCCTGGGCGTTGATGTCCGTGCCCAGCGCCCCCTTGCCGGGGACGAGGTCCCAGCGCACGTCACCAGGGTGGGCGCCGAGGTCCGAGTCCAGATAGCGCAGCGGCGCCAGGAAGCTGTTGTAGTCCAGGGCGTTGATCTTGTTGGCGCTGCTCAGCACCTGGTCCCCCGGGTGGAGGTCCGCCGCCCAGCCGATGGGCGAGGGAGGAGACGTCGGCGGGTTGACGTTGGTGCCGCAGGGGTCCTGGTCGCCTTGTGTGCCTGGAGCATACACGTTGTTCTCCGCGGACCCCTTGTACCCGTCCCCGTCGCAGTCAAACCCCTGGCTCCCCGGCGGCAGCGCCTCCTGGGCGAACATCACGGCTCCGAAGTCTCCCACGGACCGCTCAAGGAACCCGCGGCGGCTTTCAGCGCCGACGATCACCGGAAGCGGGCGGATCTGGACGAAGACGACAATGCTCTGATAGAAGGCCGTGATCACCAGAAAGGCCGCAGCCAGCGAAGGGAGGAGCAGCGCCCAGGGGATCCGAGAGCGAAAGCCTGGGTTCCAGCGATCGGCGACGTAGGCGGTTGCCACGGCGAGGGCAGGGTAGGCGGGGAGCAGGAAGCGAATCTGCTGAGAGCCCACGGCCCATGCCGCCCCGCGCACCGCCGTTAGCCCAAGTAGAATCGAGATGATCCGGTCCTTCTTGAGGAACGGGTAGAGGATCAGGGCAGGGAAGAGCAGGCCGGGGACGTCGATGCGGTTCATGGTCGCCCCAAACGCGGCGTGCTGTGCGTAGACGTTCCACGGAAGAAGCAGATAGTCCAGCGCGCTGCGGCCCACACCGAAGCTCGACAGGAAGGCGGAATACATCTCGAGGTGACCTGCGCTCCAGCCGCGCGCGCCAAAGAAGAGGGGAAAGACAGGGTTTCCGAGCCAGATGGCGTTCTTGACGTACCAGGGGCAGGCGACAACGATCGCGGGCATGCCGAAGGTGAGTGAGGACGTCAAGAATGATTTCCATCCGCCCCGAAGCAGGCTCGCGCCCGCAATGAACAGGCCGATGACGCCGAAACCCATCATGCCGAGGTACTTCGTCCCCATGGCGAGGCCGGCCATCAGCCCACTGAACACGAGCCAGCGCGGCGACCGCGAGGACCACCAGATTACGGCGGCCATCAGGGCCAAGAATTCGAAGACGCTCCATGTCACGTCAATGTAGGCAAACGCGGCCCACACTGGCAGCGCGGGCACGCTGAGGAGCACCACGGCCGAAAGCCATCCGCCCCTACCACCCACCCAACGCCGTCCTGCGGCGTATGTGGCCGCGACCAGCAGCAGACCCCATGTGAAATGCAGAAGTTTCGGGAAGACGTCGTCGCCAAAGGCCATGCCAAGCGTGAAGAGCATCTCGCCGGTTAGAGGCCCGTTGAGGAAGAAGCTCTCTGGGACTGGATAGAGCCTCCCAGCGTTCAGGAATGCTCGAGGGCCCACGAGATGGTACATCAGGCCGTCGTAGTCCCAGGGCGGAGAGAGGGAGTGGATGAAGGCAAGTACGCCGATCACGGCGGCGAGCACGGCCGAGATCCTCGCCAGAGGCTCCGCGGATCTCCAGGCTGCCCGGATGGCACTCAGCGCACGGCGCACGCGGCCGGGCGCGGCCCGCCACTGCGGTCCCACCCACAGGCTAAGCGCCAGGATGCTCCCCGAAATCCAGGTGGTGTTGAGGAGCCCGATCATTCCCAGGCCGAACATCAGATAGCCCAGGGCGCCCAGGCCCAGGGCGAGAGAGAACACGCTGCCTTCGAGGCGAGTGAGATCCGGGGGGGCCAGGAGGTGGAGCAGTTTTTCGCCCAGGCCGTGAGCCAGCACAGCCGTGATCGCCATGAGGAGCAGGGTGAGGGAGAGATCTCTCAGAGCCACGGCGCCCGTGGCGTCCAGGTCGCGCGGGGGCCAGGCGATGCGGGCGAGGAGGATCGTGGCCGTGAGCAGCGTCCAGGGCAGGGCGCGGGCCAGGTGTCTGAAGGGCCGGCGGAGGGCGGCCATCGCGCCGGCATTCTATACCCGGCGCAGAACGGGCAATAGCGCGGAACCCGCGGTCAGGCCGGGCTCCGCGCGCTAGCCGGGAATGGAGGCGATCAACTCTTGGGTGGCTGCGCCTGCGAGAGCGGGTGCTGCCGCTTGCTCTGCCAGATGGCCGCCACCAGAATCGCCGCCAGCAGAAGGACGGTGATCCAGCCCGCCGCCCCCAGCGTCCGATATTGCACGACGATCGGGGCGATGATCACCGAGACGAGGTTGACGACCTTGATCATCGGGTTGAGCGCCGGGCCGGCGGTGTCTTTCATCGGGTCGCCCACGGTGTCACCGACCACGCTCGCCTTGTGGCGCTCCGAGCCTTTCCCCGTGTTGCGAGCCGGGTCGGCTGGCTCGTCTTCGATGATCTTCTTGGCGTTGTCCCAGGCCCCGCCGGCGTTGTTCATGAAGACGGCCAGCAGCTGTCCCGAGAGGATGATTCCCGCCAGGAAGCCGCCGAGGGCCTCCACCTGGAGGAGCATCCCCACGAGAATGGGAGTGATCACCCCGAGGAGAGCGAGAGGCACCAGCTCCTTCTGCGCCGCGGTCGTGGAGATGGCGACGGCCTGGCGATAGTCGGGCTTTACCTTTCCCTCCAGCACACCCAGGCGGAACTGGCGCCTCACCTCTTCCACAATGAGCGACGCGGCCCGGCTCACGGCGTTGACGGCAAAAGAAGAGAAGAGCCAGGGCAGGGCGCCTCCGATCAACATCCCCACGAATACCTGTGGCACGTCGACGCGGATCCCGATCGAACGGATCTGTTCGGCCAGCGGAACCCCGAGGGCTGCCTGAGCCCGGCTGACGTCAACCAGGTAGGATCCGAAGAGCGAAACCGCCGCGATCACCGCCGATCCGATGGCCACGCCTTTGGTGATCGCTTTGGTCGTGTTGCCCACGGCGTCGAGGTCGGCCATGATCCGGCGGGCCTGGAGGGTCTCCTCATCCTTCTGGTCGTGCCAGGAGAGCTCTCCGATCCCGCTGGCGTTGTCGGAGATCGGGCCGTAGGAGTCCATGGCGACGTTGTTGCCGGTGAGGGTAAGCATGCCAATGCCGGTCATGGCTACCCCGTAAAGCACGTACTCCACCGAGTGGGCGGGGTCCACTCCGCCGAAGATCAGGATCGAGGTGAAGATGGTGAGGGCGATGACGACGATCGACCAGACCGAAGACTCATACCCCACCGAGATGCCCGAGAGGATCAGCGTGGCGGGCCCGGTATTGGCGCTGCGTTGGATGCCACGCACCGGGGCTGCGTGGGTTCCGGTGAAATACTCGGTGAGGCGGTCGATGAGGATGGCGAGGAACACGCCCGCCGACGTGGCCAGGAAGGGGCGCCACCAGCCCCCGGGGACGTCGCGCATATAGAAGAACCCGATGCTGCCGAAGAGGACCACGGAGATCGCCGCCGAGGAGAGGAAGCCGGTGAAGATGGCCCGCATGGCGTCGCCCGATTTCCCTGCGCCGCCCCGGACGAGGTAGGTGCCGATGATCGAGGAGACGACCCCAATCCCGCGAACGAGGAGAGGGTAGATGATCCATTCCAGGTGCCCGGTGAGGGCCGTTAGCGCCAGGCCCAGGATCAGGGCAGCGACGATGGTCACCTCATAGGACTCGAAGATATCGGCCGCCATCCCGGCGCAGTCGCCGACGTTGTCGCCCACCAGGTCGGCGATCACGGCCGGGTTGCGTGGGTCGTCCTCGGGGATGCCCGCTTCCAGCTTGCCCACCAGATCGGCCCCGACGTCGGCGGCCTTGGTGAAAATGCCGCCTCCCACGCGCATGAAAAGGGCCACCAGCGTCCCCCCGAAGCCGAAGCCGAGAAGGGCGTCGGGGGCGGCCTTGCCGAAGTAGAGGAAAATCAGAGTCCCGCCGAGCAGGCCCAGGCCGTCGGTGAGCATACCGGTGATCGTGCCGGCGCGATAGGCGATGCGCAGCGCGTCGCCGAAGGAGCGGCGCGAGGCGGAGGCCACACGCACGTTCCCCTGCACCGCCATACGCATCCCGATCTGGCCCACCGAGAGGCTGAAGAGCGCCCCCATCACGAAAGCGGCGGCCCGACCCACGCCGACGGTGATGCGGACCTCCTCGGCGCTCAAGCTCGCAAACCGCTCCAGCGCTTCCGGCGAAGGCGGGGCAATGTAGACGGAAAGGAAAAGGGCCACCGTCAGGACGACCACCAGGGGCAAGACCGAGCGAAGCTGCCGCCGGAGGTAGGAATCTGCGCCGTCGCGGATCGCCCCCCAGACCTCCTGCATCTTGGCGGTTCCCGTGTCTTCGCGGAGGATCTGGCGGCGGAGGAATACGGCGTAGGCCAGGCCCAGGATTGCGACCACCAGAACGCCGTAGAGAGCGGTCTGCTCAAACGGGGTTAGACCTTGCATCGAGGAGCCTGCCTCCCGGTTGATGGTCGGTTGGGGGAACGGGGCGCATTGTACAAGCGCGAAAAAGCGATGTCAAGCGGAGGCGTCGTCGGACGCCGTGGCCATGAGCTGCCGGCGGATGCCTGGCGAGGCCTCTCTTCCTCTCCGGCGGCCTCCGGGCGGATCGGGGCCGCCATTATAGGTTTCCGAGGAAGAGCCTGCTAGCCCGGGCGGTTGTGCTTTTCCGAACACAGATGAGCATTTGATGAGAAGCAACCCGAGCGCTTGACTCGTCTCCCTGCTTTTCTGTATAGTTTTGGCCGGGGCTCGTGCGAGACGGCCCCGGCCCGCAAAGCACCGGCCGCGTGCCTTTCGACGGCTGCAGTGCTTTTTGTTCGCCTCGGACGCTTCCCCATCCAAGTGTCTGCAGCCGCTCCCGCGAGGTCTAAGGATGATTCAGGTTGAAGGTTTGACCAAATACTACGGGCGCAACCTTGCGATCCAGGGCCTCACCTTCGACGCCGAGGCCGGGGAAATCCTGGGATTCCTGGGGCCCAACGGCGCCGGCAAGACGACGACCATGCGTATCCTGGCCGGCTATATGCCTCCCTCGAGCGGCTCGGCACGAGTGGCAGGGTTTGACGTCGTCGATCAATCGCTCGAAGTCCGGCGCCGCGTCGGCTACCTGCCCGAAACGGTGCCGCTTTACCCGGAAATGTCGGTGAGCGAATACCTGACCTTCATGGGATCGCTGCGCCGCGTGCCAAATCTCGACGACCGGGTGGAGCAGGTGATCGAAGACGTAAGGCTCGAGGAGCGGTCCGAGAGCTTCATCGGCAACCTCTCCAAGGGACTACGGCAGCGGGTGGGAGTGGCTCAGGCGCTGCTCCACAAGCCGGAGGTGTTGATTCTGGACGAGCCAACGATCGGCCTCGACCCGGCCCAGATCATCGAAGTGCGGAAGCTGATTCAGGAGTTGGGCAAGGAGCGCACCGTCTTGCTCTCGACCCACATCCTCTCAGAAGCCCAGCAGGTGTGCGATCGGGTGTTGATCATCAACCGCGGACAGATCGTGGCCGAGGACACGCCGGCCAACTTGCAGGCCCAGCTCGCCGGAGGCGAGCGGCTGCGCGTGCAGGCGGCCATGGAGACCCGGGAGCTGATCGACCTGCTCTGCAAGGTGCCCGGCGTGACGCGGGCCGAGGCGACTGGCGTAGAAGGGGTGGTTGAGCTCGCCAGCGCTCCGGGACACGACATCCGGCCCGACGTCGCCCGGCGTGTGGTGGAGGGCGGCTTCGACCTGTTGGAGATTCGCCCGGTGGGGATCAGTCTTGAGGAGATCTTCCTGGAGCTCACCCGCGAGGAGGCTTCGGCCGAGGCGGAGGGGGTGCCCGGTGCGTAACATCTGGATCATCGCCGGCCGTGAGTTCCGGCTCTACTTCGTCTCACCGGTGGCCTACGCCGTGGCGGGAATGTTCCTTCTGATCCTGGGAGGGCTCTTCGCTGCCCAGCTCTATGCGGGCCTACAGTTCGGGCAGGTGACCCCGGACGGGCGGATCGTCATCGATCCGCTGGTGACGATCCTGCTCTTTGCCACGCCGGCGATCACGATGCGCCTGCTGGCCGACGAACAGCGCATGGGCACGATCGAGCTCCTGCTGACGGCGCCTGTGCGCGATTGGGAGGTGATCGTCGGCAAGTGGCTGGGGGCGATGGGGTTTATGCTCGCCCTGCTCCTGGCCACCTGGATCTACCCCCTCATCCTCCACCGGCTGACAACGCCCGGGATCGATCAGGGCGTCCTCGTCTCAGCCTATCTGGGCCTGGTGCTGATGGCGGGAGCGATGGTGGCCATCGGGGTCCTGATCTCCTCCCTGCTCAACAACCCCGTGGCCGCCTTCTTCGTCACCCTGCTCGTCTTGCTCTTCCTCTGGATCGTCGGGGTGTTCGGGCGGGGGACAGGCTCGGGGAGCGAGCTCCTGAGCTACCTGAGTTTTGTTGACCACTACTACAGCAACTTCTACCAGGGTCTGCTGGACCTCTCGGATGCGGTTTACTACATCAGCCTGACTGCCCTGGCTCTGCTCCTGGGTAGCCAGGTTGTCGAAGCGAGGAGGTGGCGATGAGCGAGCCGACGGCCAACCTCTTCGGCAGGGTTCGTGATTGGTGGCAGCGGGTGCGAGGCGGCGGGGGCGCGGGAGCGCGCGACTGGCGCCGCTGGGCTCCGTATGGCTTTCTCCTGGCCGTGATCCTCTTCCTGGCCACCGCCAGCGCCTACGTGGTGACCCGGCGGCTGGATGTCTATGTCCAGGTGGGGGCGGCCCTGACTCTGCTGTCCGTTTTGGCCGGCATTCTCCTCGACCCGGCGCTTGTGCGCCGCGCCCTCACCGGCCGTCAGGCGCGTTACGGCGGCAACGCCGTGTTGATCAGCCTTGCATTCCTGGGGATCCTGGTTGTCGTCAACTACCTGGCCTACGCGAATCCGCTGCGGGCCGACCTGACGGAAGACCAGGAGTTCAGCCTGTCGCCGGAGACGCTCCTCACGCTTTCTGGGCTCCAGTCGCCGGTCCAGATCATTGGCTTCTATGGCAGCAGCCTGCGCGGGTCGCAGGAAAACATCCGGCCTCTGCTGGACTCCTACCGGGCGAACAGCGATCACCTCGTGTCGTATGAATTCATGGGCGACCCAGACGCCGAGCCGATCGCGGCTCGTCAGTACGGTGTCACACGCGATGGCTCGATCGTTGTCATCATCGGCGAGGCATCCGAGGTTGTGCCCTTTCCCAGCGAGGAAGAGATCACCTCGGCGCTGATCCGCCTCGCCAATCCGGCTGACCGCAAGATCTACTTCCTCACCGGCCATGGTGAACGGGATATCGAGGAGACTGGCGAGGGAGGGGTCAGCGACGTTCGGGCCGCGCTGGAAGCCAAGAACTACGAGGTCGCCACGTTGAACCTGCTGGTGGAGACGGAGGTGCCCGAGGACGCCCTGGCTGTCATCGTCGCCGGCCCCACCTTCCCGCTCACCCAAGGCGAGGCGGACCTCCTGACAGGTTATCTGGACGGCGGTGGCTCCCTGGTGCTCCTGCAGCAGCCGCGGGCCGAGACGCGCTTCGGCAGCGCGGAAGACCCGCTGGAAGCGTATCTCGCCCAGACCTGGGGAATCGCTCTCAACGACGATCTGGTGATCGAGCCCGGCTCACAGAATGCAGTCTGGGCGATCGCATTCAGCTACACGAGACACGCGATCACCACTCGTATGCAGAATGTGGTCGCGGTCTTGCCCTCGGCCCGATCCCTGACGGTGAGCCCGCTCGAGGATGTCAGCCTGACTCAGACGCCCCTGGCGTTCACCAGTGAATTCGCCTGGGGCGAGACCGATCTGAGCTTCGCCGAAACCGGGATTGCTCCGAGCCAGGACCAGGAGGGCGAGACGAGCGGCCCCCTTGCTCTGGCCGCCGTAGCCGACAACGGCGTCACCGGCTCGCGGGTCGTGGTGTTCGGCGACGCCGACTTCGCCGCCAACCGTTTCTTCTCCCAGTTGGGAAACGGCGACCTGATCATCAACAGCATCGACTACGCTGCGGGGCAGGAGAATCTGATCAGCCTCACCCCCCGGCCGGCGACGCAGCGCTTCGTCATCCCGCCCTCGACGCAGGCTTTGGGGTTGATCATCCTCACCACCGTCGGCTTGATGCCAGGCGCCGTCGTCGTGCTCGGGGTCTGGGTCTGGTGGCAGCGGCGCCGAAGGCTCTGAGGCACTGATGATTCGACGCAACACCTGGATCACGCTGGCGGTCTTCCTCGTCGTTCTGGCCTTCGCGGTGTGGTGGGGGCGCTTCCGACCCGAGGGGGCGGGATCCGCCGAGGCCACCCCCACGCAGACTGCGCTCTGGGAAGTGGCTCCCGATCAAATCGTGGGCATTCTCGTGGAAGATCTGACGACAGGCGAGACCGTGGATCTGGAGCTTGAGGAGGATGGCAGCTGGGTTGTCCGTCAGCCGGAGGAAGGCTCGATCACGCAGGATCGTGCGCAGCGGGCGCTCGACTGGCTTGCCGCACCCCGGCCCAGGACGACGATCCCCGACCCGGCGGACCTGCTGGATTTCGGGCTCGTCGAGCCGCTGCGCCGGGTGACGATCCGGCTGCGCGACGGCAGCACCCGCGTCTTTGAGGTGGGCTCAGAGACGCCAACGGGAACCACCCAATACGTTCGGCTCCCTGGGCAGTCGAGCGTTCTCGTCGTGAGCAAGTATGGGCTCGAAGACGTTCTGGGGCTCCTGACGGATGTGCTCCCGACGCCCACGCCCACGGCGACAGCCACGGCTGAGGCGACCGCTCCGGAGGCTCCCCAGCCGGCGGAAACCTCCGGTCCTGGCCCTACATCTGGGGCCCCGGGCACACCGACCCCCTAGGATTGGCGGTTCAGCGCCGCAAACGCCCTGAACCCGTGGGCGCTTGCGTGTAGTTAACAGGCATGACCTAAAATGCCAAGACGAAACACAAACGGTTGATTTGAGGCTGCCATTGGCAGTATTCTGAGTGCAGGCATGGCGAAGTTGAAGACTCCCGACAAGAAGATAGAGCGGCGACGCAGGGCAGAGCCGGTGGCGGAGCAGCTTCCGCTTCTCGACCTGCCGGTGGATGAGTCGCTGACTTCCGACGAAGAAGTCACCCCGATCGACCAGCTCGTCGAGATCGGGCGGGACCGCGGCTACGTCACGATCGACGACATCCTCTCGTTCTTCCCGGAGGCCGAGCGCGACATCGATCAGCTCGAGGAGACCTATGCGGCGCTCCTGGCCGCCGGCGTGACCTACCTCGACGATGTGACCGAGGTGGAGGAACCCAGCGACACCGAGCTGGCGGACGAGGATAGTGGGCGCGACGAGTTCGACGACGATGGCGCCCTGGCCGCGATGGATGCCGACGACACGGTCGGTCTCTACCTCAAAGAGGTGGGCCGTGTCCCGTTGCTGACGGCTCCGGAAGAGGTAAGCCTGGCCAAGCGGATCGAACGCGGCCGGCGGGCGCGTGAGGAGCTGGCGCGCGGGCCGGTGGCGATCCGCCGGCGGCGCGACCTTCAGCACGGGGTCGAGGATGGCTGGGCGGCGCGTGAGCACCTGATTACGGCCAACTCGCGCCTGGTGATCAGTGTGGCCAAGAAGTACATGGGCCGGGGCGTGCCCTTCCTCGATCTGATCCAAGAGGGCAACATCGGCCTGATCCGCGCCGCCAAGAAGTTTGACTACCGGCGAGGACACAAGTTCTCCACGTATGCCACCTGGTGGATCCGGCAGGCCGTGACCCGGGCGATCGCCGACCAGGGTCGGACGATCCGTGTCCCGGTCCACATGGGCGACCAGATCAACAAGCTGCTGCGCGTCTCGCACCAGCTCACCCAGCGGCTGGGGAGGGATCCGACGACGGAGGAGCTGGCCGAAGAGCTGGCGGTGCCGCCCAAGAAGGTGGAGAACATGATCCAGGTGGCGCGCAGGCCGCTTTCGCTCGAGACGCCCACCGACGAGGAAGAGGACTCGGTGCTGGGGGACTTCATCCAGGACGAGGAATCTCCGGCGCCCACCGATACCGTCACGCAAAACCTCCTGCGCGAGCATCTGCAGGAAGTGCTCAACACACTCCCGCCGCGCGAAGTGCGCATCCTCCAGCTTCGCTACGGCCTGCTCGACGGCCAGAGCTACACGCTCGAAGAGGTGGGGCGGAAGATGGGTGTGACGCGCGAGCGGGTGCGCCAGATCGAGGCCCAGGCTCTCAGCCGCCTGCGCCATCCCACCCACCGGCGGAAGCTGGTCGACTACCTTCGCGAGTAGCGTACCAAGGCCGGCTCGATCCGGTAACACCCCCCCCTCCCCTTCGAGCGCCATGTTCGTGGGGAGGCAGACTTGCATGGGCGGGCGTGGCAGCAGAACGGGCTGAGGTCCGCGCTGCGGGAGGTGCCTTAGGTTACACGGTCCATCGATCCACAACGCCGGCCCGGGTCGTCATGGGCCGGCGTTCTCTTCTCCGCGCACTCTGCGGGTAGGCCAGCCCTCGGCCCCCATCGGTGTTGAAATTGGAGATGGTGACCCGCTCTTCAGGGCGTGGTCTGGGGCTTGGGGCGCAGGCGATGGGTGGGATCATCTTCGGCCCGCGGAGAGAGGCGGGCGGCGATCACGATCACAAAGAGCGTGACGGCCGACATCACAGCCGTTTCGATTTCCCACCATTCCCTCACGGCCGTGGGCAACAGCCCCAGCCATCCGAGGACCCACGCCGCGAGCACGGCCACGCGCCCGCGGCCGCGCCACGCCAGGAGGAACGGGACGAGCAACATCGAAAGCTCCCAGATGAGAGTCTGGGGGAGCAGGATGATTCCTAGAGGGATGGTGGCTGCGAGCTGATCCAACCCGCTTGCCCTCCTGAGCGCCATGAGCGGGGCGAGGACGACTGCGGCCAAGAATGCAAACGCGAGGGGCCCAAGATCCCACGCGTCTCGAATCGGCCACGAGACCTTGGCGTACTCCGAGTAGGCTCCCAGCGCCTCGATCCATCCGGGGATCCACCAACCGGCGAGGAGGAAGCTGAGCGAGAAGAGCACGCCGACGCCGATCGCCAATCCGAAGAGGAACGAAGGGCGCCTTTCTCTGATCGCGAGCAGGCAGAGCGCGGCGAGGGGCAAGACGGAGAGCGCGGGCTTGAAGAGGGCGAGGCTCGCCACAAGGCCCGCGAGGCCGTGGCGCCCCGTCCAGTGCGCCCAGATCCCAATAGCGATCGCCGCGGCCACAAACCCCGTGAATTGTCCCTGGAAGAGCATGAGCAGGGTGTAGGACCACGCGATGAGAAGCGCGATGACCGCGGGGTGCGGCCGCGGGCTCATCAACTGTCGCAGGAGCAGGAGCGAGCCCACCAGTGCGGCGAGAGAGAACCCGACCCAGATCGCAGTCGCCACCTCCACGTCGTTGATGAGCCAGAAGGGGAGCAGTGGGCCGACGATGATGGCGGGATAGGCGAAGCCCCATTGATCTTGGTCCGGCGGCAGAAGCGCCCCGAAGATCCTCATCTGGATGAGGCGCGTGGTTCCCTCCGAATAGAGATCCCTCCCTTCGAAAAGGAGCAGGCGCGCCCCCGTCCAGCGGGCATAGAAGTCCCGGTGGTCGGCGCCGTGGATCCAGGCTCGGTAGGCGAGGGCGCTGGTGACGGCCCAGATCGCAAGCAGGGCGAGCACCACCCAGCCCTGAGGCAGGCGAGAGGGGCTTAGGACAGACCTACGCACCCGGCCTCCTTGCGGCCCTCCGCCTCGAGGGCCAATGAACTGGTCCCGCATCGACCCGCAAAGGCCCTCCGCGAGTGCCGCCCCTTGCCTCCTTAGGCTTTCATCCCCCCTCTCCGCGTTGGCACAATGCGCGGTGGAAACGCGGCAAGCGGAGCCCCAAAGGGGTGCTGCGCGAAGGGGGGTAAGGGGGGTGAGGCGGGAGCGATGCTTTCGAATGACGCCGTCCCATTCGGAAGGTGGTACTCGCTGGGGGTCGCTTCCCATCAGCCGCCGGCCGCATAGGGCCGAGGTGAATCGTCGGAACGGGCGCACTCCTCGGCCGTGGCGCGAGCGAACCGCCATCGGAGGATCACGTCTACCTCCGGCGATAGACAAGCATCCCCTCCGAGCCGTAGAGATCGGTCGGGTAGGTGGCCTCAAGCACGTAGCGTTGCGCGAACTCCGGATCGAGCAGCAGCCCTCTGCGTCCATACACCTCCAGCAGCACAACGTACTCGGGCTGCTCGTCGTTGATCAAGCCCGGAGGGATCGCGTAGTTGATGACATACATCGAGTCGGGGAGGGGATAGTATCCGACCGCGACGGGAGAAATCAGCCCGATGGTGTCGAGGATGCGCGCACCGGTGTGGTAGCCGAGGGCGCCGACGTCGCCTGCCGCCAGAGTCTCTCTGGGCTCGATCCGCCCGACGAGATCGGCCGCCACCCTCTCGTAGAGAAGCTCGAGCTTGATGAACGCCATCTGGGGCGCCGGGCGGTCGGGGCCGTGATCTGGATGGAGTGTCCAGGCGTTCAGCGTGAGGGCGAGGCCGGCCGCTGCCAGCGCGAGGGTGGGCAGAGGGCGTCTCACGTCCTGGGAGATGGCGTCGGCGCCGAGGAAGATTCCCAGCAGGTAGAGCGGCATCGGAGGGGCCAGATACCAGCGGAAGATCAGTGGGTTGGCGATCGCGAAGACGGCGAAGTAGGCGAAAGGATAGAGGAAGAGCGGCCAGTTCTCGGAGCGCCGGCGCAGGATGCGGAAGGCCCCGATGGCGAATAGGATAGGGTGCAGGAACAATCCGACCGCAATCGCGCCGGGCCCGAAGGTAACCTCCTCGAAGAACGGAGTCCCGTAGTGCTGGAGCAAGCGGACGAGCCCGGCATCCGGGGGAAGACGGTAGGCAGCCACCTTGGCCAGGATCGAATTGGGGATGGGGTTGCCGTAGACGGCGGTGCCGAACGCAATCCAAGCCAGGAGGGGCACGGCGCCGGCCAGGATCTCCCGCCGCGTCAGAGGGACCCGCTCGCGATTCCAGCGCCCGGGAGGCAGCGACCGCCGAAGTCGCTCAATGGCCAGCGGGGCGACAAGGATCAGAGCATCGGGCCGGGTGAGGAGCGCCAGCGCGGCAGTGAGGGCCGCGGCAGTTGGTCTGCCGCTGGAATGTAAGTACAATGTCCCCGTCATCAGGGCGATGACGAGGCTGGTCTCCATCCCTCCGATGGCAAACGTCACCGATGTCGGTGTGAAGGCCCAGGCCAGGGAGGCGGCGGCTCCGGCGAGGGGGTGACCGAGCCTGCGACCCAACAGGACGAGCAGCACGCATGTGCCGGCATCGGCAAGGGCGTTCACGGCAAGGGCGAGGCTGGGATAGGGCGCGTGCACCCCGCCACTGAACAGGCCCAGCCCGGCCAGGAGAACGGCGTAGACCGGGGTGGTCGTGCCAAGGACGGCTTCGCCGGGGTTGTAGACGAGACCCTCGCCGGCGATCAGGTTCTGCGCGTAGCGAAAGGTGATGTAGGCGTCGTCGATCGTGCGCGGCCCGGGGATGAGGCGGGCCGCAAGGGCCAAGACCGCGATCAGGATTTCGGGTTGCAGCAGCCGACGCAGTCGCACGGCGGGATTATAGCGACGGGGCAGGGCGGGGGAAAGCAGGCCGAAAGGCCTCCCTCCGTCTGGAGAATGGCGGCGGGGGCGGCGGCCCTCTCGCTGGCCCTCAAGAGCGCCCTCCTGGCGCTCGAGGCCTTCCCGTTCAACGCAGATGAAGCCGTGGTCGCGCTCATGGCGCGCCATATCTTGCGGGGAGCCCGGCCCACCTTCTTCTACGGCCAGGCCTACATGGGGAGCCTCGACGCGGGGCTGGTGGCGGGAGGCTTTGCCATCCTGGGCCAGAAGGTGCTCGTCGTCCGGCTGATCCAGATGTTGCTCTTTGCCGCAACCGTGGGGATCACCGTAGTTCTGGCGGCGAGGATCACCGGCTCACCCCGGGCAGCTCTCGCCGCCGGCCTGCTGATGGCCATCCCGACGGTCAACGTTACTCTCTATACAACGGTATCCCTCGGTGGATATGGCGAGGCTTTGCTGATCGGAAGCCTGCTGCTTCTGATCTCCCTTTGGATCGCCGATCACCCGAGGTCGATCGGGGTGTACTTCCTCTGGGGAGGCTTGGCCGGCCTTGGATTCTGGGCTTTCGCCCTCACGCTCGTCTTCGCGTTTCCGGCGGGACTCCTGGTTCTGTGGGCCGGATGGAGGGAAAGGAGAGGCCTGGCTGGCCGCGCCTTGGCTCTCCTCGCAGGGATCGCGCTGGGCGCCGCGCCCTGGCTGGTGTGGGCCGTGCGGAATGGGCTCGGCCCTCTCTTGTCTGAGGCGGGCGGCGCGGCTATCGCAGGAGCGAGCCCCGGCGGATGCCTGGCCGCCTCTTGGCTTCACCTCGTCAATCTCCTACTCTTCGGGTCGACGGCCGCCGTTGGCCTGCGCCCGCCATGGGAGATCCGCTGGCTCGCGCCCTGGCTTGCGCCGCTCGCGGTGGCCTTCTGGCTGGCGGCCCTGTTTCACATGATGCGCCGCGCCGTGAGGGGCGGGATCGGGGATAGGCTGCTCGCCGGCGTCGCGAGCGTGCTGGCTATAGGCTTTGTGCTTACGCCCTTCGGGGCGGATGCCTCGGGCCGGTATTTCGTTCCGCTCGCCGTCCCGATGGCAATCTTCGGAGGCGCGCTGATCGCCGCGCCCGGCTTCCAGCGCCCCGCGGTCGCCTGGGCGGCGCTGGCCGGGGTCGTGGCGTTCAACCTGTGGGGCAACATCCAAACCGCCTTCCGCAATCCCCCTGGCATCACGACCCAGTTCGATGCCGTTACGCAAATCGATCACAGCTACGATCCACAGCTCATCGCTTTCCTCGGCGAACAGGGCGAAACGCGCGGCTACACCAACTACTGGGTGGCGTATCCTCTGGCGTTCCTATCGGGCGAAGAGTTGATCTACGTCCCTCGCCTGCCATACCATCCAGACTTCCGCTACACGCCGCGGGACGACCGCTATCCCCCCTACGACGAGGCCGTGGCCGAGAGCGAGCGCGTGGCGTATATCACCACACATCATCCGGCCCTCGACGAGCGCATCCGGGAAGGCCTCATCGGACACGGGGTGTCCTTCCAGGAGATCTCGATCGGTGATTATCAAGTGTTCTATGATCTCTCTCGCCCCATCCGCCCGGAGGCGTTGGGCCTGGGGGAGGAAACGGCCAGGCGATGAGCGCTTCGAAACGCCCTCGACCATTGGCGTGCCTTGCCGGCAAAGGCGGCGACTGTGCGATGGCGGAAGGAGCCTGCTTCGTTGAAGTTTGAACGTCTCGTAGCGGCGATCGCCTTCCTGGGCGTGGCAGCGATGTCCGTGCGGGTGTCGACCGATGGCGACACTTTCTGGCACCTGCGCGCCGGGGAATGGATTCTGGAGCATGGGCAGGTCCTGACGACCGATCCGTTTTCGCTCACCCGGAACGGCCAACCGTGGGAATACCCCGGATGGCTCGCCGAGATTGCCCTTGATGGAGCCTTCCAAGGGCTTGGCTATGCCGGGCTCAACTTGCTCACAGCGGCCTCGGTCGTCCTCGCGCTGGCACTTCTCTGGCCGCTCCTGGAAGGCCCCACGCTTCTTCGAGCCTTCGTGCTGTTGCTGGCAGCGATCACCTCGGCCGTCTACTGGTCGGCGCGGCCGCAGATCTTCTCGTTTGCGCTCACGGCCGCGTTCCTGCTTGTCCTGGAGAAGTGGAGGGCCGGCGGGATCCGACGCGTGTGGGTGCTCCCGGTCTTGATGGCACTCTGGGCCAATCTCCACGGCGGCTTCGCCATCGGGTTCCTGCTCCTCTTCGTCTACCTGGCAGGCGCGCTGATCGAGCTTGGGCGCGAGGCGCTCTTTGGCGGTGTCGCCCTCCAAGATGCGTGGAGCGGCAAGAGAGCCGAAATCCTCGGCCTTGTGGCTGCCGGTCTGCTCTCGGCGGTTGCCGTCGGGCTCAATCCCCACGGGCCCGTCATGCTGCTCTATCCCTTCCGGACCGTTTCCATCGGCGTCCTGCAGGACTACATTCAGGAATGGCAATCGCCGGACTTCCATCGGCTGGAGGTCCAGCCCTTCCTGTGGATGCTGCTGCTCGGCGCCCTCGTCTTCGCCCTCTCGACGCGGCCGAAGCGGCCAACCGAGCTGATCGCCTTCCTCGGGTTTGCCGCTATGGGGCTCCTGGCCGGGCGCAACATCGCCCTCTTTGCCCTCGTCGCGGCGCCCTCCCTGGCGCGCCATTCCGGATCGG